>Ga0307974_1003333_pt1 | contig 11551 bp, 16 predicted proteins | sample OrgLakmetagen784_FD_201812 | JGI IMG/M metagenome (GOLD analysis project Ga0307974, IMG submission 201812) | Saline water microbial communities from Organic Lake, Antarctica - #784 | ecosystem: Environmental > Aquatic > Non-marine Saline and Alkaline > Saline | place: Antarctica: Organic Lake... | reverse complement strand
TAGCTTCAAACTGATGCTGACTTTATAAGCTACCCGAGCATGTGCTCAGATTTAGACAAGTCGCCCTGCGTACAGAATGACAGGACTAAAAGCACACGTCGTGCACCTGTACCCTAGATGGGTGCTTCCAAGGGGGAATGGCACATTAATTTACATATCTCGCTAACCACTTGCTCTTTTTGATCCATTGTTTTTGCAATGTTTTTTATTTATTTTAAGGACTATAAAACACCAAACATCACTCAGTTTGGTGCTCTGGCTGGTCAGATACAGCATATGGCTGCTCAAAAAGCAAGGTTCACGCCGAGGCCGATCAGGTATGGGCCCCCTAACTTGCAGGTTTCAATCTTAACTGCTTTGAAATGCATATCAGAGCTGAGCTTGAAACCTGCAAGTTAGGCGGCCCGTACCCTAGGAGCATGCAAAAAGTATACCCATTTTGGGCCTCAGTGTCCCCCCTCTGTCATTCTGGGCCCCCTCTGCAAATCAATCCACTTTTATATACATTCTACACAATAACTCACGAACTGCACCCTTTTTTTACATGCTCCCAGACTTGGTCGCATCAGCTAATGATTGCAAGTTCTGGTGATTGGAATGAAAACACTAACACATCTGCACAAAACATCTGAGTTCCCTTATATCCACATCAAGCTCAGCATGCGAGGTGCCGTATACGTCAGCGTGAAAAGGCATCAGACCAGTCTATGCACTCACAATGGAGCCAGAAAATTATGTTTTGCAAATGAACCATTAACAATGTTTTGAGAATGAAACCATCAACAATGATATGTACAGTTATATGTCCGTAGCGTCCATCATAATTGGTACACCTACGCCAAACACATTGCCCTTAACAACCATGCAGGGCTGCGCTTCAGCTTGCGTGTGATGCTCCAGAGCGCACCCTCGTCAGCAAGCGTGCAAACCAGCTTCCTCAAAAGCCTCAGGCACGGCTTCTGGACAAGCAAGACACCTGGTCGCCGCTGCTCAGCACGCTGCAAGGGCATACACGTTATGTTAAAGGTGTTGCAGTGGCCGGTACCACCATCGTGTCAGCTTCTGCAGACAAGACAGTGAGGTGGGTCGCCATGCACTGTCCAGCGCAGGAGGTCCATTGAGGATGCCCGTATCAGTAATGAAATGAATGACCTTTGAGAACGGCTGAGAGGTGTCCAATCCCCCATGCTGACAGGTAGCTAGGCTAGTCAGGTACAAGTTTTTAACAAGGCTGCACCATTAGATGGAGAGGAAGAAGTGGAAACAGTTGCTGACATGCATATAAACAGCAGTTACGTGGCTGCCCATGTTTAGCATATTTTCTTTCATGAGGAAACACATTGACCAATCCACTCACAATGAAGCAGCTGTCAATATGTTGATGTTTCCGTCTCATCATTGACCTTGTGCCCTGCAGAGTGTGGGACCTGGTGACCGGGGAATGCACCGCAACACTGGAGGGGCACACTCGCGAAGTTGAGTGTGTTGCGCTCAGCTCAGATGGCTTGACCTGCGTGTCCGGATCTTGGGACCAGACATTGAGGTGTGAATGATCACTTTTTTGGATTGTGTCACTCTGAGCATAGCCAATGCACGTATTGTCTCTGCACACCTGAATTGGACCTAATGTGTGTTTCCTTATGCTTGGAAGACACCAAAAGTTGTTGCATGCTAAAGATTTAGAATCTGTCTACAATAAGAGGGCAGGGGCAAGAAACAAAAAGACTAACTACGCAAAAAACAGTGCCCATTACAAAGAACGACAAGGTTAGATCAAGACGCTAGAGACATGCGCGGCTGTGGCAAAAGGGTATAATCACACTTCTCATGGAGATGTCAATCATCTGAGTCGATCTGCTTGGCCTGTAAATTGAGGTGGAGCTGTCCTTGAAGTCATGGGGCTCTAATTTTAGCTTTAGCTCATAAGCTATCCAGGGCCTCATCTGGCCCTAATCTTGATAGCAAATGAAAACCCTTTTCGGCGAAGCCCACTTCATGGAAGCGTAAGTCCCTAGCTCTGACTCTTTCCCACCAAACTTAACAAACTCCGCAAAAGCCTCCCCAGGCCCACCCAGGGCTTGCCCTTCTAAGGCTTTGGCTGCCCCAGTAAAATAACTACTCTGGCAGCCCTGTGTGGTCAGGGAGGTGGGGGGTTAGTGGGTGAAGCCGCAGGCCCCGAATCTTGCTGAAATTTGTAATTGGGGCCAAGCAAGTTCTGGCCAGGCCCACCCAGGGCACCTCCCAGGCTGAAACTCGACACAGGCTCCTGTCCAAAGCATTCACAGTGGCAGAAATGTTTGCGGGCCCTGGAGTGCAGTATGAAAAATTTAAGGGGTCAAAGTTTTATGTTTGGCAGCTGCAGGATGCTGCACAAAAATTGTCAGCCAGGACCCCAGACCGCATCCTGCTGGTGCAATATCCATCAGGATACATCTCTGGCTGCGTTGTTTGTGGCAGGGGCCTGGGTGTGATTGTTGCAAAGTTCACGGTGAACCATGCAAGCATGAGTTATTGAGCTTGGATCCCACTTATGCTTAATTTAATGGGCTATGTTTGGTCAGATGTTCATGACGCGTGGAAGGTCCTTGAGTGAGACCTTTTATAAGTGCAGTCCGTGTTAGCTCAGAGTGCTCACACCTGCCCAGTAGACGACAGGGAACAGCAGCAGCAGCGCGTCTTCACACGTGCTTCAGCAAAACCTGCTCCAGCACATTTCCATGCATACCACTGCAGCAAGGCACACACACACACGTGTGCAAGCACACACGCGCACACACATATACGCACACACACATACACACGCACACGTGCACACATCCGCACGTGCACGCACGCAAACATACACATGCACATACACACACGCTGCACAGACAGCTCGTGATGGGCTTCGCCAACTTCTCAGGGTTGCTAGTGATACTATTTCAAAGGGCCATGTAGTTTTAGTTTGTTTAGATGAAGATGACGCGCGGAAGTTTGCTTGGACAGGACCCTTGGGGAATGCTGGTCATGCTTGTTTGGAGTGCTCGTGGGGTGCGCAATTTAAGGCATTAAGCGCACGGTGCAGGTGCTTGCTGCAAACTGTGTTGAAACAATGTTCATTGTGGCACAGTGCTCGCACCTGCCCTGTCCTTAGCCGATAGGTAACAGCGGCAGCAGCAGCACATCTATAAATGTGCTTCAGCAAAGCCTGCTCCAGCACATTGTCATGCAATACCACTGCAGCGTCTGTGGGGCAGCAGAACACAAAGAAGCACGCACGCACGCACACACACACACAAAAACACACATACACACACACATACACACACGCGCATGCACACACGTTCACACACGCGCATGCACACACACGTACACACACAGAAAAGCACACACGCACGTACACATACAAAATACACACGCAAACACACACTCACGCACACACACGCAGGCACACACACACATACACACATACACACAAACAAACACACACATACCTACATGCACGAGCACGCACCCTCCCAAACAAACACACACAAACACACATCCACACACACACACATACATACCCATACACACACATATGCACACACATACACACAAATACACACACGTGCACTCACAATACACACACATGCACACGCACAGGCGCACGCATACACAGGCACGTGTACGTGCACACACACAAACACATACATACATGCATGCGCAAACACACTTCACCGCATACACACACCCACGCAAGCATGCAAACACACACACACACACAAACACAAACACACACACATACACACACTTGACCGCATACACACACAAACACACACACACAGGTGCACGCACACACAAACACAGTCACGCACACACACGCAGGCACATACACACACACGCACATAAACAAACACACTCATGCACCAGGCATGCATGCACATACACACATGCACCGGGCACGCTTGCACCAGGCAAGCATGCACGCACGCACACATACGCACACACGAGCTTATACACACGCACGCACACACACGCATGCACACATGCACGCACCACGCACACACACAGACACGCTCAAACAAACACATACATACACGCACACTCACGCGCCCTCACACAGACAGAATCACACACATCCACACACACACACACATACACATACATTCACGCACGCACAAATACACACACACGCGCACACACACACACACATGCACGCACACATGTAAACATGTACACACATACACAAGTGGGCGCACACACAGGCAGGTACACATACATATACACACTCACATGCACACACGCACGCACGCATATGCACACACACACAAACACACATACATACACACAAACACATAAATACACACAAACACACACACAAACACACACACACATGCACACACACGCACAGGCATGCACATACACAGGCACACACACACAAACACACGCACACACACCCATTCAACCGCACACACACACACACAAACACGCAAATGCGCACCCAAAACAGTACACACACAAAAAAAACACATACAGATGTACACATACGTGCGCTCACACACACGCGCACACACACACACACAAATGCATAAACACACAAACACACACCAACATACATTCACACACATGCACAGGCATGCACATACACAGACACACACACACAAAACACGCAATTGTGCACCCAAAACAGTACACACACAGGAATGCACACACATACAGTGTACACATACGTGCGCTCACACACACAGCGCACACACACAAATGCATACACACACAAACGCACACACACACACGCACACACACATACACACACACACACAAACACTCCACCGCATACACACACAAACACACACCAACATACATTCACACACATGCACAGGCATGCACATACACAGACACACACACACACACAAAAACACGCAATTGCGCACCCAAAACAGTACACACACAGGAATGCACACACATACAGATGTACACATACGTGCGCTCACACACACGCGCACACACACACACAAATGCATACACCTACAAACGCACACACACACACACACAAATGCATACACCTACAAACGCACACACACACACAGGCACAAACACACACACACACACGCACTCCACACACACTCACACACATGCACTCCCAACACTCAACCACACACAATTACACATTCACGCAAGCACACATACACACAAACACACACAATCACAATCACACGCACATGCACGTGTACACACACATACACACACACACAAAAACACACACAAACACACACAAAAACACGCACACACGAAAACACACTCCCAACACACACACACACACACTCCAGCACACACACACATCTACACACATACCTATACCCCCCCCCCCACACACACACACATTCACGAAAGCACACATACGAACGAACACACAAATACACACACTTACACACACACTCTCTCTCTCACACACACACACACACACACAAACACACACACACTTACACACACAGACACACAAGCAAGTGTGTGCACACACTCTCACACATACACACACAGGCACGTGCATACTCAGGCTCGCGTACACGTACACACACACACGCACAAACACACGCACAAACACACACATTTACACACATACACACTGACATACACGCACACACATGTGTGCGCACACACTGGTAGGTCACACACACAAAAAACATACACACGCACACACGCACACACATACACATGCACACACACTCCAACACACACACAGACACACACTCTCACGCATACACACATACACATGCACACACACTCTCACTCACACACACACACTCTCTCACACACACACACACACACACACACACACACACACACACACACACACACACATGTGTGTGTGTGTGTGTTACCCAGACAGGACGTGTTGGGCTTTACTCTCTGTTCTCCGCTTTTTTGCGACGCTCCCTTCCCTGTCTTTTGTCCAGCTCTTTGCATTTTACCAGAGCAGGAGTGACCATTGTTAAATATGTTAACTGTATACAATGGAAGTATGCCACGCCTATTATCCATACACGTATCTTAATTAGTCTCACTGGCAGGGCAAGAGTGGTAAAGGTTGTCTCCCTTACTGTTCCTGCAGAGTTTGGGACCTGAGCTCGGGGGAGTGCACGGCCCTGTTGGAGGGGCACAGTGATGCAGTACAGACCATGGCTGTTAGTGGCTCAACCTGCGCCTCAGCCTCTTTAGACAAAACAGTCAGGTGTGATTGCCATTATAGACTGGCTGCAAGGTTCAGAGGGTCTTCATCTTGTGCTTCCTGTCCGATTGCCGGCAAGCTGTGGGGTGACCATGCTTGCTTCCTTTTATGGTTTATCCACACTCCTCTTCAGATACCCATTGTATGCACCACCACCACCACCACCACCCGTGCTTTTTCAATTCTAGGACTGAATGGACAGGCGCTTTGCGTTCGCCTGTGCTGTGTGCAGGGTATGGGACTGGGGCACAGGGAAGTGCACGGCCGTGCTGGAGGGACACACTCGCGATGTCAGAAGCGTGGCTTTAAGTGAGTCAACCTGTGTCTCTGGCTCTGAGGACAAGACGGTCAGGTGCGCTGGGCTGATATGTAGTGAGTAGTGAGTAATGATTGAGCAGTTGTGCCCTCTGATTTGGGTATGAGGCAGTTTCTTTTACCAACTTTATTTTTGCTTCAGGCTGGGTTCTGCCACCCTAGCAGTTTAAACTAACACATTGAGCAAATAATTTTGTGGAGTTTTAAGGTGAACTTGTTCTAACCACGTTCTCGGAGAGTCCTTGAAAAAAATGGCGTCTCACTTTTTGTTTCTATATAATTGCTTGTTAGGTCGCGTAAGCTACCGTACCGTTTTGAGCTAAGCTGACTTAACTACACTCACTCACAAATATATTGCTAGCTTATTGGTACACCGTTGGTGTGACGGTCTCACACACATTTCCTCCTTGATTTGCACACTTGTGTGGGAAGCGTATAGCACAGATGTGCGTCATAAATTCATAAATTGGCAAGCTGTGGGTGCTATGCTGAAAACCTTTTCAAAACATTTTGTTTTTTTGCAGGGTGTGGGACCTGAGCACACGGAAGTGCACGGCTGTGTTAAAAGGGCACACTGAATGTGTTACCAGCGTGGCTTTGGGCAGCTCAACCTGCGTGTCTGGCTCTTTCGATAAAACGGTCAGGTGCGATTGCTTGATAGGATAGGGATGAAGGATTGGCGTGTCTTCCTATACCTTCTATTTTATGGCTGGCAAGTCATGCGCCATTTTAAATCCCTTTCCTTTTCGCCCAATCGATGCACTCATGCGTCTCTTACTGTAGACTGAATGAGCAGACTTGTCAATGTCTGCCTGTGCCGTGTGCAGGGTGTGGGACCTGAGCACACAGAAGTGCACGGCTGTGTTGAAAGGTCACACTGATTGGATTAACAGCGTGGCCTTGAGTGGCTCAACCTGCGTGTCTGGCTCCGACGACATGACAGTCAGGTGCGCTGAGTTGATTCATAGCAAAATGTGGAATCATGAGCACCTTGAAGCATGGCATGGTTTTGGTACTCCTCATTGATAAGGAATATTTTTGTGGTAAGTTGCTGTGGTGACTAGGGTAGACTGAGTGCAACCACCTGTTGATTGCAATGGAACTTGCACCAAATCGTTTACCCTGATGGACCTCAGTGGCATCATGGTTCTCATAATGCTGTTGGAACACACGGCTCTGCTGTAAGCAGAGCTAGGAACCCTCGTCTACGCCTCGGCTATGTACTGCCCAGCAACTGGCCATTTTTTGGGCTTTTCCAGAGGTCCAGATCATCTTTCTTGCAGAGAAAACACTTCCAGATCAGCATTTACCAGACCTGAGTGACAAGGGACCAGCGCAGCAAAGCAACTCGCAACTCCTCAAAGAGAATCCATAAACACCATCAAATGCGCATGGCACGACGGCCATGTTTGCTTTCTGCACCAGCAATTCAAAGTACAAGATACGTGTGCAATGTGCGTGCAGCATGTAAGGTGTGCAAAGCACAAAGTGCTGGGTGTGCATTGTGCAAATGTCATACAAACGAACTGCGAGCAGTGTTTTTCTGAAACTAGTGTGCTCTGTGCACAAGCTGTGCACGGCACTAATTCTGTTGCACAATGTGCGTGCAGCTTGTGAAGTGTGCAATCCTCAATATGCTCGGTGTGCATTGTGCAAAGTTGTGCAAACTGCTATATGCATTGTGTTTCTGAACCCAGTTTGCTTTGTGCACAAGCTGCGCACAATACCCTATTCAGTGTGCAATGCGTGTGCAGCCAAGGTGTGCAATGCTCAGTGTGCTCGGTGTGCATGTGCAAATGTCATACAAGCGAACTGCGAGCAGTGTTTTTCTGGGACTAGTGTGCTTTGTGCACAAGCTGCGCACAATACCCAATTCAGAGTGCAATGCGTGTGCAGCCAAGGTGTGCAATGCTCAGTGTGCTCGGTGTGCATTGTGTGAATGTCGTGCAAACTGCTATATGCATTGTGTTTCTGGGCCTTGTGCACATGCTGTGTCCAGTGCCCCATCACTGTGCAATGTGCGTGCAGCTTGTAAAGTGTGCAATGCTTAGTATGCTCGGTGTGCATTGTGCAAATAGTGTGCGTATCGCTGTGTGCAAAGCGTTTCTGGGCCAGGTTGCCTTGTGCACATGCTGTGTCCAGTGCCCCATCACTGTGCAATGTGTGTGCAGCTTGTAAGGTCTGCAATGCTCAGTCTGCACGATGCAAATAGTCCCCGCCTAGTGCAAAATGCTGCTCAGTGCCCGCGCCCAAACCCACCCGCCTTCCTCTTGTGTGCAGTGCGTGTCGTGCATAGTGTGTGTGCATTACTCACCAGCGATGGGGCCCACCGTAGCTCCTAGGTCCCGCCGTTCTTCAGCAAAGTGTGTGGTAATCGTGTGAACAGTGTGCTTTTGGCCTAAAAACTGTACAGCCGTGTTTCTATATAATTACTTATGATAAAAGTATGCGCACAGTCCTGCCGATGGGTGAAAAGTTCCGCTGGCCTGACGCCAAGCTCAACAACATTTGTACATACGTAAAGAAGACTTATTATACAAGCATGAATCTCCAGATCTGGACCTGTTAATGTCAAGAGAGTCCATTGTTCACATATATTACCCGAGGGGGGACACTGAGGCGTGAAATGAACACATTTCTCTGATGTTTCTAGGGTATGTGGTATGTGTCCTCTGACCGGCAGTTCTTGGCAAAGCCCCTGTCTGAGGTGTATCCCGCATGAATTCACACGTGCATCCACCCAGCCTCACCCAGGCTGCCCCCGGATCTGAATGTTAGGCTAGCTCCCAAATCAAATCTAAACAAAAGAAGGTTGCCCTAGAGCTGGGGTGATCTGGGTATACATTCATAAACAAGTCTTGGAAACCTTGCGCAAGCCTAGCCAAAAGCAGTACGCGCAGCACGCAGCCCACCTCCCGCTCTGAATCCTGCCCATTGACTCCAGTAATCTTGAGGCAACTGAGCAAGTGACCTATCATGCTTCTTTTTACCATTGAATTACACACACCACACTTCATTAAATTAACCAATACGACTTGAAACCACTACTTTTGTTAAGCTACCAGAGCAAGTGCTCAGATTTTGTCAAGTCGCTCTATGTACAGATTGACAGGACTGAATGCACATGTAGGGCACCTATGCCCTAGATTGAAGCTTTCGAAGGGAGAAGCATACTAATGTACGTATCTAGCCAGCCACTCAAATTGTTTGCTTTGTATCTTGTGCAATATATTTGTTTGTTGGAGGGAGTCCAAATTGCAATACAGAGCTCCAATGCCACGTTGCGAAATTGAAGTGTGTGAGAGTGGAAAAATCAAATGGGCTGGTAATATATACGTGCATTCATGCGAACACTCGTACACACATAAATGCACACACACAAAAATACACAAGTAATATACAATATACACAAAAATGCACACACACATACACACACCAACGCACATATGCTATGTGTACACACAAACACACACACATACACACACACATACACACACGCAACACATACGCACATGTACACATACACGTGCACACACACGCACACACAGACACACTCACACAAATGGACGCACAAACATACACATTCACACGCACAAACATATAAATGGATAAACACACACAAATGCACACTCACACACACATACACACAAAAATACACACACACATACATACACACACACAAACGCTGACGTACACACACATGCACAAGCATGCAAAGGTGCACACAAATATGCACAAATTCATGTACACGTACACGTGTATACACACACTGACACACATGCACACACAAATTCACACAGACACACGCATACACACTTGCACACACACTCAAACGTGCACGCTTACGTGTGCGCACACACGCATACACACACAAACACTCATAAACACACACACATATACGTACACGCTCATACTTGCGCACACACACACACACATACACGCACACACACACACACACACAAATACGCATTCATGCACGAAAGCATACACACAAAACTCACACAAACTCACACGCATACACACACATATACACAAACTTGCATACTCGCGCACACACAAACACACACGCACACATAAAAAAACATGCACACGTACAAAGGTGCACAGACAAACACACAAACACAAACACACGCACATGCACACATACACACATGCACACACACCCAAACACACGCACACACAAATGCATGTACGCACACGCATACATACACACACATTTTCACATACACGCGTGCACACACACACGCACGCACACACAATCTTACACGTAATTGGACGCACAAACATACTCACACATATGCACACGCACGCGCACACACAAATGCATAAACACATACACACAAAGTGCACTCACAACACACAAACACACACGCACAAACACACACACGCAAATGTGCACAAAATACGTATACACATGCACACATGCACACATACGCACGCTCACGCACACACACACACATACACACATACACATACACACACACATACACACTCACAAAACGCTCACACACAAATACGCACACACACAAATGGACATGCATAAACTCACAAATGCAATCACACGCTCGCATACACACACACAAACACGCATACACTCACAAACACACATACATACACACAAATGTACACACACACACACACACACACACTCACACTCGCACACACAAAAGCGCGCGCACACGCAAATGCCACAAATACAAGCGCACACGTGCACACACACATTTATACAGGGTTGGCCAGAACCGTATGCGTATAATTTTATGTATTATACGGTACGGTAGTTTCCAGCCTCCCCTTGCCGTATCCGAATTCTGTATATACGTATTTATACGGCGTATATACGGCAATATACGGCGTATTTCCGTATATACGCCGTATTCTTGCCGTATTTTCTTGGGCACAGAGGGACAGCACCATTTTGGAGTTTGCTGAAGCCAGTGATTGTCGAAGGAGTTACAGATGGGGTGGAGCGGCTGGTATGCAAGCTGAAGTGCATGAAGGGGGGTGGGGGGTTGTGGAAAGCTGCTGGGGCAAGTAGGGGGAAGCATC
>Ga0307974_1003331_pt1:10000-11552 | contig 11552 bp, 16 predicted proteins | sample OrgLakmetagen784_FD_201812 | JGI IMG/M metagenome (GOLD analysis project Ga0307974, IMG submission 201812) | Saline water microbial communities from Organic Lake, Antarctica - #784 | ecosystem: Environmental > Aquatic > Non-marine Saline and Alkaline > Saline | place: Antarctica... | reverse complement strand
CCAGAGTTTTACTGGGCCACTTTCACGAAATAATAATTATATGTATGGGTTCCCCAGCTCAAGCCCGTTTGATTGGCACCCTTGTTGGTTGATTTGATTTAAGGGGGGGGGTCTGGGTGCCTGGTCATAGAAATGCATGAAATGTCCCCAAGTAGGCCGCGGGGTTGTGTTCAGGCAAATTACCAGCAATTGATTCCAAACTTGCAGTTTACGCATTGCATTATGCATAAGTTGCATGATTGAAGTAAAAAAATGCTTTGGCAAAGGTTTTGGCTGGATTTGTGCACTAAACAGGTGGTCAGTGCAAGAGCGTGCGCAAACCAGTTTTTGCCCTGTAGCTCGTCAGGTATTGCATTATTTGGCATGAGAACTGTGCAGGCAGATAGCTGCTTAAATTCTGAGCAGATTGACACCCTTTTTATTAGTGTGGGGGGTCAGGAAGGGGGGGTTGGAGGGGGGGGGGTCATTTTGGGCCGGAGGCCCAAAAAATGCACATGACTGTCATGAATTTTTTAAGTCTCCTGGCGTACCGCAAATGTTTCTGACCCCTCGCGGATTGTTGGGAGGAATTCAAAGAGCAAAGTTACAAGGGTCTCGCAAAGCTCGCATTGAAATTAACTAATTAGATTTAAGCATGAACGGAAACAGGCCGGGAAAGGCTCCTAAGCCGCCCCCTGAGGGCCCCCAATTAATTAAACTGATGCTTTCCAAGGAATCTAGAGCTTGGGATTACAGACTTCTTTAAGCCAAATAATTGGACAGCAAGAGAAGAAGGCAGCAGAGGGGGAGGCAGCATAGGCACATGCAAAACGTGTTGCAGGGGACAGGGCAGTACAGGCGGAGTGGGATGCAGCAGCAGCAGCAGCAAAGAAGAGGAAACCAGGTAGGCCTCCTAAGCTGGCTTCAGGCATAAGCAGTAAAGGGACTGGCCCTCTCTTGGGAGGAAGTAACAAAACCCAGGGCACCTTCAATCCCTTCACGTGCACACGCACGCAACACACGCACACGCGCGTGCATACGCGCCCACACTCGCGCGTCCGGACACACGCGCCCGCACACATGCGCCCGCACACACGTGTCTGCACATACGTGCTCGCACACACATACGCGCCTGCACACACACACACACGCACACACACACGTGCATACGCGCCTACAAACACGCCTGCACACACACACACGCCCGCACACGCTCGCATAAGCTCACATTGGGGTATAAAGCCCGCGTCGGTTACAAGTCTCTACGGTACTTTATGCAGGGGTGTTCAACTTCTATGTCCCTCGTCATTGCTGTACAGAGTCTGTTGTAACATCCACACAGAAAAAATGCCCACGTGTCCAAGATACAGAATTCTCCTCTTTATCTCCGCACACCTTTCCATTCTCGTCCACATAGCCTGTACCAGGTGGCAACGGAACCTGGCGACCGTCGTTGAAGGCCACCACGTTGATGTCTCTGTCCAACTTTACACCTGCTAGCTCGCTGACCTGCGCAAAATCATGTTGAGTACGTTCAATTGCTTCAAAAAGATAAGAGAGAGAGAGAGAGAGA
>Ga0307974_1003331_pt1:0-5000 | contig 11552 bp, 16 predicted proteins | sample OrgLakmetagen784_FD_201812 | JGI IMG/M metagenome (GOLD analysis project Ga0307974, IMG submission 201812) | Saline water microbial communities from Organic Lake, Antarctica - #784 | ecosystem: Environmental > Aquatic > Non-marine Saline and Alkaline > Saline | place: Antarctica: Organic... | reverse complement strand
TGAGGAGCTCATCAAGTCTGTAGACCTGTCCACCGTGTGCATCCCCATTGGCACGCGTGCGCGCGTGGTGAAGGCAAACTTGGCAAATGTGCAAGCAGGAGCAACTTCCATGAGGCGCAGCCTTAGGCAGGTGAGGCTACAATGTATATTATTGCTCTAAAGGATTATTTGGAGCACCTTGGTAAGGGAGTCAGGTCAAGGGAGCTATTTTGGGCGGTAGGTCTGGGCGTAGGCCAGGGCAGCTACCTGACAAGGAACAGGTAGGGGTTAGACAAGGCAGCTTCTGAGCCCCGTCGCTGCTAAGCTGAGTCAGTGGATGCATCCATTGCCTTTACGTCTAAGCACATCTGCCAATAGAAGGCAGTTGAGTGGAACAAAAGCCTGTTGCAATGGCCATCTAGAAACATAATGGCCAGAAGGGTAACAAACTTTTGCTACGAATGCCGGCTGCCAGTGAATGGTGAGCTGGAGGCTTTTGAAGGTGGCTGGTAGCACGACCGTGCTCTTATGTTCCATGCCTCTCTTTTCTGCTCATGTTTGAAATTATGCTGCCGGCAGTTGCTGCTGGACTTGCCTCCGCTACCTGTATATGAAGTGCTAGATGTATTGATCATTCCCTCCATTCGTATGGTTTCCTATATGTTGACCTGGACTCTGTATATCACCTGAGAGACACTCTCAGACGTTATTCCTGCCGCCGCAGGGCTCCACAACTTTGTTATCTGCTTTAGGGGGCATAGCCCGGATCCCCTCCCTGGCAGAGTTCTTGCACAAAAGTTTGAGCAGGTGAGATGGACATTGTAATAATTGTGGTCATGCAGCTTTTGGCTTGTGGCCAAAAGGTTATCGTTAAGACTGCTTTCCTGTGTTGTACATACTCACGCCTGTTTTTTGTCCGTCCTTGCACCCTATCGCGTTGCGTGTTGTTATAGCAAGCCAGGAATAGCAGATGGTACAGTACGACAAGGCGGCCCATTGAGCACGAAACCTCAAATGCATCTGCTCTAATTGATTAATGCCACGCACAGGAGAGAAAAGGAGGAGGCAGCCCCTGCTGACTCCCAGCTCGTGTTTGACGTGCCTTCCTGGTCCTTACGGGCAATGCAGACCCGACAGGGGGAGCGCAACTCACACCTGCAAGTCCAAAAAGGTGCCCCCAGCTTATCCACGCCACAGTCCCAGGCCATCCAGAACATGCTGCGAAAGAGGTGAGATCGGATTGTGCAGCTGCGACTTTTAGAAAGACGTTGTGGCAGCCCAGCTGGCCTTGGCACAAAGGTGTGCTTATTCCTTACAGAAGGCAAAGTTATTGCAGCGTTGCTGGGACCTGTTGCTTTGAGCAGGGCTTGTAATTGTAGTAGCAAGTTCCTGGTCTTAGAGCAATTCACATAGCATGGGCCGTTACCAGCAAATCCAGTTTTGCTTGAGAGCAGCCATGAGCTCCTGTGCTTGCAATCTTTCGTGGCTACAGGGGTGGGAATGTAGGGGCGTCCTTTCCACTGTGTTTGGCAACACTGCTGCTCACACATGCTCTGATTCCCCTGTAACTCCCCTTATTGCTTAAAATTGCCACGTCAGAGTTTTACATGTGCAACGTACCGTACAGGCGCGTAATTGGTCTGGAAAAAAACAATTCATAAATCTCCAATGCGGGGGGGTAACACCTGAATATTAAACACAATGCGAGCTTACGCAAGCTGTTTCTGCCCTTTTCCTGGCTAAGCAAGCAAGGCCTTCATGCTCATGAACAAAGGCAAAAGTGAAAGAAACACTGCGTTGCAAGGCGGAAAAAGGGGTAAATCGCGTTTTTGGAGCAAAGCTTTTTTGGGGTGTTTTGACCCGGATTAAAACCTAGGACCTCTAGGCAACCAGTAATTTTGTCCCAATGTGAACTTCGCAAGGTCGCGACACTTCTCGAGGGGGTCAAAAAGGTTTGCGGTACGCGATGATAAACCGCCTGTGCAGTGCCATCGTTGTACATGAGTTATGCAGCATTATACATCCCTGGTATTTGCTGCGCCGCAACACCAGTGTCCCACTTGTTAAACGTGCTGTCCCCCCCCTCCCCCCTCCCCCTACACACCCACAGGTCCCTCATGCAGCAGCAGGAGATCTTGGCTCACGCAGTGTCCGGTGCGGTCAAGGCAGTGATGCTGGCGGACGGCAAGGGAGCAGACGGGAAGGACCCACCACCACTGGGGGGATCAGACACATTCAAAGCCTTTCCTGCTCAAGGCCAAGGGTCTCAAAGCCAAGTGCCTGATCAAATCGCTCGCAACTTTTCGCTCCCCACGAATGGCCAAGTTCCTAATGCCTCCAGCAAGGCACACAGGCAAGGGCTGGTTGAGAACTCGGTGTTGCATGACGCAGGTGTTTAGACTTGCACGCCTCAGCCAGCTGTCCATCACAGCTCAGGATACAATGGGATGTTCGTTGTGTTAGACTGCGATGGATACAAATTCCTCTCATTTTGTGGTGCTGGACATGATAAAACGCTGCCCTTCTTCTCTGTGTGGCGTCCCTTCTGCACTGCGTTGCCACTGATTAACTAGAGTGTTTGTGTTTGTTCCCCAAATGAGAGGGTTATATAATTTCCTATACCGGTATATACTGGTATATTAAATTTACTGGTATGACACCGTGCCGATCCCTAAAAATGCTACCAACCAAATGCTACCAACCAAAGAGGTGCATAACGTCACGGCCTGGAAAATTTTGTGTGAAGAGGGCTTCCCCTCTTGCATCGTGGCCTGTAGCCTTTACAAATTCCTTGAATAGTCATTTTATTCACCCAATTCATCTTGGCACCATCAGCAAGGTGTATAATTGCCATTTCTGCCTGATTGACTGGATCAACTCGCCTGTGTGCACATACCTTGATGGTGCACCACCAAATTAAGTAGTATTACCTCTGCTCTTTTTGCCATGCAGGAAGCTGTCCACATTAGGCAAGCCACCACTAGAGCCAGAAAATGGTAGGCGTATGAATTATTTGGTGCCACAGTCGCGTGGTGACTGTGTAAGAGTGTTGGATACGAGCGGAAGGCTTGCCTCCGCAGGGTCATCCACTCTTGTCCTTTTGTAAGAAGCTTAAAGGACCAGATGAAAACAAAGCACTCGTGATATTTTGCCTCCCTTAAATGGCGGCTGATATATGCTGCCTTTCCTTCTGTTCCAGGTGCTCAACCAAACCAGGTCCCAGATCCGTACAGCCCAACACCGAATCTGCAAGGCACCTCTGCAAGGGGAGATGATGGTAATGGCAACGCTCACCATCCCGAGACTGCGAGTGAGATCAGGCCTGCTGCTGATCCTCAGCAAGGCAGCTGGAATGAAGGACGGAACAGGCCTGATAGATTAGAAGGAAAGGGAGGTGGGAGGGAAGGTCAACCAAAGGACGGTCGTGGCATCAGCAAAAAGTCCCTAGAATCAGCCGTGCTGCAGCCGCAGTTGTCAAGCAATCCCTCCTCTCAAAATGCATTGCGAGTGCGTGTAGGGAATGGGGGGGTAGAGGGAGGAGACCTGCAATATTCTCCTCTCAACTAGGGCGTGCGTGCTGAAAGGCCCCACTGAGAGAGCTGTATGTATTATAAATTGGATGATGATTTATCCTGTCCATTGCTTGCCTGGCACATTTATGTGTGATTTTTTTATTGAACTGGAAATTATGTCAACTTGGAGATGATGATGGCTCTTCAGGCAGCGTGTATATCAGCCTTGGACGTTTATTCTTCCATCCCATGCACTATTATCAACTCTCATCAGGAGACGGTTTCAGGTCAAGCCTGCAACCCTCCTGATATTTCTCTTTTTCCTTTGGTGGAGGAGTTTTACGGTACCCGGTACCAAAGTGGCTCCTTTTCCTTAATAATTGTGGGGAGTGACTTCCACTGTCTGCGTAGTTTTCTTTCTTTCCATCCAACGGATTGCCCTGTATATTCTCCTTGTCTTCAAGGTACATCGTGATAGTTGAAATCAAAGGAGTCTTTGTAAAACAGTCGACATCTTCTAGTATAGCTAGCTAGTATGCTGATTCTACGGTCTTGTCATGCTAAATTATCCCTGTGCATTGCTTGAGCCGTCGCCACTGGTTTCTGGCATGTACTAATTCCCCTCCTGAACATAGATTTGACCAGAGAAAATGTGTCCAATGCCTCTCCTGCCTGTAAATAGAAATTTGTTCAATTGTTAAACGCAAAGCGAGGCAACCTGGATGTAGGCAGCATGAAGTTTAGTGAAGGTATGCAATGCAGGGGAAAAGCATATACAGTTAATTAATGTCTTGTTACTATTTAATAAAAAGTATTAACCTATAAAGATATAGGTACAATTTTTGTGTTGTATTTAGAAAGCTAGGGACAATAACATCAGACTTATAATTGGTTATCATACCAACCTGCATTTTTTTGTAGGTGCTACAAGTGCTACAACAACCCTGACAACAAATTATCACAGTTTTTACATTTTTACATACGCAGCCTAGCAGTCGCACGTTTTGACCGATGGCTTTACCTGTCAACACTGTAAACCTAATTTTCTCTGAGAGAGAGAGAGAGAGAGAGAGAGAAGAGAGAGAGAGAGAGAGAGAGAGAGAGAGAGTGAGAGAGAGAGAGAGAGTGAGAGAGAGAGAGAGAGAGAGAGAGGCCAAGCCTGCAACCCTCTTGATCCCCATTGACTTTTTTCCTTTTTGCGGTGGAGGAGCTTTACGGTACTCGCTAGAGTTTACAGAACCGGTTCTAGCAAGCAAGGGTATCACACACAGAAAACATGCCATGTTGTGGCTTTTCCAAGTCTTCGCTTTGACAGCTGGCCTGTACGGATGTCAAGTATGGGCCACTTTTTCACTGACATATGATTCCTCAGTAACCACCCGTGCACACGTCCTTCATCTTGGCTTCCTGAAAAGACTCCTGGGTGTCAAGAAAGGTACTGATACTCACTGCGTGCTCCGCGAAACAGGCCAGATGCCCATCTTTTTCTACTGGTTCAGATGCACCATA
>Ga0307974_1003329_pt1 | contig 11553 bp, 11 predicted proteins | sample OrgLakmetagen784_FD_201812 | JGI IMG/M metagenome (GOLD analysis project Ga0307974, IMG submission 201812) | Saline water microbial communities from Organic Lake, Antarctica - #784 | ecosystem: Environmental > Aquatic > Non-marine Saline and Alkaline > Saline | place: Antarctica: Organic Lake... | reverse complement strand
CCCACTGCACTGCCCCACCATTCCCTGCTGAGGGTACTGCTGCTGGGGCTGTGCAGTAGCTGCAGTCATCCCGGCGTGTGCAGCATGCTCTGGCTGCTGCTGTGGCTGCCCAGGTTTGGCCTGCTGCTGCTGTTGGGGTGTGAGGATGCCCCATGGAGCTACTGACCCTGACCCTTGCTGCACCTGTTGCTGCTGCTCAGACTTCCCCCAGACGTCCAGGCTGGGGATGACCTCAGAACCGTTGCTCTCCTCTGACACTGTGCACGTGCGCTTGCTTGCTGCTGTAATTCATGCCGGGTGAAGAACATGAGTTGGTTGGGTTGGCTTGGGAGAGCATACGTCTCTTCTAACGTTTAGCATATAACCTACATGAAGCAACCCTCAACCTACAAAACGACTGCCTTTCTGACCTGCTGTGCTGTAGTCGGGAAGGGACACGTGGTGTGTGTTCTCATCTGGGGTACCGCCGGCCTCTTCTGCTTTGCGCTCGTTGCCTTGCGCTTGCTGCATGTCTCCTTGAAGCACCTGTGCGGTTGTGTCATGAAGCAACACAACGTGAATGGCGCCAGCGTGGGGTGAAAGCAAGCGTACTTTGAAGAGGAATTTATCTTCACGGCATACTGGGGTCATGGATGCTTCTATTTGTTGTGGAGGAACTCTTGAACGGCGCTTGGCTGCACCTGTCCTTGTTTGCATTTTTTGTCATGGGCGACTCTAACTCTTACTGTCTGTAATTGATTACCTGATCAATAGGCTGGATCTGTTCCATTGCAGCCTATCTGCAGCGAGCGTGAGACAGGAGGAGGGGCTCAATTGAAGCGCATCTGTCTGCCGTGCTGCTCATGCTATGCTGCACAAACTGAGAATTTGATGCTTTCACACCAATGCTCACCTGCTGATGCACCGTCTCTATGTTCAGTGTTATGTGGCTGCCTGCAGCTGTCCGCTTCAATGATCTACAATAACAGTTACCTTCAGTTTTAATTTAATTTTTGTTTTTGAGTTGAAATACCTAGTATTGAATACCTCACTCGCAAAATGGGAGATTTGCCACTTGCCACGCACCACCTCGGAGGAACGGGAGGGGGCCCAATCCTTGTCATGCTTCATGCCAATAGGTGTGAGTATACCCCTTGTGATGAAATGCAAGCGCTTGCAAGCACGTAAAAACGGGGGTAACACTTTGTCCTTGCTGTACAGCCTCCACAGCCAAGTCTTTCGCCCCATGGCAGCCGTGCTGCAGCAGCACTTTGGGACTATCATAGGAATAGACGCTCCTGGTGAGTATGTTTGGGATGCAGGCATACTTAGACTGACGCTGCTTTGCGAGTACAACATTCATAGTTACGCAGCAAAAATAAACTGCATAACAAGTAAACCTTATGGCGTCTCTTCACACAACAATGACTTTGGGCAACACCAGTGCCTTACACTCGCTATCCACGCAGGCCAAGGTGACAGTCCTTCCTGGAACTTTGACGAACAGGCAAAGGGCAGTGCGGCAAATTTAGCGGAGCAAGTATACAAATGTATTTGTGCGCTAGGACTCCGAGGTGGGTGAAAAGTGATGTGAGCAATATCCTTGCAGCATGCTGCTTGTATGGCAGGGGTCATACCTCTAGCTTGGCCCTTTACAATTCATCTGCCTCTGCAAATGATGCCTCGACCTCCATGTTTCCCTTCTCATCCCACACCTTTGATGCTCTCCAAGCACGGCATTTGTACGTTTACAGGCCCTTTTTTAGCCTCAGCTCTGACCCTCCCCAAACCTTGTTGGTTTTTGACAGCTGCATGTTCAATTTGATGTAAGATCTCTCAGGCTTCTCTTAAATGATCTCCCGCGTATGTTGTGGAGTGTGCACACAAACACACACATACACACACGCATACACGCACACATACACAGCAGCAGCAGCAGCAGCAGCTCTCTGTGCCCGAATTAGTGGTCCTTTGCCGAGCAGCCGTGCAACCTTACCTACACACCCATCCCAACTTTAACCCCATCTGTGCAATAATAACCATGTAACCCCTCAGGCTGCTTTGCGTTTGGACACTCCATGGGCGGGGCCCTGGCCTCCCTCGTGGAATCCACGCACCCAGGAACTTTCAGTGCCCTTTATGTGTACGAAGCGCCCTTGTTCACACCGCTGGGTGCGCAAGCGGAGACTAGCAGGTGGGTAGGCACGTGAGTATGTGTGTGTGTGTGCATGTACGTGCGTAAAGGGCTGATCTGGGAACGGAGGCAGCCAATAGGTGGGATGGGCCATGGAGTCACACTCTGCCAAAATGTCAGTGTATGTGTGTGAGCGTCGATTGGAGTCACTCTGCCAAAATGTCAGTGTACGTGTGTGAGCGTCGATTGGAGTCACACTCTGCCAAAATGTCAGTGTATGTGTGTGAGCGTCGACTGGGTGTTGATTTGTGTGCCATAAGTAGGGATAACCAAGGCGAAGAGTATTTGCAGGATTGTTCTGACAATGATGAGTACAAGTACATCAGCAGGGAAGGGTAGCACACGCACACGAATACACAAGTCCACACACAAGCGCGCAGACACACTAGCATACACACGCACATACACTAACATACACACGCACACACATTAAAACACACACACCCACGCCCACACCCACACACACAGACACACGCACACTCAGACACACATACGTACAGGGGTTCTTCAGATTCAAAAGCAGGAGGCGTGCTCGGCATGCTTGCACGTAAACGGAAGCCACGCTTTGCTTCCCAAGCAGCTGCGCTCCGCTCTTTTGCCTCAAAGGTATTCACTCAACTGTGGCTTTTTTGTATTTTAATGTGTGCCTTTTATACTGTGCAAGTGTATGGGTGTAAGATTACTTCATCACTGCCAACGTGTGCTCTTACAGCTGCACCACATAACGCCGGCTAGAGCTTTGCAGTGACAATCAGTCCAACATGTGCACACACACACACACACACACACATTCACGTACACACACGCGCACACACGTGCAGCCTCCTTTTAATTCGTGGCACCCTGACGCGCTGGAGTTGTATGTGCGCCACGGCACTCGTAGAGTCACGCACCCCAGTGTACTGCAAGGGCCTACTGAATCACAGCAGCATGGACACTACCAACTGCAGCGGCAGCAGCAGCAGCAGCAGCAGCAGCAGCAGCAGCACCACCACCAAGCTCACCAATTTCAACAGCATTACTGTCAACAACAACAACAGCAGCAACAGCAGCAAACACAGCACCTGGAGCAGCAAGAGCAGCAGCAAACACAACACCTGGAGCAGCAGCAGCAGCAGCAAGCACCGCAGCAGGAGGGAGAAGAGGTAGAGCTTTGCTGCTCTCCTGCCACTGAGGGTGCTGTGTACGCTGCCTTTGAGCCGCCGCCCCTGCTTCTACCCCAGGCCTTCCCACAGGTGCTTTTTGGCAGTGGTAGTTCAAACAGAAATCCGTGGCGGTAGTGGTTCGAACAGAAAGCCGTGGCATTCACGCTTGCATAGCTGCCGCCCCTGCTTCGACCCCAGGCCTTCCCACAGGTGCTTTCATGGCGCACGGGAAAAGAACATAAGACAATCGCACTTGCAGCCACCCCCACCCCCTCTCCCAAACTACCCAAACGTATTAAGCCCTGACCCAGCATTGATACACAGCATTGACACACAGCATTGACACACAGCATTGACACACAGCATTGACACACAGCATTGATGCAGAGCATTGATACACAGCACTGATACACAGCATTGACACACAGCATTGATACACAGCATTGATACACAGCATTGACACATAGCATTGATGCAGAGCATTGACACACAGCATTGACACACAGCATTGACACACAGCATTGGCACACAGCATTGACACACAGCATTGACACACAGCATTGGCACACAGCATTGACACACAGCATGGACACACAGCATTGCTGCACAGCATTGACACACTGAATTGATGCACAGCATTGACACACAGCATTGACACACAGCATTGACACAGCATTGATACCAGGCTTGTGCTACTACGCCGTCTTTCGGCTATTTTGACCGTCTAGACGGTCCGTACCGTATTTGCACCGTACAAGACGGTGCTAGTACGGTCTGTTTGGAAAGTACGGTCCCAACCGTACAAGGACGGTGCCACCGTACAGTACAATTTTGACCGTAATTTGGCTCCAATTTCGGCCCAATCTTTTCTTTTTGCAACATTTATATTATTTTTGCAACAATTGTTCATGAATAAAACACAAATTATTGAACAGGAATCAGGTACTGCGTCCGATTTTGAGTTCCATGCAAGCCGCTGCTGGGCCCTTCCCCCGAGCTGATGCAGCCCCAACCCAGCCCCAGGGTTGTTCATGGAAGCATTGTGTGGCGTCAGCACATGGGAGGAGCACACCGGGGAGCGAAAATGGGAGGTTTTGGGGCGGAGAGGCCATTCTGAGGCCATTGTTGCACTGGCAGTGCCAGCTTGGCACCGTACCGTACACCGTACTGAAATTTACCGTCTGGACGGTAAACTACGGTCACCAAAATACGCCAAGACGCCGTATCTTAAGAAAAGACGGTCCGTATTGTCCTAATCGTACCGTACCGTCTGACCGTACTAGCACAAGCCTGATTGATACACAGGATTGATACAAGGAAGAAAACTGAACAAAAAAGTGAGAAAGGTGCTACACATGCTTGCTCACCTACATGTATTATCCCTACTGGAGCCCTGCTTCCACACGGATTCCATATAGGGTCCTACAACGGTCCGTATTCCACTTTCATTTGTGTTTCCGAATGAGGTCCGTAGGAGGTTCGACAGGCGTCCGAGACACCCCACGGATTCCTTTTGGAACACATGTAAAAAGGTCCCAGACTCCGCCTGGACTCTGTGCTTCCCCCGCCGGACCGCTGTTGTTGGCGACACCCTCCTCCCCTCAATACACCCGCAGACGGCGTCAAAACACCTCTGCATTTCAACCTGTGCTCGCTTAGTGGGCACGTTCTAGGACATGGAACAGAATTCCGCACCAAAAACGTAACAGCAAAGCGGTCAAACAATTGAAAGGGCCTTGCGCAGCACACCTTGGCTTCTCCACACCTGCACAGCAAGAGAGCAACGGACTGGCACACAAGATGTGGGGCAGGGGAGGGGATGTCGCGCATGTAATGCAAGGTACAAAATAAGTGAGTGCTGCACACACATTTGGGATTTTGCTGGCCACTCCTCCCCTCTCCACAGCAGCCAAGGCAGTGAGAGCAGCACCAGCTCGTAAGGGGTGAGGGACTCCAGGGGCGGGGGGTGCGTGGGGGGACGTGGAGGGGGGCCTCAGAGACTGTGAAGTTTGACCGAGGCAAAGCTGCTTGGCGTTGTTCTAAAGTTGAAATATTACAAGTTAAAATTTTTGTGTGTGGAAAAAACCCGGGAAAAGATTTTTAAAAATCGCTAAGTGCTTTTCCGGAACGTCTGCGGATGCTCCGCGGAACTGAGCTCTGTCCGCTTGCATCCGTGCAGGGTCCGTGAAATGTTGGTAAAATCAGGGTCCTTCAAACTGCATCCCTGGCATCAGAAATTGGAAATCAACAGCTTGTTGATGCTAAACAAACCTTTGCAAGCCCTTGCAAGCCCATAAATTTCAATTTTGACGACCTTTTTTTTTCATGCATCCGTACAGACCCCCCACTGTCCTCCATATATGCCCGGGGAGTCCGCACGGACCCCCCGGCTCCATAGGGTATGCTCCTTTTTTTGATCCCTGCAGTGCCCTCTCACATGGGCAGTGGGTAGCACAGTCAAGACGCATATGTGTCTATCACCATTGCAAATTACGCACCATATAAATGTGCTCCATAAATTATTCATGCAGTGCTCTATTGCATGGGCAGTGAGCAGCGCGGATGAGGGTGCTCATAAGCGTCTCACTTGCACCAAAGCGTACTATGAATTGAGCTCCACTGTTACTCTTCCAGTTCCCGCTCGCGTGGGCAGTGGGTGGCGTAGTCAAATATGTGCATCCATTTCTCACCTTCAATTTGCTTACATTAATTTGCGCTCTGCCCAAAGGTAGGTTGTGGATGGCGCAGTTGAGGGTGCACATCCATTTCTCACCTTCAATTTGCATAGGTACATTAATTTGCCCTCTGTTTTCAATTTCTGCAGTGCCCTCTTGCATGGGCTGTGGATGGCGCAGTTGAGGGTGCGCATCCATTTTTCACCTTCAATTTGCTTAGGTACATTAGTATGCCCTCTGTTTTCAATTTTTGCAGTGCCCTCTCGCGTGGGCAGTGGGTGGCGCAGTTGAGGGTGTGCTCACGCTTTTTGCTTACACCTTAACACACCTTTGCTACTTTTTAATCTCTTAACAGTGCCCTCTCGCGTGGGCAGTGGGTGGCGCAGTTGAGGGTGCGCATCCATTTTTCACCTTTAATTTGCTTAGGTACATCAGTTTGCCCTCTGTTTTCAATTTCTGCAGTGCCCTCGCGTGGGCAGTGGATGGCGCAGTTGAGGGTGCGCATCCATTTTTCACCTTCAATTTGCCTAGGTACATTAATTTGCCCTCTGTTTTCAATTTCTGCAGTGCCCTCTCGCGTGGGCTGTGGATGGCGCAGTTGAGGGTGCGCATCCATTTTTCACCTTCAATTTGCCTAGGTACATTAATTTGCCCTCTGTTTTCAATTTCTGCAGTGCCCTCTCGCGTGGGCTGTGGGTGGCGCAGTTGAGGATGCGCATCCATTTTTCACCTTCAATTTGCTTAGGTACATTAGTTTGCCCTCTGTTTTCAATTTCTGCAATGCCCTCTAGCGTGGGCAGTGGGTGGCGCAGTTGAGGATGCGCATCCATTTTTCACCTTCAATTTGCTTAGGTACATTAATTTGCCCTCTGTTTTCAATTTCTGCAGTGCCCTCTCGCGTGGGCAGTGGGTGGCGCAGTTGAGGATGCGCATCCATTTTTCACCTTCAATTTGCTTAGGTACATTAGTTTGCCCTCTGTTTTCAATTTCTGCAATGCCCTCTCGCGTGGGCAGTGGGTGGCGCAGTTGAGGATGCGCATCCATTTTTCACCTTCAATTTGCTTAGGTACATTAGTTTGCCCTCTGTTTTCAATTTTTGCAGTGCCCTCTTGCATGGGCTGTGGATGGCGCAGTTGAGGGTGCGCATCCATTTTTCACCCTCAATTTGCCAAGGTACATTAATTTGCCCTCTGTTTTCAATTTCTGCGGTGCCCTCGCGTGGGCTGTGGGTGGCGCAGTTGAGGGTGCGCATCCATTTTTCACCTTCAATTTGCTCACGTACATTAATTTGCCCTCTGTTTTCGATTTCTGCAGTGCCCTCTTGCATGGGCAGTGGGTGGCGCAGTTGAGGGTGCGCATCCATTTTTCACCTTCAATTTGCTTAAGTACATTAGTTTGCCCTCTGTTTTCAATTTCTGCAGTGCCCTCTCGCGTGGGCTGTGGGTGGCGCAGTTGAGGGTGTGCACGCACGTTTACCTGCCCTGGGGAAAGCTGGGGTGCAAGACCTTCCCCATGCCTGCCTGCGAAGGTGCGTGCATGTGTGCGTATGGTTAGATACATACATTTGTGTGTGTGTTTGTTTGTACCAGCATGTTTGTGCTTTGTGAACAATAATGGCAAATAATGTGCGGATGTAGGCCACACAAGTACACACGGGCTGAAATGCCATTGGTATAAAAGTGCGCAACCAAAACAATGAGGTGCAGAGTTGGCAGGCATACAATTTGGAATTAGAAATGAAAATAAATCATTTGCAGCGAGGCAAGCTAGCTTGGTTGTAGCTCACGTGCTCGCTCCAACGTGCTTGCTCACGTCCTCGTGATAACGTGCTTGCTCACGTCCTCGTGATATAACGTGCTTGCTCACGTCCTAGTGATAACGTGTGCTTGCTCACGTCCTAGTGATAACGTGCTTGCTCACGTCCCCGTGATAACGTGCTTGCTCACGTCCTCGTGATAACGTGCTTGCTCACGTCCTTAGTGATAACGTGTGCTTGCTCACGTCCTTAGTGATAACGTGTGCTTGCTCACTTCCTCGTGATAACGTGTGCTTGCTCACTTCCTCGTGATATAACGTGCTTGCTCACGTCCTCGTGATATAACGTGTGCTTGCTCACGTCCTAGTGATAACGTGTGCTTGCTCACGTCCTAGTGACAACGTGTGCTTGCTCACGTCCTAGTGATAACGTGCTTGCTCACGTCCTTAGTGATAACGTGTGCTTGCTCACGTCCTCGTGATAGCTTGCTTGCTCACGTCCTCGTGATAATGTGCTTGCGTACAAGCCTAGCCTACTGCTGCCCACTAGTATCACAGGATGCGCTTGCGTACATTGAATTTATATGCGAGAACTCGCAGATCTTGCATCTCCTTCCGTAAAGAAGGTCGCAGATTTGTGAGCCCTCATCCTTTAGGTCGCAGATTTGTGAGCCCTCAGCCTATCGCAATTAAATTTAATCTTCAACATACTTAATCGTTTATACCTTATACCTAATCAGCAGGATATTCTTTGTGCATTCAAGCTGCGTACACAAGCATGGACAATTTTAAACCACGGCAGCAGGAGACCCTTGTTCTCTTACACGCAGCATAGTCATACACACCAGCGTGAATAAACTGATATATTTTCAGGAAATGTCTGCCCACAGAGGCGTTAATGACGCCGCATTACTATGCAAGTGTTTGCTTCAGAATGGACAGGCTCCAATGCTGCAGCAGGAGAGGAGTGGCTGACATATGCAAGGAAAAATTGGATTGCATCAGTATTGCAAATGAGCATGCTCGGAGGAGAAGCCAATCAATTGCTGTGTGCTGCAATTTTCGTGTGATCTGTCTTATAGCTGTATGCGGTGCATGGGCTTAATAATTCCATTATACTCTCACACACAAAACACACACACACACACACAAAGACACTCTTATAAACACCCACTACCTGCTCAATGTTCACTTGCCGCGTAGGTTTCCCAGCCTGTCCCATTTCGGGCCACAGGAAGACCCTGCAGCTGTGGCACTTGATGCCCTGCATTTCTTCAGGTCAGTAGCCTTGCTTCGACATGACGGCATAAAGGATTCAGCAAGTATGTCTGCCTTGCTTCAACATTTGCATTTCAGCAGGTCAGTAGCCTTGCTTCGACATGATGGCATAAAGAACTCTGCAATTCGGTAGCCATGCTTTAACGTGACAGCATATTCATTTCAGCAGGCCAGTAGCCTTGCTTTGACATGATGGCATAAAGAATTCAGCAATTTGGTAGCCTTGCTTCACGTGACAGCATATTCATTCCAGCTAGGGTTAGCCAGAACCGTATATTTACACCGTATATGACCGTATAATTGGTGATTTTCCTGCCAAAAATACCGTATATACACCGTATATATATGGTTCTGGCCAACCCTAATTTCAGCAGGCCAGTAGCTATGCTTCAACTCGACAGCATTCAGCATTCACATTTCAGCTTGCTGGCTAACGCTGAGCTTCAGCAAGGCAGCGTCTATAATTCAACAGGGTTGCTATCATGCTCTCTAGTCTACTGCAGCATGTTCCGAAGCATCTGGCGCCCTTCTTTACTTCAGATCGGCTGCTATGCTTCACTATGACAGCATTCACATCTAAACAAGAAAGCAGAACAAGGCTCTTGCCTACTTCCAGTGTGTTCAAAGTGGTATCGCTGCCTGCATAAGTTTTTGTGGTATGACTTCCTGCATAAGTCTGTTGTGGGATGACTGCCTTTAAAAGTTTGTTGTGGTATGACGGCCTGCATAAGTCTGTTGTGGTATCGCTGCCTGTACAGGTTTCTTGTGGTATCACTGCTTGCTTAAGTCTGTTGTGGTATCACTGCCTGTACAGGTTCTTGTAATATGACTGCCTGCATAAGTCTGTTATGGTACCGCTGCCTGTACAGGTTTCTTGTGGTATCACTGCCTGCATAAGTCTGTTGTAATATTACTGCCTTAACAAGTTTGTTGTGGTATGACTGCCTTTACAAATCTGTTGTGGTATGACTGCATTTACAAGTTTGTTGTGGTATCACTGCCTGCATAAGTCTGTTATGGTATGACTGCCTGTACAAGTCTGTTGTGGTATGACTGCTTTTACAAATCTGTTGTGGTATGACTGCATTTACAAGTTTGTTGTGGTATCACTGCCTGCACAAGTCTGTTATGGTATGACTGCCTGTACAAGTCTGTTGTGGTATGACTGCCTGCAACAATAGAATATTACTGCCTTAATAATTAGGGTTGGCCAGAACCATATATATACGGTGTACATACGGTATTTTTGACTTGAAAATCACCAAATATACGGTGTATATATACGTATATATACGGTTCTGGCCAACGCTATAAATAATTGGTATTATTGTCTACTTACTTTTTTCTGCCTTGTCTCAACAACACTGTTGGCGATCACGCTACCAGCGTGTATATGCTCCTCCCCCAACTTAGAGGCACATGCATGGTGCAAGGGTCGCATCAACTTGTATCTCGTGTGTTTTGATATTGTGGCACAAATGCTTAGGAACTCCCTCCATGCGCACATCGTCCAGAGTTTTGCAAGCACCTGCGCAGTAGAGGGCAGTGCAACTGTCCAGGTGCACAGAGTGATAGAATCTTGATCCTTGCATGCTTTTGTTTCACGTTCAGGTCAGAGGCATACGCACTCTGCAAGCAAGGTTCGCTGCCTGTGCAGAAGAGGGCGGTGGGGACTGCCAAGAGTGCGTCAGACTGCAGCGTTAGAAAGGAGATAGACACTTTTGACAGCACCACCGGGCATGTTGTAACTGGGGTGGGCAGATCTGGGATGCTGTCTAAACTATGACGGCCTCCTTTTCTAAATGCCCTCTTGCGTTTTAAGCCATGGGCGATCAAGATAGCAAGCTAAAATGCCTTTACTACTACCTTTATATTACTCACTGTTCGCCGATCACTGCTCTATAATATTACGAACCAAATAGGATGCGTGTTTCAGTACTTTCAGCACGTTCCATAGCTGTGCTGGATATCAACAAACGCGCCTTACTACTTACAAACAAAAGCGAAAGCGACAGCATTTTAGTCAGCAGTGGGGAAGTTTTGTGATACCCGGTTCATAAGACGGTTCCTAGATTGGGGATTGGCTTCACTGCCTTCATACTTTTTTCTTTACTAGTAGCCACCTATAATTTTACTTTTCTGGTTTAGTTGCGTTTGAAAATTTTATCTGCTTTTCTTATACTCTAGTTTTGTGCCATAAAATCATCAAACATATATTACTTTCTAAATAGAGGCTGAACCCTTGTTTGTATGCATCAGCATATAGGTAAGGAGTCTTTCCTTTCTCCAATCGATATTCTTCCCATATCCATCTTTCCCTTGACTCATCGATAATAACTATCAGTAAATACTGTTTTTTGGTGTTGTTTTTTCGTAATGTTTAGCTGGCAATTTTGGAAGGAAAAAAAAAGAATAGAAAAATCTTGGTTTGAACACAGTTGGACGATACAATGGCTGGCAAGCAGAAAGGAAGTTCCTCTCGTTCTCTCTCGTCAGACAATGATCCGATTCTGCGTGACTCAAACAT
>Ga0307974_1003327_pt1 | contig 11555 bp, 8 predicted proteins | sample OrgLakmetagen784_FD_201812 | JGI IMG/M metagenome (GOLD analysis project Ga0307974, IMG submission 201812) | Saline water microbial communities from Organic Lake, Antarctica - #784 | ecosystem: Environmental > Aquatic > Non-marine Saline and Alkaline > Saline | place: Antarctica: Organic Lake... | reverse complement strand
CCTCTGTCTCATCTCTTACAGAAATACACACACATGCTTGATCAACATACATTAAGACAAAACACAACATGTTATACAGCGCTTGTCAATGGACCATACCACCGGCACAGCCATCCACGAGCTTCACACTGCATTGCGAGAGGCGTCTTCACGTGAAAGTCATATCAGGTATGAGTGGCAATATTCCTGTGTGGTGTCTTTGCTGCTCTCCTCAACTTTGTCCGCTTCTTTGTTCTTCTCCTGCCAGTCGCTGCTCATAGAGTGGCATTCAAACAACAGCAGCAACACTGTCTGTGTGGATATGTACGGTAGTGTGTGTTTGTGTGAAGCATACATATGTATGGTATTGCGTGTTTGCGTGTGTGTGTGTGAAGCATACACGTACTACCGTACATATGTGTGTATGAAGCACCCCTCACCACAAGCATCATGCATGTCAGACCGACTCTATTACTGCTTGCAGTGCCCCAATCATTCAGGCCTCCCGTCCTGTGGGGATGGTGCCAGTTGACAGCAGCCGCAGCATGCCAGGTGAGAAAGTGCTGTGGACATACTGTAGGAGGGTGGCTATGACTCTTAGGGTATGGGATGGCTGTAAAATATTATATCTCATGTAATATTAAAGGAAGTGCCAGCCCTCAACAATCATAATGTGACTCCCTGCTTTAGCAGCCCTATGGTCTACTACTAATGGTGTAGAATGGTGCGGCATCTGGAAAAATTACCGTACTGCTCATTGGACTATTGCGACTAATTAGATAATGGTTTAGTCCTCTCGCAAAAATATTCAACTTTGTTGCTATTCACCCAAACATATTAGTTGTTGCAAACGTGGGCGACCCTAGGAATTGCAAACCCCCTCATAGATGAAGATTTAAAGAGAGACCAGAGCAGAGCTGGCATGCCCAAAAGCTCACAAATAATGAAGTGATTTGGCTGTCCTCGCAGAGCCCAAATACTTGTAATCAAAATATGCTAATTATTTGGACACCTGGCAATAGTTTGAACTTGCATTACTCAAGGAGTGGTACGGTATATTTTTTGTCCTTAAGGAGAATGCAGAGCATGTACAAGCTTTCTGTACAAAGGCAAGTTAGGAGGTATTGAACATAAGGGAGAATACAAAAGCTCACTATGATAGCAAGTCAGGAGGTTTTGATCAAGGGGGGAAGAAGTGTGCACGCCAGTTGCATGAAAGACAAAACATTAATGTTGTAGGCAAAAGGTCATTCCTGTGCCAAATGCCCCCAAAAAAGTGTCAATAAGCTTTTCTTTCAATGTAAGGCCCCTTCTACCTCACCTGAATGCAACATGCTATCTATATTCAAAACATGAGCTTTGCCAAAAATTTGTCATTCAGTGGAGCTGTGTGGGGCCCGGTGCCTGCTTTGCACCCACTTTGGCGGGATAGGGTACATTCCTGACCTTGCACCAGTTAACCTCTGCTTCAGGACATATGCGTGGATATCATATGGCAATGCTACAATGTCGAATTTGGGGTAGGGATGCTTGGAACACCTGCAAGTTGAAGGCACTCACTCGCACAAGGGATTACAGAAATCTGTCGCTCCACACCTGCTGCGAGTTTCAGCCGGTTTCTGTCCCCAGAGTTGCGAGATGAAGTCAAGCTTATTTCGTATGATTTTGATGAGGCCAATCGATGGCCTGGTTGAATTTAGGTGGATCTGCATAAAGCATTACATGCTGTTTTTTAATCTATTTACTTCTCCATCCTTACCGATCTGGTGTTACTGTCCCAAACTCGCACCAGAGCTGTGGGGCTGAATATTAAAATCCTATAGCAAAGTTCAAGGTGTGCAAACTGGTGCAGTGATTGGAGCAGCGATGTCTGTCTTTGTACCATATGAGAACTGGTTCTTTTTGCCTGCTTCCTTTGAAAGAAAAGTAATTTAGATATACCACAGTCATTTATGCCCTCTGCAAGGGTCCCAGCTCTCTTAAAACTAGGTGTGAGCCCTCTATTTTTCAAAGTTGGCCTTGCCAAAATATCCCAGTTGCATGCTTGTTTCAGATATGTTGCTCAGTTGCTTTGTTGAGTTGCTTCTGGATGGACAGCTGGGAAATGTGCAGCGTGGCAGTAAGAAACAACTGGTCCTCTGGCCCAAGTTTGGTGGCCTCAGGTGCTGAAATATACTAGATGTAATAACTGTCTGGTTTTGGCAGCAGAAAGACCTCACACAAACGCCGCTTTTTAATCCATCTGGGCCTAAATCGGCATTTCCGATTCTTTGCAGGTAGTATAACAGTTGCATATACCGGTATGAGCTTGTGCCAATCCCTAGCTATACGCTGTAGTATGCTTCGTACATGCTAGCACATGCAGGGTAGACCCACACAAGCGTTGGTATGCTTCGTACATGCTAGCACATGCAGGGTAGACCCACACAAGCATTCTCACACATTTGCACAAAAATGCACATGCTAATGAACACGCACACTGACAGCGCAAAACGGATGGTCTCGTCATTTTGTAATTTGTACGGGTGTAAAGAGTTGCTAAGCTGCGTCCCAAAGGCACACAACACGACGAGGAAGCATGCAAGGGCTTGTCTAACCTTGTCCACTGACAACTGCTGCTGGCAACAAGTTATTGCTTACACCTACAGACTTGCTTGCATGCTCTCACACCCCAAGTGACGTGCAACTCATGCTCGTATGCAGAGGACAGCCCAAGCGACCGCACCACAGATCCCTCAGTGGACGTTGCCCGTTCAAATGGCGATCGCTCCGCCTTTCCTGCAGAGCGCCGCTCTTTGGGAATAGACACCTCTGGACATAGTTCTTGCAACTCGGGCGTTGTCAAGGTGAGACTGCTTGCATGGGCTCACGTATAAATGCACACACACACGCACACATGCACATATGTTGAACAGCATGCCACACACACACGCACACACATGCACATATGTTAAACAGCATGCCACACACACACACATACATACACACACACATGTGCATATGTTAAACAGCATGACACACACACACACACACACACACACACACACACACGCACATATGTTAAACAGCATGCCACACACAGCATAAGCCTGGCGTTTACAACCGCTATTGGCGAACAAACATTGTTGATCGTAGCAGTTGCAGTTTCCTCTTCATTGCCAGTAAACTCTGCCACATCTTTGATGCAGGGGAGAGGACCTGCGAGCTTAGATGATGCGCAGAAGCTGCTCCTGCTTCAGGTTGCTCTCAAGTGCGCTGATCTGGGGCATGTTGCAGAAGAACATGATGTGCACATCAGGTGTGTGGCGTGAAATGATAACCGTTCCCCCCACTAGCTACTCATAACATCACAGACCTCGCATTTACGGCTTGCGCCTTATAATGGTTGTGTTTGGGAGTATATTTTTTTGTTTTTTTGCACTATCCATTTTGCCTCCGTCCAACTGTAGCAGTGGGGCATGATATTGCAATGTGGGCATGCATGTTGCATGGCACCAGTCGCGAGCTATTTTATCCAACATGGGCATGCACGTTGCATGGCAACCAATCAGAGGCTTCTCATGAACATGGGCATGCATGTTGCATGGCAACCAATCACCAGCCCTCTTTCCACTGTATTTCATTGTAGCTGGATAAGAGGTATGAATGATGTCTATTTTATTATGTCTTTCTGCCCAAATTAATCACTTTGTTGAAATGTGACACTTCCTTGTGCAAGCTTGAATGTAAAGAAAAAAGTCTAGTGTGCTGCTGAGAAAAGAAGTCAAAACAAGTTGTCCCTGGCATGGCACTTCCTGTGCAGGTGGGTTCACTGCTTAGAGGAGGAATTCTACCGCCAGGGCGACTGCGAAAAAAAGGCAAGCCTGCCAATCAGCCCCCTATTTGACCGGACCAAGCCTGGAGTTACCAAATCCCAGATTGGCTTCTTCGATGTTGTTGCCCTCCCTCTTTACCAGGTCAGAATGGGGACGGAATCGTTAATATATGTATGTTGTGATCAGTCTATTTCCTATTCATTTTTCTAAGTGCTTGCACAGTTCATCTTTTTCTCCATGCCCTGCCTTTTCTTTTCGAGGGCTTTGTAAACATCCACATGTCAACATACTCATGTATGTGCGTTTGTGCACGCCCACACACACATGCGGCACATACGAATATACATATACTTACATGCTCTCAGGCTTTCACGTCTGCCATCCCTGGTACAGCACCTCTTTTGGAAGGGACACAGGCCAACTACATATACTGGAAGGCTCTTCCTCCAGGGCAATAGTCCAACATGGGCAAGCCACACTATGGTGCGGAGGGTAACGGAGGCTTTTTGAAGAATGGTGCAGAGGTCTTTGTGCTGTTCCTGCGCAGTGCTCAGCTGGTTCTGAGGTGAAGTGACCTCACAGTCCTTGGTCCCAATGAGGTGAATGCCAAGTTGAGATGCCAAGATCTTTGGGTCGGTGCTGTCTGGAGGTGGATCTGCTGGCTCTGAGGTGAAGTGTCCTCACAGTCCTTGGTCCCGATGAGGTGGATGCCATTGGTTACAATGGTTACAATGGGGGTGACCTTCAGCCAGGTTGTTTGGCTGATCGGCTGCTGACTTGTCTCGGCCAGACACAAATACATCCGTGGAGGTGGATGCCAATTAGAGGTATGCCAAAATGTTTAGGTCAGTGCTGTCTGGGGAAGGATGTGATGAATAGATATGATGTAGCAACTGGAGGCAGCAGCCCTTCTCTTTGTATTCTAGTCCCCCCTCAATTAATAAAGATGTCGTTTGTCACATCTCCTTTTAAAGTTTGTGTCCGACTACGTAGCATATGCTTGGACTCTGTCGGATTCCAGAACACAATCTTTGTTGTGCAGACAGTTACTGTGATCCTGAGAGTTATTTTCATTTTTTAGTACAGTCTGTTGCACTATGGAGGTTGTATTGGAATGCTTGTTGATTGCATTAGCGGGATGCATCAGTGGGAAGTCCTTGTCGCTTAATTGTTTGACTAATCCTTACAAAATATTCCCTGTCATCGTTCTTTCTTATTAATCCTTGTACTTACATTTTCTTTGCGCATAAAGGTTTGTGGTGATGTAATTCTGGTAGTAGCTGGCACATCTTCAGTCTAATGTTTAATTATTTTAAGCCTTTTAATTAGTGTTACTTTGGACGTTATCATGCTTGGTCTTTGAGGATTCTTTAATAAAAATTACCAGTGCGGTTGGCGGCGGCAAAGAGAAGGGAAGATGGCGGCAGAGAAAAATTACCCATCACTGCCTATATTCTTTGCTTGCCTCTTCTGCAATGTTCGCTCACGCACCATGTGCAAAGAAAAACAAATTTAACTGTGCGTGGCAGTGCTTATACAGAGTTTACAGGATAAGCCAACAGTCAAAAAGTGCGACTGCTAGGCTGCGTATGCAGATAAAGAAAAACCACGCAGGCCACTGCCAGTGGTTTTTCACTGGCAGTGAAAAAACCACTCCCCCCATTAATTTAGGAAAGGAGCCACTTTGGTACCGGGTACCGTAAATCTCCTCCACCAAAAGAAAGGTAAAGATCAATGGGGGATCAGGAGGGTCACAGGCTTGACTTGAAACCGTATCCTGATGAGAGTTGACAATAGTGCTGGAAAGGGCACGTCTGGGACGAGTCTGGCAGCGTACTTTTTTTTGCTGAAGCAAACTCCCTACTACGAGGATGAAAATGAACCAAAAGTTACGAATTAAAAAGGAAGCAAGAGAGGCAGGCTAGATGGTGCATATAGAAGAAAGTAGGGGGGGATATCCAGGTTGATGGCGTTAATCGACAGAATGAACATGAAGGTTGGAAGAGTTTAATTTGAGTTTAGTTTCTTAGCTCTTAGAAAATCAAGATCCAGCTCCTTGAAAGGCTCCAGCGTGCGATTGTTGTAGATGGTGCCATCCACTCCCAAAAGGATGGTGTGGAGGGTAACGGAGGCTCCTTTTGGAGGATGGGGCAGAGGCCTTTGTGTTGTTCCTGCATGGCGCTCAGCTGGTTCTGCGGTCTAGTGTCCTCACAGTACTTGATCTCGATGAGGTGAATGTCACGGTGTAGAATGCTGAGATCTTTGGGTCGATGCTGTCTGGGGAAGGTGGATCTGCTAGTGGCTGGCGGTGCTGCTGAGGTGCTCCCAGTCCCCCTCAATTGCCCCCTGCCACTCCTAAGAACCTACCCCCCTTCATTGCTAGTCTGTTGCTTTTTAGTTTTCGCAGAGATAGGAGCAACCAGTAGTACAGCATCCGGACGGCTAAAGGTGAACCTATTTCTGTCTGAGAAGCGGGATGGAAAGTTTCTAGAGGCACTTTGGTATAATCCTGGTTTCAGCTGTATTGGTGATCTGAAAATTTTGCATAGCCAGCCATTCGCTGCTACCTATATCCATGCAGACAAGCAATGCAGGATCCTAGGGAGCCTGAGCTGTCTTGCTGATGCGTATGCAAAGCACAGTTATCTCGTGAGGAGTGTTTGCTGTAGCACCACAGACATGGTGCATCTACAAAAAAGAAGTTAGGTTATAGGTCAGTCAAAAAGTGCGACTGCTAGGCTGCGTAGTAAAACAATGTAAAGAAGGTGAGGAGTGTTTGTTTGACTTGTAGCACCAACAAAAAAAACTTAGAAAGGGTAAAAAAGCACAACGTTGTTTGTCACATTGCAGTCAGCAAATACGCCCCTGACTCAAATCATAGACACTGTTGCATTAAACTCACAAAAAGTAATTCAGCATACTGAACAACCTACAAACAGCCAGCCAAACAAACGCACCACACGCTCGCATATCACTAGCCACAACCACCATGCAACACAAGCGTCCACACAAATAATCACTCCTCCCACTCAGCATATCAATACCATCGACCCGATAATTTTCCAGGTACACAACAACCCAACCTTTGAAATTGCAGACCACCCAGCACCATCATGCATCACAGCGCAGACTCCAAAGGAAAAGAAGATGTGAGGTCCTCGATATACCCCATGAACTTCCTAGCCTAAACCTGACCCTCTTGCGCACCACGCATATTCAACAAGAACTCTGGACGTACAAGAAGGATAAGGCTTTTTCAATGACACCCACAGAGGCCATCAACACACTCTACTATGATGATATGGACGTCCTGCCACACATAGATAATTGGAGGTTCTTCACCCCCAAGAAAATAGACAGAAATGATACACCCCAAAGACAGAAACAATATATGCCCCCATGAATATTGAAAGATGGGCCCTACCCCTCTTTAAATCAGTGGCACCAGTGCCCAAATCCAGTAAGACTATTACCCGGAGCGAGCCAAATTAAGTGCGCAAGCTGTGAAATTTGCTCCTACCATCCAGGACTTGAATCTCCAGACCTCTCCCCACCTTTTAAAAACATGAACATCTGTGACGTCTGCAACCGTACCTACCACTGGCAATGCTTGCTAAAGACAAGCTGCTGCAACGCCACTGAAAGGGAAGCTATCGATGCCAATAGTTCATGGGCCTGCCATGCTTGTATCAATTTGAACCAAAATGAAAAGAAAAATAATATCCTCTACTCTCAGAAAAAAGAGCTTGTGGAGGTTTCATGGAACCCAACCTGGGAGCCAGAAGAACTAGAAAACACGTGTGAAAGCTTCAAGCAGAGCCTCTAAAATTATGAAGAGCAAATCACCACGCCAAACTTATCTCAGCCCGCACCAGATGAACACCTAATGATCCTCAAAAACAAGGGTTTTCTGCCACCCAAGAGGGCAATGCGTACCAACCCTACAATGTCGATCCTCGGAACAAAGTCAGCTTTGACATCCAACCCACCAACCCACAGGCTGACATTACGGTAACAGGGCATTGTGAGTACTGGATCACAACTATCACAACCATTGATCTCATGAAGTATCAAGAAAAGAGTACCCTATCCTCCCCAGATGACACTATGCTTCCTGAAGTGTACACTGACACAGTAGCCTGTATATACAATGTCAACGGAAAGTGTAAAGGTATGCTTACTCCCAAGCGCCTTCACATACTGCAAAAGGCCTTTGGAAAGGCAAAGTGCAGCGGCCTACACGGCCACATTAAACCTCCAACCATTAGCTTTGCATCAGAACTCGTAGGCTTCATCACACGTAAAGACATCTCTGGCTCTACTTACACGAGCAAGAAAAGTAAAGACTCATTCTCCCGGATACTTCCCTCCCACATCACCACCGCCTTTCAAAAGTGGGCCCTGGTCACCAAAGAAAAAATGGCATCCCCCCTTGACCATGACCCCAAATTCCCCCATTACTGGAGTGAGCACCCAAGGGACAAAGTGTTTAGGGCAAGCATTAATGCCTTCTCCTCCCAATTTTCTGGGTTCTCCATCGGCACTCCCATTTACCATAAAAACACCATGTCTCTAGCATCAAGACACGCCATTTACTCTGCTGCTGTCAACACAGAGGAAACAGCCTCATTCACGCTCCTCCCTTCCTGGAATAAAAACATGACCACAAATCCTTATGTATCGCTCTACCGCAAACATCCACATTCATGTAATTTATTGGGCACCATCCCATTAGACCAACTCCAATATGCAAAAGTGCCCTTCTGGAACAACATAGAAATACCACTTTCCAAACACTCCTGGGAATTGCAAATCATTGCCATATGGAACACCAAGGGCAGGGTCTGCCTCGAGGCTCACAACAAAGACTGGCTAAAGGAACTTGCCAAAGAAATCCCTTAGGCAAAGTGGGAAATTCAATACATCCATAACCATCCCTACCAAACAGCCTTAGGTTCCAGACAGCACTCAGGACTCAACAAAGAAATAAGCTACCAAATGACCACCCTCAAGCCTCAGAAGGCCCAGATATAACAAGTGCCCAGATTAGCACAGGCCAACCTCATAATTGGAATATTGACGAAGCACCCCAAAACAGCTCAAGCAAAAACCTAGTCCGTAAGGTAAATAATTGGCGGGATTGGACCTACACTCCAAAAGAATGAAGTAGGGCAAGACACCGGATCAGGTGTATACCACCCTCACTTAAACGTTTCCCACTGTGTAAACCCGAAAGGCATGGGTATAACCAACACCATCTCACGTGCAGAACTAGCAGCTATAGCAGCTGCAGTCATACACGGCTACTCACATATAGCCACAGACGGCCTTACATCACTGCACCAAATCAAAAAGCAGCTCTCACACCCAAATCTCCACCGCCACCACATCCAAGGAGGTGTCCTTCAATCCATTGCTAAAGCAATCCGCCAATCACCATCGCCCATTCACTTTTTCAAAGTAAAGTCCATGCCGGTATTATCGGTAATGAACATGCTGACGCCCTTGCTAAAAAGTCAGGCACCACCTTCTCCGACATTGCTGACACCTCCATCAGAATAGCAGGCCCTGAGGGAAATCCCTTCTACACCATCCACTGGCTTGCAATAGAAGACACAGAACACCAAATACGAACACAAACCTATAATCATACCCATACAACAAACATAGCCCATACAACAAACATGGCCCATCCTCCTCCCCCGAGGCTTTGGTACCTATCAAACCACCGTGACGCCCTTCAAGCCCACATGCATATTCTACATAAACTGGGAAATGCCAAAACTGAAGCAAACTACCATGCGTACTACCAGACCCTCATTAAGGACGGCACTGCCAATGGAGCCACTAGCAATGCTTACCTAACATCATCCGATGTCCCCTTTAAGACCAAATGTATCATTATGAAATACAGAACAGGCACCTTATATAATCAAAAACATGCGGTATTGTTCAAACTCTCAACAAGTCAAACTTGCCCCCTCTGCCCACAAGTAGACAGTGCCCTGCACATCCTTTCTGGTGCCAACACACGCAAGTAAGGAACATGAGCACGGAAAGGCACAACTTAGCATGCCACATGATCTTTAAGGCTATCAGCAAAACAGGCTCCTTAGGATCATGCGTTGTCTCCATGGATATAGGCAGCAACGAACGGATGATGCAGAATCTCCAAATTCCTGAAACAGTCGAAAGTATATTTGTTCCCAAATGGCTCTTCCCACCCCGCTTCCCAGATAAAGACAGATTTACCTCCAGCCACCCAGATTTTGTGCTGGTCACTCCCTTCGCTGCAAAAACACAAAAACAACAAGCTAACGTAGGGGGGTGGGTTCTTCGAAGTGGCAGGGGGCAATTGAGGGAGACTGAGAGCACCCCAGCAGCACCACCAGCCACCAGTAGAGCCACCAACCCCAGACAGCACCGACCCAAAGACCTCAGCAAAACTCGGCGTGACATCCACCTCGTCGAGATCAAGTATTGTGAGGACACTAGACCTCAGAACCAGCTGAACGCCGCAAAGGAACAGCACAAAGACCTTTACAACATCCTCCAAGGAGCCTTCGTTACTCTCCACATCATCCTTTTGGGTGTGGGCAGCACCATCTACAACACGCACACTCTGAAGCCTTTCAAAGAACTGGGTCTTGATTCTCAAAGAGTTAAGAAGCTTGCCTCCAAGCTCCAAGCTCCATGTGCACTCAGTGAACTTTGCTGCTAAACTTGTCCATACCAGACGTGCCCTTTCCAGTACTGTTATCAACTTTCATCAGGAGCCGGTTTCAGGCCAAGCCTGCAACCCTCTTGATCCCCATTGATTTTTCCGTTCCTTTTCGCGGTGGAGGAGCTTTACGGTACTCAGTACCAAAGTGGCTCCTTTTCCTTAATTAATGTGGGGAGTGGTTTTCACTGCCTGCATAGTTTTATCTTTTCGTTGATTCTGTTGCGGATCTGGTTGCATGTCGGCTTAACTTTCTCATGACTGCTGTGGCATGTCGACCAGTAACTCCGAAGCTGTGGAGTGGGTTCCTTGCGTGGCTGCTGTAGATGGTGCCTGTTGCTCCTAGCAGGATGGTGTGAAGAGTTATGCGGTGTCCAAGTAAGCGAGGCATCAGCAGCTTATGCTGTTCTCGTGCCTGTTCTGCTTGTTGAGTAGGGGAAGCGTCTAGACACTTAATTTTGATTTGATGTATATCGCGTTTGTTTGGTTGCATGTCTCTTGGTTTCATAGCCAGGGGGTATGTATTGGCAGCGCCATCTGCTAGGTTATCACAGGCACCTCTTCTTGCATTTTTGGCAGACCTAGTTTGATACGTATTTTTTGGGTTTCGTTTGGGCATGATTGCTGGGTTGCAGTAACTATGATTGCATCTGGCTTGCTAAACTTCCGCCGCTGTTGTGCATTGAGATTGGAAGAGATTGGAAGGTAAGAGCCATGTTGGGATCATTCCTATCTGTGTCTCTTATGAAGGGCGTATAATGCTTTGTTGTACCATTTTTTCAAGACTGCCTACGTCTGCTTGTGCTAGCAGGCATGCTCCCTGCGTACCTTCAAGTTGTTGGATTTCTTCTAGAATCATTCGTCCAGCAGCGTTGTGCCTGATTATAATCATTTCATTTATAATGGGGTGACTGCAGCCTGACAGCATGTAGTAGGTGTTGTCTAGCTTCTGGCAGATGGGGCTAAAAGTAAAAGTAAAAGTCTACGCTGGAAGTCACCAGCGTGCATTAAGGAAAGGCTCTCAACTAGTGCTCACACTA
>Ga0307974_1003326_pt1:0-10000 | contig 11557 bp, 10 predicted proteins | sample OrgLakmetagen784_FD_201812 | JGI IMG/M metagenome (GOLD analysis project Ga0307974, IMG submission 201812) | Saline water microbial communities from Organic Lake, Antarctica - #784 | ecosystem: Environmental > Aquatic > Non-marine Saline and Alkaline > Saline | place: Antarctica: Organic... | reverse complement strand
GTGTTTGCCGAGGCCTGTTTGAGTGCAAGCTGCTTCCTCGAATCCTGGCAGGTTCCAGCGTCGGTTCCATCGGTGAGTGGCTGTATGTCTTGCCTCGTGTGTGGGTTGTCTCGTGTGGCTTGTCTCTTGTATGGCTTGTCTCCTGTATGTCTTTTTGATCAAACCCACCCCCCTTCTCCTCTCCCCTTGCTTCTCCTGATCATCATTTGGACATTGTTCATCTGACTTGTTCTCGTTTTGTCCAGGGTGTGTGTGTGTTTGACACAGTCTCTAGCCTAGGCACGGGGAAGAACCCTTCCCTATTGTCAGTCACGCAAGTGGGGAACGAATGTCTTTTCTGCAACATTCGACTTGCTCCTTATTGTAAAGCCATAGCTTGCTGTTCAGTTGTGTACTGTTAAGCCCAACTTTGGGCACTTTACCTCTTTCATGACTTTCAAATGAGAGTGTGACTTCCTAGCTAATTCGCCCTTTTTTTTAGCCTTCACAAGTATTCATGTGATGGCTGACTGAATGTAAATTTGCTACTGCGACATTACGCACAATGCTTGTGCATACGCACACAACATGCATACACACGACCTTAACGCACACAAGCACAAGGCGTGCACACGTACACACATCATATACGTTAACGCACAAAATACACACACGCACACACACACGCACACATACACATACACACACCACGTACGCAGTGTGTGCGGCCATGTGCGTACGCACCGACGCAGAGCTTCGTGACACGTTTGACGACCTTGTCAAGTTTGATATGGTGGGTTGCTCAGGCATGCTCGTTTTTTACAGAGATGAACGAGTTGTTGTTGCCCAAGCAAGTGGCTGCCGACTGAATTGGCCTGTACGTACGTTTGATGCTGTGCGGTGTACTGATGTGATGCAGTGCACTGATGTGTACTGATGTGATGCAGTGCACTGATGTGTACTGATGTGATGCAGTGCACTGATGTGTACCGATGTGATGCGGTGTACTGATGTGTACTGATGTGATGCAGTGCACTGATGTGTACTGATGTGATGCGGTGTACTGATGTGTACTGATGTGATGCAGTGCACTGATGTGTACTGATGTGATGCAGTGCACTGATGTGTACCGATGTGATGCGGTGTACTGATGTGTACTGATGTGATTCGGTGCACTGATGTGTACTGATGTGATGCAGTGCACTGATGTGTACTGATGTGATTCGGTGCACTGATGTGTACTGATGTGATGCTGTGCACTGATGTGTACTGATGTGATGCAGTGCACTGATGTTTACTGATGTGATGCGGTGTACTGATGTGTACTGATGTGATGCAGTGCACTGATGTGTACTGATGTGATGCTGTGCAGTGTACTGATGGACTTTTTGTTGCACTCATCTGCGGGAATCGTGTGATGCAATGCTTCAGTGAGTGAAATCATTTTGATTGTTGCGTGAGTGCCATGCCAGATTTTGAGTGAATGGCTTGTTGATTGTTGAGGTTTTCGCACAGTCCTCATCCCTGGGCCTGTAATTGCAGCACTTATTTTAAACCTTGAGTAAATGCTCGTTCCTGCTGCCTGTGCACAGGGAAGTACGAGTGCTTCCTTGTGCACAGGAATGAGGAATGAGCACTTAAGGTTTACACTAAGTGCTACCAATACAGGATGCACAGGCAGCAGGAATGAGCACTTGCTTACGGTTTACACTAAGTGCTGCCCATGCAACAGAAAGCATACAGCTACTCACCCTTTGTATGTACCCCTGTCTCCTCCGAGGCTTCTTTGCTTCAATTTTGGAAAACAGCTGCTACAGCCCAATGAGTCAAGCCGCAACGAGACTTCCAATCGATCAACCCTTTCCCACCAACCTTGCAAGGCTTCTTCCAGGACCACAATTGCTGCAGCTTGATGAGCCAAGCTGCAAAGCGACTGACAATCGATCAAACCTGACTTCACAAACTTTTGCAGGGCTTCTTCCAGGACAACAACTGCTACGCCATGATGAAGCAGGCCATCGAGAAGGGGCACCTGCATGACATGGACACCATGATCGGCAAGCTGAGGGAGCTGCTGGGAGACTGCACGTTTGCTGAGGCGTACGAGCGCACAGGTGTATGTGGTTGGTTTGTGATGCATGTGTGTGTCCTTGTTGTTCTGCGAATGTATGCACATCAAATGCCACGAACAAAAGTAGTAAATTTATACAAAGTAATGCATTCACATACATTTTTGTGTGCATGAGCTCATTCGCCCGCACAAACAGACACATTTATGCAAGGATGCCTGCATTGACAACAACAGCATGCACTGTTCCATCAGGCAATGAGCTTGTGCATCCTCACAAGCGTTCAACACACGACCCAAATCGTTGTATTTATGTGTAATTGAAGTGCTGTGTCAGAGCTAGTGCCCTCATGAGCCTCCTTCAACGTCACTTGATTTGATCAGCCAGTGATAAGAAAAAGTCAAGCACCCTGTGGCACTAGCTCAGACATGGCTCCTTTCACTTCCCTGTTGTACCTCCTCAGACGTCTGCGTATAATTGACAAAATAATGTCTAGCGTCTGGAATGGCAGCTGCATGCACACACACACACGCCCACTGACTTGATATTTGTTTGATCAATCACGAGTGGCACGAATTGCTCCTTGCGAGCATGATTATGTGCGCCTGTTTTTGTGGTGGGCAATGTGGTCGTATATGTCTCTCCCATGCTGTTATTTGAACTGGCTTTACTGGGTTTAGTGTGTTGAAAGGGGGTTTGATATCACAAGTACTTTGTGCACTTTGCCTACAGGCCGAATCCTCAATGTGACTGTGTGCCCTGCGGACACGAACGAGCCCCCCCGCCTCTTGAATTACATGACCGCTCCCAATGTAAGTAGTGTGTTATGTGATATGTGCATGCGTGCATGCGTGCATCTTAAATGTGGACGCGATAAGCGCTGTGTGCTTGCAAAGCTTTAATTTGTGTGGATGATTGTGTGTTTGATCAGCATGTACGTATATGCAGGCAAGCATGTTTTTTTATGCCAGTGAGGACTGTGACATCTTCCTCCTTTCGCTTCTTTCCTGCCCCTGCTATCTTCATGTGTGCTGCCTTTGCCCTAAAGTTCTACCTCACATGTGCAGAGGGCGCTGATGTCATAACTCTGGTCCTTTTTTCCCAACAGGTGCTTTTTGTAGGACCAAGCTGCCGACACAATCACTTACACTCTTTTGAATCCCAACAGGTGCTGGTTTGGTCTGGTGTGGCGGCCTCCTCCTCCTTCCCTGGACTGTATCCTCCGCAATTCCTGGTCGGCCGCAACAGCCAAGGACAGATCTGCAGGTAGGCAATTATAATTATATACACAGATCGATAACATGTTTTCAGCTTCCAGCAAACTCGTTGGCTCGGAGGCATTTGTGGTTGCATACATAATTCCATCGAGTTGCGCTTTGAAAGCAACGCCAAGTTCAGACCATCAACGTGTCACATACGTGAATCACATTAACAGCGGCTGCTGTGCTAGCTTAGTAGCCGGCGGGCGAATGACCAAGCGCAATTATTTACATCTTGTCCTGCAAAGCTGTTCGCGTGTCATACTCCATGCTCATGAGGCGCCGAGGAAGTTGATCCTTGCGTCTGCATAGCGTCTCTCTTTCACCAGACAAAACATTACTCTCAATGCAGCACCTGCTTAATGTCACATTATTCTTAATGACTGTGCCTTTCCTTGGTCTTGTTCTAGGACGGCAGCACAGACGTGCACGCCTTACACATCTCCACCTTTTCTGAAAAGCAGTGCCTACTGCTCCCTCCTCTCCCATCCCTCCCCAAATAGGAAAGGCAGATTAGCTGACCTTTCTTATGCGTGTGAGCTTTGAAAGTGTATCATTAATAACAGCAATGCATGCATAATAAATTTAACCTAGGGATGGATTGAAAACGTCATGCTTACATTATAGCCTGTGATGAAATTACAAGCAATGGATCAACCACCTTACTGTGCTGGTGAAAACTCTGCTGCTGAGGCTTCTCAAAATTTTCCCAACTTTGTGTAATAATGCTAGTAAATCCGTAGCCTGTGATGAGATTACAAGCAATGGATCAACCACCTTACTGTGCTGGTGAAAACTCTGCTGCTGAGGCTTCTCACTTTTTTTGCATAAACTTCACATGCAACTTGGTACAACTCATGACGTGCTAGTAAATCCGTAGCCTGTGATGAGATTACAAGCAATGGATCAACCACCTTACTGTGCTGGTGAAAACTCTGCTGCTGAGGCTTCTCACCTTTTTTGCATAAACTTCACATGCAACTTGGTACAACTCATGATGTGCTAGTAAATCCGTAGCCTGTGATGAGATTACAAGCAATGGATCAACCACCTTACTGTGCTGGTGAAAACTCTGCTGCTGAGGCTTTTTTTCTGTTAATGCCATAGACGCTGTCAGAAATCTCTGTAATCCTGCCACCGTTCAAGTAAATCTCCTTTCCGGGGTCTGTACAAACAAAGTTCAAAATATCCATAGAAAGGGTTACTAAACAAGGAGACACTCTCTATTTCTTCTACTCTGTATGGAGCCCTCCTAAGATTACACTCAGGACGCGGCTACACGCATGCTTGTATCCCAATAGATTTCATGCTTCATACTCATCTAGCCAACAACATGAGTAGTGCCACTTTTGCAGATGACCTTCTCTGCCCCACTGGTGACCTGATTGAGCCTGAAACGATTGTGTAAATCAATCCCTTGAAAGCTGAAAGTCATTGAGAGTGAATAGTCTTTTGGCTTCTTGGAATGGAAGGCGTTTGTATGAGAACATGTACTTGTATCATAAGATGTTTGAATAAACCCCTCTGTACACAGCAAGTCTGTGTTGACTTTGACTTTGACAGCATACAATCGGTTTGCTCTCCTCTGGCCTGCCCCCTCACAGAAGCAAGGATGTTGCTTTGAATGGCGGCATGAATTCATACAAGCCATGTTTACAAACCCCTTTTCCTGTTCTCCAATTAATTTAGGATGCACCAAGACGTGGGCGTGAACTCACTGCAGCGAAGGTGGCGTGACGGCTCCCTTGAGTTTGACCTGCCTGCGCAGGCCCTTGGAGAGATGTTTAACTGCAATCACTTCCTGGTAGGTGTGACAAAACTGACTTGTTATAAGAAAGCAGGCTTTTTTTGACTTTATGCCTATAAGCTACGGTCATATTGTAATCCCTGGTCATGCCCTGAGTACACGATTGGAGCCAACTAGACCGTTTAGATCTCATATCGTAATTCCTGCTCATGCCCTGAGTACACAATTAGAGCCAACTAGACTGTTTAGATCTACCGTATAAGACTGCCGTTTGGGCCCTGCATTAAATGTTTGCATGTTCTACATACATGTATGTACACATACGCACGCACGCACACACACACTCTCTCACACACACACACTTGGGCCTACTCTGACTCACTGTTGCCCGTGCACATACACGTACCCACACAGGTTAACACAAATACACATGCTCACGTATACGCGTACTCATGTCTGGCTCACAGGTCAGCCAGACCAACCCCCACATCGTGCCGCTGGTGAACTTTAAGTCGCTCTTCCCTCAGTGGTGGGCGTCTTTCATGGAGGCAGAGCTCAAGCATAGGTGCGTTAATACACAAGCAGGTTGAGACGAGTGGTATGCGTTCACCTCGGTGGCTAAGTAATATGTAGGTGGGTTTTAATCACAAGTGGGGAGAATGAGTTAGGCCTCGCTGGGATGACCAGCTAGTTATAAGGTTACTTAAAGACCCCAGGCACATTGATTGCCTTTTCTTGCTGTACGTTGATGTTAAGATTGGCACGATCACAAGCATGATTACAATGAGAAGCCATTTCACAATTAGAGAACATGATCAATTTAGTGTGGCGTCGCAGTGTTAGCAAATTGCAAGTATCGGAAATACAGCGCAGCTGTAAGTTAAATTTGAATGTAGGCTGTGAGTTGTGAGCTCTTTTTGATATGAGTGAGGAATTAGGGCTAGCCAGCCGTACAAGGCTGCTGAGGATCAAACAACTTATAACTTGGCTTCCACCTTTCTGAAGAAAGGAAGGTGAAAGCTGAGTAAGGTGCTGTTATCTTTGTAGCAGCCTTTCACAATGAGGCTGAGGTTTTGATGGGTCGGCTGTGCATAGACGCCTCCTTGGCAATGCGTTCAGCACACGTCACACAATCACAACACGTCGTGCACCAATGCACTTGACCGAAACACGGCATGTGCACAGAGGGGGGAATGAAAAATGCGTGATATGAGGTTGGTCCGAGACTCAACTGCATTGCACACCTCACTGTTCGTTGCCCCTTTTTGTTCGTTGCTTGTTTGCTCAGTCTGCCCTTTTGTTGTGGGTACATACGCAAGACCGTGGTGCCCACCCAACCAACACACAGCATGTACACAGACACTCCCAAAGACATCGCTGTCAGTGCACCCAAATCCACAGCTTGTACAATACATACACTACCACCTTCAAAGGCATGGGTAGCAGTGCAACCATTACAGACAGCATGTACACCACCACCCCTGCCCTGCACACAGGCTCTCTATGCTGCAGTGTTTTGTGCCTGCTTGGACCAAATGGCTGACCCTCTTCACACAGCCCTGGGAGGGCGACATCACGTTCACGCTGCCCTCTTCGTTATGGAACATACGCAAAACCGTGGTAAACCCCACCATTGAAGATCTGCAGGCAGCTGTCAGGGTGAGTCAGTGATTTTTGTGTGTGTGTGTGTGTGTGCGCGTGTCCTTGTGCGTGCAATCGTGTGTGCGTGTGCGTGCAAGCTCGCCTGCGTGTGTGTGTTTGTGTGTTGGGGGGGGGTTATGAGCTTGTGCATGCGCGTGTATGCGTATATGTGCTGCTACATGTGCACATAGCCAGGTGTTTACCAAGATATGTGTGTGTGTGTGCTCTCCTACAGGCGGGCGAGCAGACGGTGTGGGAGCGCATGCCAGCCATCGAGTGCAACTGCACTTTGGAGGCCACCCTGGACAAGTGTGTTGCCAAAGTACAGAACCAGGTGAGCGTGTGTACGCATATTTAGGGCATATAGCAACTTCCAGTATATAATATAGAAGGTAACCCTCTGCTCAGCAGCATGCCTGTAGTGTGGGCTTTCACTGCAAGCTCCACGTTTGTGCCCCCAGGAAAAGCACGCCCTTCACGAGTAGCGGCTTGTACTTGGTGCCGTGTTTCCTGTGTGAATCATGGCTGTATGGTCCTTGCATTCACCTCACCAGCAAATGCAACTTCCTTGCTTTCTGAAAGGGCTTGCTTCTCAGGGCAGAGACCACAGCCTTCATTCCCACTCGCCATGCTTGCAGACACACGCACTCACGTCCATCACCAAACACACACGCATGTACACACAAACACACAAACACACACACCTCACATGCAGATGCGGGGCCGGAACTCCTCCCTGGTCCAGCCCAACTCCAACAAACTGCCCTCATTTGTGCACCTGCCCAACGGAATGCACAACTTTCAAACCTGGGGAGACAGCATCGCAGGCAACGACATCTCACAGGTAGCTTTCTTAAACTGCAAATGTTACCTGCAGATGTTAGGTACCTTTTTATGGTGTGGTAAGAGCTTCCGAAGCGCCCTTGAGGCAAGCACATGCATACACCTTCATGCACACGTACACACACTCCCACGCTCACATGCACGCGCACACACACACTCACATGCACGCACGCACAAAGACACATACACACGTACACACACACTCCTGCGCGCACGCACTCACACACGCACACACACACACACGCACACGCACACACACGCACACACACGCACACACACTCTCACACACACTCCCGCGCGCACGCACGCACACACGCACACGCACACACACACACTCACACACACACACACATACACACACACACACACACGTAAGCAGGTGACCTCCTGGGGTGACTTTTCCTCCTTGGAAAGCAACCCTCCCGGCCTCAATGTGCAGCCCCTGTACCGCAGGTACGTAGGGTGTGACATTCTAGGCCCTGATCTTAGTGCTCTGTGCCCAGCTACATTGTTCCAAATTGCAACAGTGATTTTTGCTTTAACATGCACGCCTTCATTGCAAATAACAATATCCCTTTGCTTTAATCTAAGCTTAGTTGTAGAAATTGGTTGTTATGGTATGTGTTTTATGTATACACACATCATACTTAAGTACGCACAAGTCGTGTTGACTTGGGCTCGTTCAAGTTGAGGGCACAATTTTTCCGAGTTGAGGGTGAGGTTGCTAAGGGCATGGACACCCTGAAGACAATCCAGGCAAGAGCGATGCATTGCCTCATTCCTTAAAGCCTTTTGCATGTTATGCAGCCCTCATGGCGACAGCCTGGTGGAGCTTGCTTTGGGCATGGACGCCAAGCAGCACCAGCACAGGCTGCTGGAGGACAGGAACAGGCACAGGTGAGTGGGTGAGGGAGTGCATGTCATGTAACTGTTTTTTTACGGGTGGCTGTCTGCTGCGGTAATCCTGGAGGACAGGAAGAGGTACAGCCTGAGGTGAGTGGTGGGGGGTTGCATGTGTGCTTTGCGACTGTTTCTTGTATAGTGGTGGCTGCCTGTTGTGGTCCTAAATCATCACATTGAACAAGCATCAATCTGAATTTCTGGTAGCTCCAGCAGTCACTTATGTTCTTTTGTCATGCACTCTCAACCACATTTCCCCGGGAGGCAACCCTGCAGGCAGCGGCATTGCTTGCCCCCCCCGTTCCTCACACAAAACCCACCACTATGACTCAGCATCTCTATTATGTGTAAAGGCCTTATAAGCATGTGAAAGTAGCCACATCTAACCTTTAAAGTTGCAATTCCAGCAGCAACCTCACTTGTACGTGCGCTTTTCTTTTTTGTGCACTCAGCCACACTCACGGAGGCAACCCTGTAAGCAGCAGCAACCGCTTGCCGCCCATCTCGTCGCGCACTTCCTCTTACTCTGGTGGAGATGCCACTGACTACAACGACTGCGCAAGCATGGGGGGAGGCAGGTGTGGAGGAGGTGGCCCCAGATTATTGCTTGGTTGTTTCGTGTGCAAAGTTAGTTAGTTCAGGTAGGGCAGATGAATGCACATTGTGTACTTTATACGGTGATTTGCAAGTGACTGAAGTCGTGTCTGCAGTTCTCCGTCACCTTGTACGTACAGATCCAACATTTGCACGTAGATCAGGCTTAATGTTCTGGACTAATTCATAACGTAATGATTTTGTACACCCTGAGATAGTGGTATTTGATCTTCCTATACGTGCTATACGCTTGGTGCATGGCTACAGCTTCGACACATCACACACCAGCATGCACTAGAACTGACACGTCACACACCAGCATGCACTAAGATAGGCGTATCACACACCATCATGCACTAAAACTGACACATCACACAATAAGATGCGCTGTGTGCGACAAAAGTCCTGAGACTCCGTTATGTTCATGCGTGTCCGTGCGCCAGCCAGCGTGCATTAACGTAACATGCCGTGCATGTTCTTGTGCCGACTAGCACACATACAAACGCAGCCTGTTGTGCGTGCTCACGCCCTGACTGGCAAGCAGAAAATGCTTGAGATAAAACAGAAACTGTACGTTCACGCGCCAACCAGCACCCACATACGCAGCCTGTGGTGTGCTGGTGCTTGTGCCCACCAACACGCATGAGCAAACCGTGGCATTCACGTGCCAACCAGAACCCACATACGCGCCTGCAGGTATGCCAGCTCAGGCCTGCTCGACCACTGGGCCGCAGGCGGTGCCCACAGCAGCAGCCACAGCGGCCAAAGTGGTGGCTCTGGTGTGGGGACCGGTGCATTCGGCAGCGGCAGTGGCAGTGGCAGTGGTCAAGGCGGCTCTGGGGGTGGAGGGAAGACAGGGGGCCTGAGCCGGAAGAGCAGCTGTGTGTCGCGGCTGTCGGCCCTGGCTGGCCAGGATTCAGGCGATGATCCGCACACAGCGGTGCTGCGTGGTGGGGGAGGAGGAGGCA
>Ga0307974_1003324_pt1 | contig 11562 bp, 11 predicted proteins | sample OrgLakmetagen784_FD_201812 | JGI IMG/M metagenome (GOLD analysis project Ga0307974, IMG submission 201812) | Saline water microbial communities from Organic Lake, Antarctica - #784 | ecosystem: Environmental > Aquatic > Non-marine Saline and Alkaline > Saline | place: Antarctica: Organic Lake... | reverse complement strand
GTACTTACGAAGCTTGTTCAGCATCGTCTGCATTTCACCAGGGTCATTAGTAGTTAATCCAAGGTCATCAGCATACAGCATGTGGGACACACAATTCAATCGATCACCAGTCACGGCACCCTCAATGCCCTCACTGATCTCTCTGCCCATGTCATTGATGTACAAAGAGAAAAGGAGGGGGGACAGAGGGCACCCCTGTTTGACACCATTCGTGGGATGCACCCGTGGTGATCCAGGAAAGAAAAATTACGCAGGCAGTGAGAATCACTCCCCACATTGATTAAGGAAAAGAACTTTGGTACCGAGTACCGAAAAACTCCTTTACCAGCAGACAAAAAAGGCCCAGGCGTTCAGGTTTAAAGAACAAAATTACACAGGCAGACAGCAAAAAATCAATCCCTGGCGATCAGGCAATCTATTTTTCACATCATGCTCTGATATGGTATAGCAGTAATTAAACTCTTTGATCTGGGGGGAATTCGCTCGCTAGGTGCAAGCCAAAAACCACAAACAGATACCACAAAAAGTAAATAGCCGCATCACCGTCCACTGGGACCACAAACACAGCATCATTATTGTTTTGGATGGAGATTTCCATGTCTAGCTCTTCATGCTCCATAAGTATACAATACACAAAACGCAATGCAATATCACTCGTCATCATCTTCCTCTTCTTCCTTTTCTTCTTCTTTAAATAGTTTTTGCCGCTTCTCTGTAGACTTTCCTTTGCTACTCTTCCCAGACCACTCGCCCATGTGAGCAGCAATGTCTTGCGCTGTGATACCTTCTTCGTCTTCAATCTGAGAACAGAACATATATAGCGGGGAAATGAGGCAAAATGTGGCAGAGCGCTCACTGCAGTGCGACCTACACAGCACAACATAAAGCAAGCACTCACATTTCAAGGCATCACAACAAGTCTCACTTAGTGTTTTGTTTTGTCAACCTTCAGCCACAGAATCGGTTTGCATGAAACGCTGGTTGGTTTAAGTGCAATCTATGAGTGACTTAAAAGTTGTCAACTTTTGAGAGCCAACTTGTCTTGTCTTGGTCCCTCTCTTAGAACCCACAATTGCAACACACATAGAGATCACCGCAATGCATTCGGTTAGCTACAACTGATCACACACACAAGAGCATGCACTTGATTATTCACCTCAATGTCTTCACTATCTTCAGCACTGGAGCTCTCTTCCTCCTCCTCCTCTTCCTCCTCCTCCTCCCCTTTTTCTTTGTTCCCTGCTGATGCTATCCGTACAACAGACAACAGGCACAAAGACGTGTGAGAAATGTGTCGTACTAAAGAACTGGACATGTAGGCATTAGGCATGGTGCTTTACACGCAACTCAGCATAAAAAAGGCAACGGGATCCCTTCCATGAATGATGTGAGGAGTGGTTTTATTATTGTCTGCATGGCACTTCATGTTTTTCTCTTGACACAGTCAGGCCAGCCATCCCTGTGAGAGTTCTTGCCCCAAAGCGGAAAAGTACATTTCAATATGTAGGAACCTTAATTAGATGTATCTAAGCACCCCTGCACACTCAAATTGTGGCGGGAGGTGCCCAGGTGGGCAGGGTGGAAATTCCTGTCAGAAAGTGGATTTCCAAAAGCTCCCCTCTGGTGCCAGCAACTTACCAGGGGTGTTTGCAATAATATTGGGGACATTTTGGTGAAGGTCCGGGGGTCTGGGGTCAAGGTCCGGTTTTGGACCCCCTTTTGGCAGGGAAAAGTGCGAATTTTTTTAAGTTGACAACCACTGAACCGTTTGGGGTCACGATTGTTTTGCTGGGCTCTATTAAATACCATGGTATGTAAACGTTGTCAAACAATGATATGTTTGTCTACCTCCCTATTTTTTGGATCCTTCCCTCTTAAGTCTGATTGTTTGAGTATATATTATTTCTCTGTCTGCGCCTTTCCAGCGAAACAGGTTGCGCCCAGGGCCTCCTGGCGAAGCCTTATAAGTTTAATTACTTCCCACCTGTCACTGCCCACCACAGCCCACCCCCAGCATCCCAGACCACAAAACTTAGCAAAACACCCCTGGGGATTATACTGAACAACTCCTGATACTCAAATAGCGTCCATAGTTTTTTAAAAATGCACATTTTTGCTAGCAAACAAGCCCAAGCACTAAGTCCTTTGCAGCAAATATTTTGCCCCCCCCTTTTTTTGGCCCCATGGCTAAGGTTGGACCTAAAAACTACCTGGGAACAAAAAAATGGGGGAAACTTTTGCTTGGACATGCACTTCTGCACTCATGTCACTATAGTTAGCTAATTTGGCAGGGAAACGGCACATCTCCAGCCCCCCACTCTCACCCTTGACCCCAAACTTGTTAATTTTTATGCAGAAGTGTTACACATATGTATAAAAACCATTGGGTGACCTCAGATGTGCAAGTCAAGAAAGGGGCATCATTCCCCCTTTTTGGGTGGGGCTTGGCTGGGCTGACAGTAAGAGATTTATTGTCCAAGGCCAGGCTGCTGCTTCAAGTGTGGGATAGTCCCTGCTGCCTAGTTGTGGCAGCTATGGGGGGGAAATACGGTCAATGGCTCCACAATCTTTGTTTACCTTGGTGTGTATGTATGTGTGTGTGCCTGTGCCTGTGTGCGTCCGTTTGCTCGCAAGGCAATAGCGTCAACCCGCGGAATGTAGGCTAGCGAGAGGCTCAGGACAAAAGACTGGTTGAGCCTTTGCCGTACATCCAAACCCTGAGTGTCTTTTTTTTACGGTCCTTCTTTTTGTCCTCCTTTCTTCCAAGTAACATAGCCTGAGCGTTGCTTTTCAGGATCAACGAGTCTCAAATACGGATTGTACTTTTGTCCTCTTGTCAAGCAACAAAGCCAGAGAGCCACTTAGACCCACCTTCACTTTCATCCCCTCTATTGCTCGTGCTTGGGCCAGCACCCCCTGCAGGTCATCAGCATTAAGAGAAAGGTATGTTTCTAAAAAGAAAGAAATATAAAAGGTAGTGACAGCACAACGCAAAAGGGAGAAGGATGTTGTAAAGCTACCCGTCACCAGCACTAACTCAGACTTTTCCTGTTACCCTACCTTTCCTGTAATACCCCGCATAATTAAGTTTCGATGGTTTATCATTATCATATGAAACTTCAAAATCACCTGTGTGTTTCTAAAACCTTTAAACAAACACAAGTACATTTATAGAGGCACAGCATGCAAGCAAAAACACGCACACACACACTCACACACAGGCACACGTGCAAATACACACACATACTTGCAAATTCGTGTAAATTGTTGTTCGCTTATTGGTGCTGAACAGGGCGAAAAGCTTTTTGGGGTTTTGCAGGTAGGGCATATATAAATTCGGGGTGCGGGATGAGTACCAAGGCAAAGTATCCCTGGGCAAACGTGCACAATAAGAGAGGGTTTTTAAATCCAATCCCATTGTTGATGTGGCTTTTAGTGCAATGTTTTGTCACTTTTTGTTTCCCATGATGTGCATATGCAAGAACTAGCTCAGCAATGTAAAGCAATCAAAGTACTTGAAATTGCTCACGCATTTCCCTGCACATGGCGCCGCTATTGTGTGCGCATGTGTGTGTATGTGCGTGCACGTGAGTTTTGAGTCTGTATGTGTGTATTGTACCATTGCCTGTCACTCACCCGTTTCTCTTTTCCTTTTTGATGCACGCGCAGAGCCACCCCCTCCGTCCTCCTCGTTTGGGTCAAAGTCATCATCCTCCTCATCAGAGCTGTCGTCATCTTCTTCTTCAGCGGCCTCTGCATTGAGCCCTGAGGGACCTGTGTGCGGTTTCAGACATACATGTGCTAGAGAATCAGCACCCTCGTTCGTTCATCAGGCCAGTTGTATCATCTTATCTTATTACCAAATTGCAGCTGCCTCTGCAATGAGCCTTGAAGGACCTACATGCGGTCCCAAGTACACATGAGCCAGAAACTTGGCAAACTCATTTATCAGGGCTGTTGTCGTTGTCATGTTGCTAATTGCAGCTGCCTCAGCATTGATCTGAGGGACCTACATGCGGTCCCAAGTACACATGAGCCAGAAACTTGGCAAACTCATTTATCAGGGCTGTTGTCGTTGTCATGTTGCTAATTGCAGCTGCCTCAGCATTGAGCTGAGGGACTTTAACACGTGCAGCCAGAAAACACGAACGATAAAATCCCCATATCTTTGCTACGATTCCACTGACACAAGCGTCTGTGCAGCAGGGATGACTTTCTGACACAAGCAATGACAGGCAGCAACCATATATCATCAGGAATGGATTATTCCTACAACATCAAGCTTAAATCCAGAATTTCCTCCCTGCTTACGGCAATCGTAGCTTCAAATCCTGATAAGAATCTGATGAGAATCACCACTTGCCCTTTCCTTAAGTAGCAACCCACCAACCCCCTTTTTGCTTCAAGGAACGAGGGACGACCCCATTTCGCACATCCCTAAAAGGCAAAAAAATTTAATATATCGCACTACCAAGCCACTTATGGCAGCATCGAATTCTGAGAAATACGCTCTCCTCATTCACTTACACAAAATATGTGTATCATTAGTAATAGTACAGTGTTATTATAATTACCTGCTCCGCCACTTGCAGCGCCACGCTCACGCGCTGCTGCTGCTTTTGCTTCAGTGGCTGCCGCTCCTCCAGCAGAAGTCTGCAGCGAACAAACATTTGAGGGGCCGGTAGGGGCTGCTTGTGATTGCTGGTGGTTGTATGCACTGTCCAAGACTTTGCACAACCTGAACCTATTATTGAGTCACACATGAAGAGTGTGTGCCTAATTAGATAGGAGTTAGATACAAGATAAAAACAAGGGGTATCGGTTTCAGGCTTCTGCTGCTTTTGCCTGAATAGCGATTGCTTTATCTGATTGTAAACAAATGATCCAAACACCACAAGGAGCAAAAGCCGCGCTCTTGGATCTTGACGCGTGAGAAAAAGGACTGCAGAAAGTCTCTCTAACCCCCCAAGTCTTACCACTAGGGTTGGCCATAACCGTATATATACACCGTACGTGACCGTATATTTGGTGATTACCCTGCCAAAAATACCGTATATGCACCGTATATTTATGGTTTTGGCCAACCCTACTTACTACCCGTGGATAAATACCACAGTGCCCCTGTCAAAACCGCAGCATACCTGAACCTTGACTCGTGAGAAGTAAGACTGCAACCTGCCCAGCTCCCCTTGACCAATCTGGCTGAACTCAATGGTGTCACCCGTGCGGAGGTGCACCTCGAGGTCAAACGTGGAAGAGGCACCTCCAGTGCGAGCAAAAGAGACAAACCTGTCCCGGCCACACAAAGAAAAAGGGGAAGTGAGGAAGGGCAGGCTTCGGGAACATTAATGCAAGGTAGATCAAGACTGACTTATTTTCGCCACACAGAGACACAGGAGAGTGAGGGAGGGGTGGATTTGGGAACACCAATGCAAGGTAGCAAGGTATAATTCAGTGTGGAGCATGGACCATTTTGGAGGCTACACGTGCTTAGTCGCCCGGTCCTTGTCAACCACGCATATGCAAACTGAGTGCTTCATACATGTAGGTTTTGTAATGCTGCAGTATGTGTAAATTTTGCGCCCTTACCTAAAATAAAGCAGAATGTTTTCAGTTGACTGTGGTGGGAGTTGTTCAGGACACAGAATAAGGTTAGAAAGGCAAGGTCGATAAAAATGCAAGTCAGACGTCCAATGACACAACATGACACACTTTGATTCTGTTCAAAGAAATGGCGCAATGTCCTTGATTCATGTGGGAAGTGGCTATTCACTGCCTGCGCAATTTCCTTCTTAGAAAATTGCTCAAGTTATGGTTGTTGTCCTGCAAGGCTTCCACACCGCCTTTTAAACTATCCCAGGGAACTAACAAGGATACCGGCACCACTATCTGCCTAGAATACCAAGGAACAGACACACCGAACACGCAAAAAAAAAGCACAAAAAACAATAACGCCGGTACACAGTTACGCACACCAGGATGGCTTACTGCTACACAGGCTGTAAGTCGACTCCAGACTCCATGGATGCTCCTTACTAATGTGGTAGGTAGAGGGTGATCGTAACGAGGGATAATTGTATTGAGGGATGATCGTAACGAGGGATGCTTGCAAAAAAAAGCTGCTACAGAGGATAAAGGGATAACAATTTGTATATCTATTCCATAACACTCTGCCACAATACCATAGTCAAGCTTCCAAGCTACCATACGTCCTCCCCCCCTTACACCATTGATTATACTAATTATATGAAGGGTAAAGCACACCTGCCCTTCCCAAAGCATTAGTCGGAGGTGTGCAATTTTGTGTGCATACTTCACAAACTTTGTGTACGGATAATTGCCCGATTTTTGGCCTCGTGCCATAGAATTATAGAATCAGTGTTGTGCACATACGGCGTCATTCAAAAATGGCACCGTAATTAACAATCGTAAATAAAGACGTTACCGTCACTAAACTCTGACGATTGACGGCGTAGTTTACTATTTTCACCGTCAATTTGACATAAATTACGCCGTCAGCGTCATTTACCATTGACGCCGTCAAGCGTCAGGTGCACAACACTGTATAGCATGCATCGCACCTTAAACTATGGTCGAGATGGACACAGCACCTTCCATTATGAGCATGGTATGGGATAAACATGGTACCTTATATTATGGTATGGGATGAACACGGCAGGCCGCTCCACAAAGCACAGAGCCCCAGACGGCATGGGGAACAGGAAGCCGTCGTTCACTTTAGAAACAGCTGACACTGCTAGGTCGCCTGCAAGTTGTTAGGGAATGGGCAAAGTAACTGTGACAATACGTCGTGCCTACAATTTGCGCGTTCCTGTACTCAGTTAGCTACGTTTCCTTCCTGCGTTATACCTATCTGGCATGTACGACTCTGACATTGAGATGGAAAGTAGAACGACTCTGACATTGAAATGGAGAGGAATGACTCTGACATTGAGATGGAAAGGAGAACGACTCTGACATTGATATGGAAAGGAGAACGACTCTGACATTGAAAAGGAAAGGAGAACGACTCTGACATTGAAAAGGAAAGGAGAACGACTCTGACATTAAAAAGGAAAGGAGAGTTCCTCTCATTTCAGCTGCAGCTCCCTGCCCCATCGCAAATACTTGTGGCGAAACGCGTAAAATTTGCAAGAAAAGCTGTGTATGCAGGACTTGAAGGTGGTAATTGTGGCAGGGAGGGAGTTTCAACCTTCATATGCAGAGTACGCACACAGTTCTGACCAACCCTACTCACGGTGTAGGCTATTTGTTATCTTATGGTTTATGGTCAATTGCAGGTGCAGGCGTTTGATGCGTGCGCCTCCGTGAGAAAGTCTTTCATCACACACACAGGGTTGGCAAATGTATACGGTGCACATACATAATCTTTTGGAAGAATGTCAAAATATACGGTCATACCAAGGTTGTTCAGTTAGGGGTTTGGTCAAAAGTCCGGGCTTGAAAATCTAAACAAACTTTACCAAACTCTAGATTTGCCGTTCGGCGAACTTTAAAGGGCCAGTGCATAAATTCGCCCTTAAAGGGGCAGAGTGCCTACCCAGTTCACACCCAATCCCCCCCAACTCTTTTTCTATTTATGATACTAATTAACATAGTAATACTTGATAATACAAGGTAATATACAAGTATTTAAAAGAGTGGGGAGCTGGTTAAGCCCCCCATAAACTGTGGCAAAAACGCCCAACGAAAGGACAAAGTTTAAGAATTTTAGAAGTTCGGGAATCCTAACAAACTCAACCGAACTCGTGTTGGCGAAATCCTAAACTGAACTACCTTGTGTCATACAAGTTTACACTCCTTCCATTGCTAGCTACAGGAAACAAGCATTGGAGGAATCCTCTGCGTCGACCCAGCTTGTGCATTCCTGTGTATTTTGTGTTGTACATCTATCATACATCATACATCAGCAAAAGGAAGGAGCTATACAAGCAGACTGGCCTAGTTGGCAACTTGCCTTTGCAGCTACTGTACAGCTCCGGGTCAGGAGACACAAAGCACGTGACTTTCACCTGTGTGTGTGTGATAGTGTGTACAGGTGTGCATGTGTGCATGTGTATGTCAGATTGTGTGAGTGCATGTAATGTTTGTATAATGTATATATGTGTATATGAAGAAAGAAAAATAAAGAAAAAAAAGAAAGAAAGGAAGAGAGAGAGAGAGAGAGAGAGAGAGAGAGAGAATGAGAAAGTGAGTGAGAGAGGAGAGTGAGAGAGAGAGTGAGAGAGAGAGAGAGAGAGAGAGTAAACTGAAGCGGTTCAAATTCTAGTGATCACAGGCCTGTACAAAGAAAAACTGCGCAAACTGCCATCACAGGCGCTAACTCACAAAAAAGCAGCACCTTGACCTTTTGTTTGCTACATGAAAATAATCACACGCTAGCAATGAGTAACAACGAATGCGAACTTAAAAGTGGGCGGTGGATAGTATGAGGCCTAGTTGCAGCCACACTAAAGAACTGAGGGCAGAGGCCGATTGGTACAAACTACTCTGTGAGCTGTGTGAATGAATGATCCATTGAATGGTGCAGCTCCTAACCACCTTTTCTCTCCTCGTCTACCCCGGTTAGAGATTGCTTTGTTCTACCAATGCATGAAGCATCAAGGTGCAGTCACTGTTGCTGAGTTTATTTAAATTACAAAGAACTCCAGCCCGAAATTCAAACTTAATATGCCAGGAGCAAGCATAGCACTGCATGCAATGTCATACCAATAACATCAGCGCCAATCAATCGTTTACTCCAACAGGTTACTATAGAATGCCTTACCATTCCGAGAAGTTGGCATAGCACTATGGCTGCCGGCCCTGTGCACGTGTCCCCCCCTTGAACAGGAACACTCAGTTGTGCCTCTGCAGTAGTCTGTGTGTGTTTATGTGTGTATGTGTGTATGTGTGTATGTGTGTGTTTGTATGTGCACATGTATGTGCATGCGTGTGTGTGTGTGTGTGTGCGCATGTCTAACTGTCACCCAAAGAAGAGACTGGCAGCAGTGTGTTTTGCAAAATTAATTTGTTCATGCAGAGCATGACACTTATGCAAGATACTGACAGGGGCTGGTGCCATTAGCAAACGTGGGATTGGTCTGCCTCAAAGGAGCTGTGTACATTTGAAGGCATCAAGGCGCAGGTTGAGATGCAGGGTAAGATGTGGAGAGGAAAGCCCAAGGTGATACAAGTATAAGCAGCAGGATGTTTTGAAAGCGTCTGAGAGCACTGATCCTCAAAAAAGAGAATCACTATATCAAAAGTCCTTATTCACATGGAGGTGGCACATAAGAGCATAAGAGGGGAGCATGGGCCACAATCCCTGACCAGAGATGTAAACATCTTTCACTTGCCTGAATGACGAGCGCCTCAAGAACTTGCTTCCCGTGCATCACGCTTGCCTCCCGCTTGATGCTTAGGAACATCAGCACTTTGCCTTTTTGGTCTTTCGGAATGTTGTCCAAAATCTGCATGTGTGCGTGTGTGTATATGTGTGTATGTGTGTGCGTGTGTTTGTATTTGTGTTTGTTTGTGCTGTCAGGTTGCTGCAATTGCGTTGTGTCCTTGTGTGACAAAACCTTACGCAACGTCTACTGTCTATTCATCCTAGTGGTTACAAAGTTCCAAATGTCGGAACAAAAATAAACAACCTGGTGGGCTGGCTGTCAGGCAGCATAGTGCTTGCACTCACTGCTACGGCCTGTATACTATTTGTCGGAATCTGTATTTCGGCTCCCTTGCCAGACGCCCCTGCCAGCACCAAACACTCCGGGTAAAAGCGGACATTGTGCTTTCCCCTGCTTGCACACAAAGAGGCAAGACACAGCCTCGTGTGGTTAGCAGCCCTACAAACTGAAGAGTAAGGATTTGCACGAGCTGCCTTACCTTGGGTTAAGTAGGCTCAGGTCAGGGATGCTGCAAAGCGGAGGGGCGGCAGCAGGGCGGGGTGCAGGTGCTGTGTTTGGTCCTGTGATTTGAAAGGGCCAGTTGTATCTGTGTGAATCACACAAGATAAGGCTGTTTCATGAGATAGAAGAGAGACACACACGCACGCACACACACACACTCTCTCAAACACACACACACACACACATACACACACACATACACACGCACACACACACACACACACACACACACAAACACACACACACACATACACAAACTGCAAGGGAGTGTCAATAAACAAAGAATTGGCAACATAATACAATGTAGGCATTCGCTTGAGCATCAAGCAATTCTGCATGTGCGTGCAGAAGCGCTCGCATTTGTTGCCTGTCTGTCATGTGGAAGTGGAAACCCTGATTATTCTTACCTTTCCCCTTGACCTCGTGTACCAGCCTCTCCACAGCTGCCAATATCTCCCTGGAAACATTATCTTGCACAGTTTCCAGGCAAGCCAGAACCTCCCTACCAGCCGTGTATTGACCGAGCATGAGAAAAGAGAAAAACTAGAAGATTAAACCGAAATAATTAGGCATTAATTACGCCCATTTAAATTATGTGCGTACTGGACAAGTCGTACAAATGTTTTACTGAAGAGAATACGGGGTCCGAGGAATTTATTTGGTGGTACTTATTTTCGGTGATGGGTGTTTTTGGGTGGTCAACTTTTCGTGACGGGGCTCTCGAAAAGCCCCCCAGGCCTCCGTTGACTGCCCTCACTGCCTTGCCCTGCCCTGCCCTGCCCCGCCCTTGACTGCCCTGCCCTCACTACGGGCATTGGAGCAGTGAATGAGCAGCAGTGGGCTGGCCTGGAGAGAACAAAGAAGTTAAGGTCTTATTAAGTTATAGAAGTTAAGGTATACACGCATATATACACATATACAGCCTAGTGCTCTGACACGTATAAAACACACACACATACACAAATGAACACACAACACCCCAATCCTGCAGCGTGGCAGCCTGTCACGAGCCTTCTACGCATGGAAAGATCGCTTCCACATTGTGGACAAGAACCTGGCCATGCGGCGCAAGGTGGGCGTTGGCGAGATGTGTTAAGAGAATGGTAGACTAGAGCCATATACATATACGCAACACAATAAATTTCTAGCAGCCTACTATCCTTTTGTAGTTAAGATAGGTGCAGTGCATAAAATGGCTCTGGCATTCTGGCCAACCCTTCTAGGCGTGAGCTCTGAGGGATAATGGCAGGGGTCCAGATCGGTCCAGATCCAAGTAGGCACGTTGCTCCATGTCATGGATCAAGATCCAGACCATTGTTAATTGTCATGCTGTTGGCAAAAACTTGTTGCAAAAAATAAGACTCCACAATATTTGAGAGATATCATCCAAACCATGTACACAGGATGCCTCTACCTTCTTATTGATGGCGACAAAACTTCCGAGGGGGTTGCGCCCAACAAAGGCTTGAAACAGGGCTGTTCTCCGAGTCCCCTTCTGTATGCCCTTTATACCAATGACATAGACAGATTCTTGACCGTGCAGAGAGGTGCTGCCACTGCCTTGGATTCAGTTCAGGTCCCTCATTGTGATTATGCTGATGACATTGCTCTCACTTCAAACACAGCTGAATGTCTACAGTTCCAGCTA
>Ga0307974_1003320_pt1 | contig 11571 bp, 10 predicted proteins | sample OrgLakmetagen784_FD_201812 | JGI IMG/M metagenome (GOLD analysis project Ga0307974, IMG submission 201812) | Saline water microbial communities from Organic Lake, Antarctica - #784 | ecosystem: Environmental > Aquatic > Non-marine Saline and Alkaline > Saline | place: Antarctica: Organic Lake... | reverse complement strand
CTACAGCGCAGCCAATGCAGCCCTGGATGCAGCAGCCAGCAGCTGGCAGCATACCGGCCTGCCCACCGTCAGTGTGCAGTGGGGCGCATGGGCTGGGGGAGGCATGGCGTCAAGCCCAGTTGTCACAAAGCAAGTGGAGCGGCTGGGCATGCAGATGCTGCCCCCCGATGTTGGCTTGCGTGCTTTAGGCACTGCTCTGTCTCCAAACCTGTGTGGACCCCTTCTTGCTGCTGTACCTTTCGTTTGGTGAGTCATTTGCCGACATCTGTCGTGGCCTTATCATCAGTTCACTGTGTCCTTTTCCTGATGGCGCACTGTATACATCCCTTATGTTTGTCAGTGACTAGACCTGAACCATTTTTCTAGCTGTCAGTGCTTTCTTAGATAGGCATGCAAACAAGAATTTCCTGTTACGTGAATTGCCAAAAAGGTCAATGTACACCAGGGCACCCACGCGTCCTTTTTTGCTCAAAATCCCTATCGCAGGCAAACAATCCTAACCCGCTGGGAGAACAGGGGCACAGCCAGCGAGCGCAAGTTCTTCACCACTGAGTTTGGGCATCATGCAGCAGCTGGTCCATCCCTACCTGCAGACGCTGGCGCTCAGTCGACTAAGAAGCGCACATCCTCTGCGAGAGTCCAGGCACTCCCTTCAAAACGGGATGCAGCACAGGTAGGGATTTTATTGACTGAATCACCAGTGCCAATACAACATCTCGTAGAACCATTGTGGTGTTCAAATTCATATCATTTGTTTGCTAGTTCCTAACGGTGATTAGTTACCGATGTGTAAATTGTTGCCTTAGGAATGGCAAGACTGTTTCTTTAGCTGCCATTGAGCTGGAGGTATTTCACGCAGATATTGTTACACACAGCAGTACCTGCTTGTCAGCCCTGCTTCTAAACACTGTGCATGCCTTTTGTTTGCTCTGGCATGACAGGTAGAGCAGGAGGTGCTAGCAGCGACGCAAGCAATCCTTGGCCGCACTGACGTTGGTGCTTCTGAGCCCCTCATGTCAGGTGCTTGTGCTAATCAATTGTCTTTTGCCTACTTCTCAGACCGCAGTTTGGTGCTTGTGCTTAGCATTTGTTCTATGCTTACTTTTCGGACCACAGACTTGATCATTTTGAGATGAAGGGAGGTGCCGTGCACCTTTTCTTTTGTGTATTGTGCAAAAAAGCACGATTTGTTGTGGGTGCATGCGGCATTACGTGCAAGCAAAGTAACAACCGTCATGTTCAGCATCCACGCTCACTCCAATCACCAGCATCCCTCTGTCTATGGTGCGGATCGCAGCTGGATTCTACTCAGCAAAGACTTGTTCAATTTCTTTTTTGCAGCTGGCCTTGACTCTCTTGGTGCAACTGAGCTGCGTAACAGCCTTGAGGCAGCTTTGCATGTGCAGCTGCCAGGCACTCTCGTGTTTGACTACCCCACCGTCCGTGCCATCTCAGAGCATGTAGCCTCCTCCTACCCAGCAGCGGTCACACAGGCAGAAACTGCAGGTCAGGTCAGCTGCAGCAGTGGCAGCGACAGCGTTGATCTGAGCAGCAGCTATGATCATGATGATTTGAGCAGCTGCAGCAGTGAGGGGGAGGAAGTCTCAGCTGAAGAGGGTCCGCAGTCAGCTGCACAGGTGGAAAGCAAGGTGGCGTCAACCGTGGCTGAGGTCGTAGGGAAGCAGCTGCCTACACATGAGCCGCTGATGTCAGGTATGGCATGTCAGGTATTGAACAAGTGGGAACGAAGGTCAAGGCCACACCTTAACCCTAACCCTAATTCAGACCCTACACCCTGATACCTGGTCAGCGGAGGTATTGTAGATGCGACGATGATGAAGTGCCTTCAAGCTGGTTCAGCACTTCGTTTATGTGATTAAACTGGGCACTTAACCTACACCTAGATCATCTTTTCCATATAGAACAACACAAGGCTGGGTAGTGCTATTTGCTATGTGACCTGAGTTTTTGAGCACATAGTTACGGCACACTGTAATCTGCATTTTACAGTGCCTAGACAAAACATTTGCAACACAGGTGGTCTTGACAGCTTAGGCGCTGTAGAGCTGCGTAACAGCCTGGAAGCAAGCTTTGGCATGGAGCTCCCTGGAACGCTCATCTTTGACTACCCCACCACAGATGCCATTGTCCAGCTCATATCCTCCACTATGCCCTCAGCTGCCCCAGCACAGCACAGCATCAAGGCACGCAAGGGCCGCCGCCCTGCACCATCCGCTGCACGCATCTCTCGCAGCAAGTCCCTGAAGCCATCCAGGGGTGCTGCTATGATACCCAAGCCTGAGGCAGCTATCGTGGGCATGTGTGTGCGCACCGCGACTGGTGATCAAGGGCTCTCACGTGGCCTGAGCAGCCCATTGAACCCAGCAATGCCATGCGCAGCTCCTCTGGATAATTGCATCGACGGCGTGGGCTGTGTGCCCCTGGCAAGGTGTGTTCTTGTTAGAAGTATGGACTGGAGATCTGAAGCCCATGATCTGTTGGCTGTGAAGTATGGCGTAAAATTACTAAAGTACAGTGTATTGCATTTGCAAGACATCGTGATATCATTTCGCTGTTACAATAGGCATTGCACTTGGAAATGATGTACTTACTTAATGGTGCATCATTGCAGATGGCCGGTAGAAGATTGGGACGTGCTTGCAGGATGTCCAGGAGACTCACGAGATGGTGTGCGCTTTGGGGCATTTGTCCAAGGAGCAGCACTTTTTGATGCAGCTGCCTTTGGTCTTAGCAGTGCCGAAGCTGCAGCCATGGACCCTCAGCAACGCATGCTTTTGCAGGTCTGTTTTTTTTGTGTGTGTGCAGAATTGCAAAATCAGTGTTTGAGCACCTCTAGTCCTGTCATTGGGCAATATTTGGTATGACGTGTCAGATGTTTGGGAGGGTGTTACATTGCCCTTGTAATTTTTTAGATTTCCTCCCCTTATTGGTTCTGCAAGAGGAACACAAATATCGGTAGAAAGGGCACAGCAGGAGGCAATGGGATGGCTACCTCAGGCCTGCCATTACATTTGCAATTCTTACTGCCAACATAACCAGGGATGTGCAATTTTATGTGATACCTCTTGTTTAAGGTTGGTTGGTAATGCCATCTTGTATTAGCTTATTTGCAAGATGGGCAGCAGGTAAAAGAGGATGATGAGCACATCATTTGTACCACATGTCATACCTGAAGTCAGCACCAGCGTGAGTGCCAGTATTGTAACGAGAAACTGTTAGATTGCACAAACCCTGGAATGTGAAAGCAGTCATAACTTCTTACACATCTTGTCTCATGCATGCATCAGGCTTAATTTCATGCACACACAGCAAAACTACCACCCTTGCACTCACATGGCACTCGATACTCTCTGACCTCTCTCCCTCAGGTTGTTGCAGAGACAATGACACAGGGCCCCCCTTCATCGGCATCTCCTGCATACAGCAGAGGGGTCTTTGTCGGCATATCAGCTCTGGACTACAGCCGTCTTTCTGCACGCTATGCACGATCTGCTGCCAGCGTCTACAGTGCCACAGGCTCCTTAGCACTCAGTGTAGCTCCAGGGAGGGTTGCGTACGCTTTTGGCTTCCAAGGTCCTGCGGTGGCTGTTGACACAGGTGAGCTCCTTTGCTCATGCCCACCTGCCTGAATGAGGAGTATTCAACAATAAGCTGCAAGAGGATTATTTCAGGAAGCTGAGACATTAATCGAACACCAGTGAAACATAAACACACATAAATTCATACCTTCTGGCATTTCAGTTGGAGAAGGCGGGGGGAGGGACTTATAAACTGTCTCATGGGCAGTCCTGGCCCATAAAAAGGCTAGCAGTCATCCTCACATCATCAGGAAAGCAAGAAACACCTCAAAAAGAATTCCACTGCCCCTGGACGGCGGAGCCTTTTCCTGGCATTACCAAATTTGCGAGACAGCACCATTGATAGCCTCTTCATTGTCTTTTTCCAAATGTAATATCCTGATAGCAGAAACAAATAAAATTTAAAAAGGCACTTCCGCTTTTTCTTCCGCGGTGCGCATCGTGCCGCACACGCACCGTTCAAAACACGTCGGCAGCGTGTGCGTAGAAAGGTCTATTGCGTGGGCAGAAAGAAAAAGAAAAGGGGGAAAACAATTTTTTAACTTTCTTTGTATCTGCTTCCAGAATGTTAGATTCAGAAAAGGACAATAGAGAGGCAACCACTGGTAAAGTCTCACATATTTGGTAAAGCTGGGAACAGGCTACGCCGGCCAGAAGCAGTGCAGTGGGGCTCCTGTTCTGAAGTGTTTCATTCTATTTTTGGGGGTCACTGCTAGCCTTTTTGTGGACCAGGACCATCATGAAACCATTTTTACCCCCCCCCGCCCCCCCCTTCTCCGACTGAAATGCCAGAAGATGTGACTTTATATGCTTCTTTGTTTTCTGTGTGCGCACTGCTTGCGGAGCATGCATTGAAACACACCTCCTGGTGTTAAGGGGAAATCATGTGATGATTAAAGTGTTGTTTGAAAAAGCGCTTGATTTGTCCTGACCATCATGAGAGTGTGGTGCCTGATTCAGGCAGAACTTGACCTGAAAAATTGGCCACATAACACAACACATTCACTTTAAACCATGTAAAATTAGGTTTTGCAGAAGCAGAAGCATTTGATGAACGTGCATTCTATCATGTCTTCATGCTCCCTGCCTAGCGCATTGTTCTTGCAGCCTGCTCCTCCTCCCTCGTGGCAACCCATGGCGCCCTGGATGCCATGCGGCTAGGCCAGTGTGGCTCTGCAACCGCTGCCGGTGCAAACCTCATGCTCATGCCTGACACTCCTGCCATGTTCCAGCTCGCTGGTGAGAAGAGAAGCCGGTTCATCTATGACCTTGTTTTCATAAATTGTGACCCCCCTGCCAAGATCCAGCTTGCCAGTGAGGGTAGCAAGTAGCAAAAGGGCTGGAATCTCTCTGACCTGCGTTGCCATGTTTTAGTCTTATCTGCAAGATGGGCAGCGGGTAAAATAGGTTTTTGAGCACATCATGAGATTTGGATGTCATACCTACTCAGCACCAGCTTATGTGCTTGCATTTTAACGAAAACCTGTGAAATTGCACTAACCTTTGAAGGTGAATGCACTCATAAATCCCTCATCTTTTTCACCTACTCATTAGGTATGTTATCAGCAGAGGGGCGGTGCAAGACGCTTGACAGCTCAGCGGATGGGTATGTCCGAGGAGAGGGCGTGGGTGCGCTGCTCCTTGCACCTCTTCAAGCAAACAGCAGCAGGCAGTTGGGGCAGAGCGTGCTGGCAGTCCTCAGAGGGAGTGCAGTCAATCAAGATGGGAGATCATCAGCTCTCACAGCACCAAATGGCACTGCTCAGCAGGCAAGTAGAGCCGGGTTGTGCGGAGAAGGCCTAATGGATAAACAGCACCTGCTTATTTGCTTTGTGCAGACAGCTCCAATGGGTTTAACTTTTTACTCTACACCCTAAAGTCCATGTGTCGGTGCTGGCTAGTTGTATAATAAATTAAACTTGATGCTCAGATCAATATTTTCAGCACAAATTCCAAGATGCGTATTCTGCCCTTTTTCACGCCTGCAAAAAACAATAACCATGTCCTCATTAATTATTGTACTTTCTGCACTCTGAGGAATTATATTATACCACACAGTTTCCCGTTTTGACAAAAATGTCTCTGCAAATATGATTTCCCAGCCGTTAGGATCATATGCGTACCTTCTCTTATACCTCAGACCTCGTGCTCTATTGCACAACTGTGAGAGCGCAAGGCCTTTTTCTTTTTTGGAATGCACACAGGCAGTGTTGCGTAGTGCTCTTTCTAGCTCAGGTTCTAGTCATCAAGAGCTGCGGGGATTGAGTATGCATGGTAAGCAATGACTGTTTTTGTATTGAACTTGCACGTTCCTTAAAATCATTAGGATTCCTAAATCTCTAACACAATTTAAGGTTATTCTTAATTAAAATGCTTTTCGTCAGTTTTCCCTAGGTGACGCTTTTGCTAGTGTAAAGTAATATAGTTTGACACCTTAAAGCACAATGCATTCTAATGAATTAACTAAGCTCTGTGGGTTTTAAATTGTATTGCTTCAGGAACGGCAACCCCTCTTGGAGACCCGATTGGTAAGAAAAAGAGGTTATCATGATTACTGTGCATCATTTGAGCAAGAACATTTTAAAGATATATTGTACATGAGACAAAGCAGCCATTCCTCCATAAGACAGAACGCTTGTTATGACATCTGAAAAAGTAGTCAGCAAAAAGAAAGCCTCGTGCCATGTGTCCTGGGTTTCTCTGCATTTTGGGCGCCACCGTTGCTCATCTTGCAGATGTAAAGATGCAGGAAAGGTTACTTTGGCTCCTTAGCTCTTACAAACCTGCGAACACTGATGTCTGATGTCACTTCACAGAGGTCGGTGCCGCGTCATCTGTGGTTGCTGATGGCCTCCAGCACGGTGCCGGACCTACAGCACTCATGGCCAGCAAGACAGTTGCAGGACATGGAGAGCCTGCAGCAGGTTTGTACGTTTGTGCATTTTGTTGCAAGGTGGCTGTATCAGGTCCTGAATTTTACCAGCCTCATATGATAGGCGGTCATATCGAGGCCAGCGGCCTTTTTTTTTTAGGGAAGGCGTTTGAATCGGCCTTGTGTGTGTTATGATGCCAGCAGGCTGTATCAGGTCCTAAGTTTTACCAGCCTCGTACGATAGGCTGTCATATTGAGACCAGCAATCTACCTGAACGGAAGTGCTTAAATGGCCTGGTGCGTTTATTAGCACTGACGAGAGATCTAATCAACAAAAAGATCATCATCACAACATTACACAACTGTTTTGGGGGCAACGTTGCACCCTAAAATGTGGACGTCCACAATTTTACTCAAACTGCTTGTTGCTCTATGGGCTAGGTAGTGAATGGAAGTGCAACCCGTCCTTCTGCTACTACTTTCCATAACAATCATACTGTTAAATGTTCTATGGCAATCTTATAACTGTGTTTTAAAATCTATGAGTTCTGTTAATCTGATATTTTGTTCTGCTGCAATACTGATGCTTGTTGTTTGGTAAGATAATTGAGAAAGCGTAGAGTGTAGCATTGCACGCAAGCTTTGTCTGACCGCTCCTCCGCTTGCTTTGCTCAAACAATCTTGGCCGCTTGCTTTGACGAACCCTCCTTACACCTTGTTATGGAGTAGTGTCAACCTTGTTGTACGCTCCCTGGCTCCCTGCCACAAGCGCATATAACACTTAATACTTAATACTAGCAATTCTCTTTCCATTGCAATGCAGGCATCGTGGCTTTACTGCACGCAATGACAGCTGCAACCCAGTCCTCCCTCCCCCCAAACCTGCACCTACGCAACATCAATACGTACGTGGCTGCAAGCATGGAAGCAAATGTGGGGCTTTATTCAAACAAAAAAGAAGGGCAGACAGGCTCAGGGCAGTGGAGTGTTCCTCGGCAGCAGGTGTGTTTTTCAATCAAATGAGCAGGACACGTAGGTTTAAATGGACCCCCTAATTGACAGTGTCCTTTGTTGCAGTGTCAATTAATTTTCCACTACTTTTTCTTCCTGCTTCCAGCTTTGTGCTTTGTTCAAAACACTGCAAACACCTGTTCTGTCTGCAACACAGGGCCCTGCTTCGTGCCTCCCAATCACCAACCACCACCACCACCACCACCACAGCAGCAATGGAAGGAGAAACCTTGTTGGAACCTCTGGGTTTGCATTCCAGGGCACAAATGCACACGTGCTACTGTCTGCCTCTCCCCTCTCCCAGCCACAGCACTCAGCGCCCCAATCCCTTCCCAACATTCCAACAGACCACTCCAGCAACAGTGCTGCCGGATCTTGGAAGTGCTTGTGGCGCCCACAAACTCTTTGGCTTCTGCCATCTCCAGCGCAGCTGGTTGGCAGGGCCAGCCTTCAATTGCAGGAGGCTGTGTTCGAGACTTGGCTTGCCCCCAGCAAGGGAGCACGCCTGGCGTGGCTGCATGACCATGTGGTGGGAGGTGCGTTGAGATCTGATATATCAACTGCACTGCGCACAACCCTCTTCAAGATTCTGGTGTGTGTGTTTGTGTGTGTGTGAGTGTGTGTGTGTGGTGAAAGATAATGTGCTAAAAAGCTGAGGATGCAGCTCTCTTTGCCCGCCACAGATGCCCTGGTAGGACCTGTTCCAAATTGTATGCAGCTAATTAGTGTATTTAGAGCTCCGGACTTTTAGTATACTCTCATGCAATCTTTAACATCCGCATAAGTATGTGATCATTTCATTGACACCTGTCTCTTTTGCAAAGTCCTCGCTTCTCGTGTATGTCCAGGGAGACCATCATGCCCACAGCAGTCTCCGTGACGCAGCAGAAACATGCATGATGTGTACTTATAACTCTCTGGCAAGTTTCCTTGTTTCCTATTTACCTCCAGGGAGGGCCATTGTGCCAGCAGCAGCCTTCTGTGATGCAGCAGCAGCTGCTTTGGAGCAGCTGCTCGGCAACCAGCAGAACCTCACCAAAGCTCAGAACATGGCAGCCACGGCAGTCTTGCGGAATGCTTCCATCCCCAACCCACTTCTCCTCCCTCCTACAAACGATGGGGCTGCCAGCTGTGGCATAAGGTTTTTTCATTAGATAGTGCATACTTGAAATTCAAAGTGTAAGGACTATTCATTGCACATTAGGCTGGCCCTGCTTTCTCTCTGCTTGCCACACATTTCTCCCTCACAAATTGCAATTTCCACAGCCCATTATATAGTAGTCACTGAACCCCTCACCGTTACACTCTGCACAACAGGTGCTTTATCCATCTGGAGAGTGGTGACTTGCGCATCGAGAGCTTAGGCAACAACAGAGTGCACCTTGCTGCACAAAGCTCTGTTGCCTTCACTGACACATCCCAAGCTCGGGCGAAACCCCAGGTCCTCCAACCCCTCTCCTCAGCTATTCGAGTGCTGGTTAGAGTAGCTCAACAGAGTTTGCGTGCACTGCCATCACTCAGAGCAAAGGGGGGCACCACTTGCTATGTGGTTCCAGCATCCAGTGACGCCTCCCAATCCACCATCCACCCAGCAGTGAGTGCTCTGGTGCTTGTATTCACTTAACACAAAGGTTTTACATGCACACGTAGCTAGCTTTGATTCAGATGTGTCAGTAGCTCATTGACTTTTGTATGCGACTATTTTTACACAATTGCGCTGTTACAAAGCCAGGCATTTTTCAAATCACGTGATGGCATGAGCAATCATTTGATCGATGTTACAAACCCAACACATTTGTGCAGGCTCTAGATTGTACACTCCAACAAGGCGCGCTTCTCACTGCCCAGACAAAACCCCAGCCTCTGCGCATCCCCTCTGGCTTCTCTGCCCTTGCCGTGCCACTTGCGCTGCCCCTACCCCCTTCACCAATTTCTGCTTTTAACCACGGGAGCAGTGCAAATGGCAGCATGCTTGCTGCAGAGCAGCGTGGAGGAGGGACACAGGCAAGCGGCCACTGGTAAGGTTTGATTCAGATTACGTTTGCTGCACACATTGTAACTGTGATTAGAGGATACATACACACTTTGTAGATGTATTTGGAGGGGAGGCACAATACTATAAAGATGTAATTCAGAATGAATCTGTTGCTCACGAATGCATCTCGTAGTAGGGAGTTTGCTATCGCCCCTTGGCCTATGTAACACGCAAAAGTAAAAAAACAACACGCCAAAAACTAAATAAATGTGTTCGCAGATCATGGTGAGTAAATTGGGATCACGAATAGGGGTTTACAAGCCTTTCAAATTAAGCGCTGGTTGCAAACATCGGCTACAGCTGCACAAACATTTGACTACCAGTTGTGCCTGACACACAATCGCAGGTCCAGAAGCTCGTATGCTGCCGTCCACCCTCTTTCTGGCGGAGATGCTGTGAGCTTGGATTATGGCATGCAGGTGGGTCACAATGCTAGTTCTTATTAAAAGCACAGTTAAGGTAAGAGATGTCAGTAGGCTGATCTATATGCACGCAGCTGGTAGCAAAAGCTTCTCCTGCTGTTCCTTTGGCTTTTTGTGTGAATTGTGTATGGATTGCAGCACTCAGACGCCGTAGAAATTTGATTTCTGTAATCGTGTTTTGCAGGCTGATGCATGCAGCACAGGCCTGTGTGCAGTGACATTGCATGGCCTCCTAGCCCGCAGCATGGGACGAGCCACTGAAGCAGGTACGGCTGAGGCCAGCACTTAGCAGCCATCTCCAGATCTACCAGTACCTGAAGCATCCAGGTGCTAGCACTCAATGTATAAAAAAGATGATGTTGAATGGAACTAGATTTGCAAATAACTCCTGAGATCTAGACATTGCAACCGTGTCTGTGAGCAATGCAAGGTCAAGGATGTACAGGATTTTGATGACCTGAGGAACAGGAGTGGTTTTCACTGCCAACGTAATCTTTTTTATTAACTGACCTGAGAATAGGGATTGCGGTATGAAGTAGACGTGTATACTGAATCCAAAGGGTATGAGTTCAGGCTTTCAACTAATACTCAAGCAAGTCAGAGCCCCAACCATGTTAGGTATATGGAGCTCAATGTAATATTGATGCCCGCCCATGTTGTGAACAGCTTTTGACATACTGCCCCTGTTTGTCTCCCTGTTGTGCACCTCACATGCATTACGTAGCTTCTAATTCTTTGCTCATGATAAAGTACCAACCCTCACACCTACCTTTCCCCCCAAAATATATCACCACTGTCACAAAAAATCTCCACAGGCAAAACCGCTGCACAGCCTGCTCACACCCAACACAGCACTGGCATCACGTACGAGCTAGAGGATCAGGCCAACAGCCCCGTGCAGCTCCTACCCTCACCAGCCAATCTGATGGAACAGATTCAACTGCAAGCCACCACCTCTGATAAGCTCCGCCTAGAAACAAGCAGTGCAGCTGCCTTGGCAGCCTTGCAGATGGTGGCCGTTGCCCATGCAACCGGGACTGTGTGCCTCACAACCCATTTTTCACAGCAGCAGCGGCAGCAGCAACAGGTGCTTGGGGCACTAGTGTGGGGCATGCTGAAAGCAGCCAGCTTGGAGCATCGAAACACTGAGTTCACGCTCAAAGCAGAAGACCCAGCCTGTCCTGCAGCAACAACAGCAGCAGCAGTCATCAGCAGCAGCAGCCATGAGCAGGGGGCCCTCAGAAGCACTGGCCGTTCTTCTAAAGCCGTCAGCGGCATTACGTACACCCGTGCACTTAAGGCAATTCCTGCACACCCTGGAGCTGCAGCCATGTATTGCATGAGCCCTGAACCCCGTGGCTCCCTCAACTCTCTCGTACCACGTGCAGTACAAGGTGGCACCATCCCTCAGCATCTTGATCAGGTGGCTGTGGCCGTGCGTGCGGTGGGCCTGAACTTCCGTGACGTGCTGAACGTGCTGGGCATGTACCCCGGTGATCCTGGCGACCCTGGGGGTGACTGCTCTGGTGTGGTGGTTGGGGGTGCTGGCCATGCACCCGGCACTCCTGTGTTTGGGCTGGCTGTGGGCAGCTTGGGCACATGCGTGCACTGCTCCCCACTCACCATGGTGCC
>Ga0307974_1003316_pt1 | contig 11578 bp, 12 predicted proteins | sample OrgLakmetagen784_FD_201812 | JGI IMG/M metagenome (GOLD analysis project Ga0307974, IMG submission 201812) | Saline water microbial communities from Organic Lake, Antarctica - #784 | ecosystem: Environmental > Aquatic > Non-marine Saline and Alkaline > Saline | place: Antarctica: Organic Lake... | reverse complement strand
TTGAATTGCAGGTGCACCTGCTGCAGCCCATGTGCAGCTGTTGAGTCCGGCCTCTCTCAAAACAACTCATTGCATGTGCGGTGGCTCTTTGAATTGCAGGTGCACCTGCTGCAGCCCATGTGCAGCTACTGAGCCTGCCCTCTCTGAAAGGCGGCCCCAGTAATACTGGTCACACTCAAAGCTCCGTAAGCTCGACCGGACAGGGCGCGGTTGGGCTCCCAGCTGTGAGTGTGTGTCTGCACGCGATGTAAGGCACTTTGCAGCAAACTGTCCTGGCTGTTGTCTTGTGCAGAGATCCTTGCAGAATCGTGTGCGTGTGCATGTTTTTGTGTGGGTACACACTTCACTCAGTAGCACTGAATTACATTCACTGCATGTTCATGCGGGCATCCTCTGAATTCGTTCCATTTCGTATAATTTAAGGAAGCTTTGTGCAAAGCCTACAGTCATGCACACAAGCAAGGTACCACCTCTTCTATTTGCTTTACATAACCACCTCTTTTATCTGCTTTACAAAACACCTCTTCTATCTGCTTTACATAACATCTCATCTATCTGCTTTACATAACACCTCTTCTATCTGCTTTACGTAACCACCTCTATGCCTTGGCAAGGATTTGGCTAGAGCACGAGCACCGAATTATTATCTCCTTTTTCCCCACGTTGGCCATAACAGCTTCTAACTGTTATCTCTTCCTCTTTTCCACGCTGGCCTTAACCAGCTTAAAGCTCTGCTTTTGATGTGCCCCAGGCCCACGCACACGTCAAGCACAGGAGCCGCCCCACCTCAAGAGAAGCCACCCCATCCACCCAACCCCTACGCCAGCTGCCTGCTCCTGCACACCACCCCCTGCAGCAGCAGCAGCAGCAGCAGCAGCAGGAGCAGCAGCACAGTGAACATCCCCAGCTGCTTTTGCCTCAGCAGCAGTACCACCGTTTTGAGCGGCAGCAGCAGCAGCCGCAGCAGCAGTGTGAGCTGGAGGGGCACGAGCAGGGCCAGCAGGTGTTGTTGCAGCCCCTTTGCGCTGTTAGTAGCACCCACGTCCCTCTTTTACGCAGGCAGAGCCTGCAGCAGAAAGGGGAGCACCTGGATCAGTCAGGCTTGTCGAGTGGCCACCATCACCTCCTGAAAGAGCAGCAGCAGCAGCAGCAGCAGCAGCAGCAAAACCAGCAGCAGAACCAGCAGCAGAACCAGAATCAGCAGCAGGAGCAGATAAGGCCGCAGCCAGGACAGCAGCGTGACAATCTGCACAGTAGAAAGCCCCAGGAGCAGGGTCTTGTGCAAAATATTCCTCAGCTTGCAGGCGTGGGTGAACCATGTCAAGGATATTTGCACGGGGATGAAGTTTATGTGGTTGGCGATGCCGCAAACGGTAGACAACACCAGCAAGGACCAGGCAAAAGGGAGACGCAGCACAGACCGTGTGTCGCTGACGAGGCTTTGAGACAGGGAGGGGAGGTGGGAGGTGCGGACCAAGATGATGGGAAGAACTGGACCAAGATGGATGGATGGATGGATGGATGGATGGATGGTTGGATGGACCAAGAACTGGACCAAGATGATGGGAAGAACTGGAGCGATTCCAGCAGAGTCGGTGCAGAATTGGGGGATGAGGCTGACAGGGCAGGAGTTGGTGTGAAGGTTGCATCATTAGCAGGGACTTATGCACGGTCACCATCTGTTCCGGCTGAGGTTGTCAGAGGCGCTGCTGACCAGAGCTGTGCCGCGCATGATGGTAGTGGTGATGACGGTTGCAGTGATGGTGGTAGGACTTCGAGTACAGAGCAGTCTCTGCAAGACCAGCTGCGAGGACTGGCTGCACGCGTGGCTAGTTTGGAGCGGCAGCTTGAGGCTAAGGATGCTGAGCTGGCATCCAAAAACAGCCAGCTGTTGTCAAAAGACATTGAGCTGGCAGCCATGGACGGCCAGCTGGCAGCCAGTGTCGTTGAGCTAGCAGCCAAGGACAGCCAGCTGTCGGCAAGGGATGATGAGGTGGCAGAGAAAAGGAGGGAGCTGGAGGCAAAAGAGGCCGAGCTGGGAGCAAAGGCAGGATCGCTCACTGCCACACGCTCCCAGAGTATGCGCCTCTCTGGATCTGGGTCTAGAAAGGAGCTGCAGGTTTGTGTACGTGTGCGTTTGTATGTGTGTGTGTTTGTGTGTGCGGTTGTGCGTGTGTGTGTGTATGTGTGTGTGTGTTTAAGTGTGTGTGTGTGTTTGTGTGTGTGTGATGGATGAAATGATGAGGTTGGCAAGGTAAGCACATTCGCGGCTGCTGCAAGCTCATGCTATCAATAACCTGGGGTGAGGTAGGGATGATGGTTAACTCTGTCGTGGCGCTGCACACGCCAGGTGATGCACTGCTGTTTGCGATTTAATGTGTTGCACCACAAGCGCAGAAGAGTACCCTCCCTGCTTTGTGTGCGCATTACTCTAACTAGCGCTGGAGTTGCATACCACAGCATACCTGTACAAGCAACCTAGAGCTACTGAGTCATGTGTACAAGCCATTCCAGCATTGGGTCTACTTTCCTTCATTGCCTTATTGGCATAGCTTACGCAGCCATCATTAGTACCCGACCTGCATCCTGTTTCTAACCGGCAGGACAAAGAGTCAAGCAGCACAGCAGACAAGGTCAGGGATCTGCACGAGGAAGCTGCGATGAAGCACCTAAGGGCTTTGAAGTGAGTGCACATTTCCGTCTACTTCTTTCTCATCTCCTGTATCCTAGCAGAAGCAAAGTATAAAACAAAACACCCATAACCCTTAACACACTCAGCATACAACACTTACAAAAAGGTATGCTTAATCAGCCTTATAAACGTTGCTCCTTCAAGTTGCGCATGACAAAGTGTGCAGCACAACAAGGCAAATGTAAGAGACGTGCAATTTGTGCATATCATTCATATTAATGCATTTGAACCTCACCATATTCTCAGGGCAGCCGAAGCTGTGACAGAACGAGCAGAGCTGGGCAAGCGTGGTGCAGATCGGAGGGCTTCTCAGGCGGAGACAGAAACTGCAGGGATGCGCAAGCAGCTGAAGGCCCAAAAGCTGGAGCACACACAGGTCTGGCGTAAAGCATCATTGAATGAGACAGGAAATGTTTACATTTGCCAATCATGTCTAGGTCTTGCAGGCATTTCCATCACCAGCATTACTGAATGACAGGAAATGCTTACATTTGCCAATCATGTCCAGGTCTTGCAGGCATTTCCATCACCAGCATTACTGAATGACAGGAAATGCTTACATTTGCCAATCATGTCCAGGTCTTGCAGGCATTCCCATCACCGTCACCACCTGTGTGCAGCCATCACTATCACCGTCTGTGTTATGGATGGTGCTGGCAAGTGCAGAGGACAGGAAAATGTGCAAAGTTGGTCTTTGACGTCATACTCCTACGATTGGCCCTATTTTATCACCATATTGTAAGGTGGTAAGGATTGCACCTTACATAACCCTAATCTAAAGTTTGTTTGCTTCAGTGACCTTACACACATCGTACAGGTGTTTTTTACTCAAGCGTAATTTTTTGGCATGGAACTTTTTCCTAAATACGAGTCTGCTTCTGGTATATAATTGTGATCTGTTGCACGTCCCTATCCTTCATTCGTTGGTCTTCAAGACTCTCTTGATTACCAGAACCGCGAGCCCAACTTTCAGCAGGCAAGTGCGTTCGCAAATTTAATCAAAGATCCTTTTTCTTGACTAACAATTCTTCTTACACATCCATCTTGGCATGATACTTGCAAATATATACAATTGCAACGGCTCTGTGTGAACAAGCACAAGCTGTGTAGTTCCTATGTCTGCCTTAACTCACTCACAGTCTCGCAGCAAATGGAGAAATGGTGGGCTTCCTAATAATTGCAACGTATATAATGGTACAATGTGTAAGTTTTTGCAGAGCGGCATAAACATTGGTGCTGAAACAGGTCGTGAAGGGCGTGCAATCTGTACTGACCAGCTCAAAACGCAAAGCATTGAATGTATGCATACATTGGAAATAATTACATGAGCTCACTTACAGGTGGAGGACCTGCAACCTGCACTGGCCAGATCACAACGCAGGCATTGAATGTATGCTATATAATATGTCACAGACACACATTGATCAAAAAATTCGCTCTGTGTACATGAATAGGTGGTGGAGGGCCTGCAATCCGCACTGGCCAGCTCACAACACAAGGCAGAGGGCATGCAGCGTCAGCTGGAAGGACAGATCACACAGATGATGGTACGTGCACCTCAAACTGTACCTTTGTCTTCAGATTGCACATCTCTGTGTGTGAGTTCTTGTCAAGCTCAGAAAGATGCCCTTCTTGCCAAGGTCAGGAAGATGTGCTTCTTGTCAAGGTCAGAAAGATGCGACTTCTTGTCAAGGTTAGAAAGATGCCCTTCTTGCAAGTGCAGCTGCCTTTTTGCAGCTTAAACTCAGGACTTGAGGGCCATGTGCATTGCTAATGGAAAGCTGCACTTACGACTGGATATTCAGGATCTGGGGCATGTTGAACACGACGGGGTCATCTTTGCACCTAATTATCTCGACAGCGAATAAAATAGGAATGTTTTATAATTAAGTCGCTTTGGCAACCTCGAATTTAAAGCACACCCGACACTTGAACACCCTTTTCTTTTTCCAGGACGACTTAAGAGTAGCCAAGAAGAAGGCTCAGACCAACGCAGAGCAGGATAAGAGGGGCACTCAGGTTTGTGGTTATTGCTCACCTGCTAACAAATCCACCTGCACACACACACACTCCCACATTCATATGCATACTCATATACTTACATGTGTCAGTTTTAAGAAGAGTCCACCTATTCTCCACGCATAAAGCGTAAAAACGAACTGTGTTTTCATCACCTTTTATTTTGTGAGCGTCTTACAAGCCAGATTGCGACTCAATTACTTTTTGAAATTATGGCAGGGTGAGTTATAGCTGGTTGTCTCCTTTTGATAATGCCACGCAGGAAACCATCGAACAGTTGCGGCAGGACTTGGCAAAGCGCACGCAGACAATCTTGGGGCTGAACGCAGACTGGGAGCTTGCTCAACAGGTACTGGGTAAAAATGTTGCAATCTACTGTGAAGTAAATACGAAGCATATTACTTGTGAATGTACGGGACTTTTGGCTGAACGCAGACTGGGAGCTGACGCAAAAGGTACTGTGAAGGGGTTCATGTATACTTATTAGTATAATTGTAGTGCCTCTATTGAGACCTGGGGCTGATTGGGAGCTTGCACGCTTTTTGTAAAGGCAAATGTGTTAGTAGCTAAAATGGTAAGAAGCCAGACGCGTCTTTGCTGTTCAGCACTATGGTGGGCATACATTAAGGTGTTGAGGCAAAGATTGACGGAGTGTGTGCTGGTTCTTCGTAAAGTGCTCTAGATGCACACCTGCGTCAAACCATGGCTGTGTCTAGATACACACTGTGGCAAACCACGGCTTCGTAAAGTGCTCTAGATGCACACCCGTGTCAAACCATGGCTGCGACCAACGCTGCGTGCTAAGTGCTTAAATATCACGTTCTGGACCCAGAGAGCAAAGCCAGATCCATCTCGCCGCAACAGAAGCAAAACCGGCATTACCGTATGCCTCTCAATGCCAATCAGCATGCACAAGCTCAGGCAGGAGCGTGAAGGTTATACTGTGTACGACATTGATTCTAACCATTGTGGTCGTGGACTTTGCATACACTGTCACCCCATGGGCTGGCAGCACATCGAGCAGCTTGATAACCCCAAAGTGCCCTGCTATACAGCCTGCGTTTTTTTGCACTTGACTGCCATCTACCACAGTTTCTAAACGTGGCCTGCAGTAGCACCTACATGCTTTACTGCCGCATACTGTTTTCTGATCGTAGGGCACTGTTTTCTGATCATTGGGCACTGTTTCCTGGTCACAGGGCTTGACTGCCACATACTGTTTTCTGATCGTAGGGCACTGTTTTCTAATCATAGGGCACTGTATTCTGATCACAGGGCTTGACTGCCGCGTACTGTTTTCTGATCGTAAGGCACTGTTTTCTGGTCATAGGGCACTGTTTTCTGGTCACAGGGCTTGACTGCCGCATACTGTTTTCTGATCGTAGGGCACTGTTTCCTGGTCATAGGGCAGTGTTTTCTGATCACAGGGCTTGACTGCCGCATACTGTTTTCTGATTGTAGGGCTTGACTGCCGCATACTGTTTTCTGATCACAGGAGGTGCACAGAGCACAAGAGGAGTCACAGGCGCTGAAGCAGCAGCTGTTGCTGCTCCAGCAGCAACAGAAGGATCATCCAATCCTGCCCCTAGGTGTGTGTGTGGCTGTGATCTTTTAGTGTGGCCGTGATCCGTGATCCTTGCCATATATTTAGGGTTGGCCAGAACCGTATATGACCGTATAATTGGTGATTTCCCTGCCAAAAATACCGTATATACACCGTATATATATGGTTCTGGCCAACCCTACATATATTGCAATTACAAATGTGTGTATACAGCTTCAAAACGATGGTTCAACGATCGCCCCTTCGGCTCGCAATTACATGCTTTGCATCTTTTATGGTGGTCTTGCATACGTACAAGCGCTACCTTGCAAATACTGTAAGTGCCGGACTCGGTACTACACCCACTCTGTACGTTCTAAGTGCACTTACAACTTACAACTCAAGCTTCTCGGCTTGCATTACTTCATCAGACCACATCGTCTCTTCCACAGCTGAAACCGTGTGAAGGTCGTGACAACATAGTACAGACTACATTCTAAAAATTCAGTACATGGAAGCATCTGGGAATACAAACCCAAACAAACGATCGTGCGCAACCCCAAAACGTCAGGAAGACACCTTTAGGTACAACTTTTATATCCCAATGTCGACATGTGGAGTTTACCACAATTTGCCAGAAGTATGCACGTACAGTGTGCTTCATGCATCTTTTACATCTTCAACATTTGGCCGTATGCTGTGCATTTGTACAAAACTGAATGCCCACTTAAACATACTCTCCAAATTATACCCTACAGGCACAACCACACCTGCCATTCCACAACAGCAGTCAGATCTGCAGCCGCAGCAGCCAAAGCAGCAGCAGCAGCAGCAGCAGCAGCAGCAGCAAGGCAAGGAGCAGGTGCAGGCACCTCTTCCTCCTAGACCCAGCTCCTCTGGCGCCTTTGCTCAAGGAGCAGCCTCAGGCGTGTGCAAGTGAGTTTGTGTATGTGTTTGTGTGTGTCAAGTCTGTGTGCTCCAAGTTTGTGTGTGTGCTTTCTCTGCCTTCTGTGCCATGTGGTGTGTGCTGGTGAGTTTGCTCCCTTGCAGCAAGGGGCCTTGTGCGCAGGGGTGCAATTACCCCCCAAGTGTGAGATCTTGTGAGGTACTGAGTGAGAGTGTGTACATTGAACTTCATGCACACATTGGAAATGCTGCATGTGTCTGTGCAAATGTTTGCGTTGCTTCAGCAGATGTCGGGGTACTTGAGTACAGGGAATGACCTGACTGATTCATCATTTGCAAAGTGCAATGTGTGGGGAGGCGTTGAGGGGTGTTGAGTCAAGTTAAATCACACATCACTCACACATTATGAACGTACTTATGACCGCCGCTTAGTGTTACACAGCAGTTGTGGCCACATTACAAGTGGTTCAGAAACTAACTGCCACAATTTTGCATAATATGGTTATTTTACCGCTGATAATTTGCAGCAATTGTGGCCACAATGCTAGCGGAGCAGCAACCAGCCGCAGCATCCACAGCCAGGGGGGCAGTAGTAGCAGTCGCCGTCGAAGTAGCGCAAGTGGCCTCCCGGAGGGAAAGGTGGGTAATTTGGGTCGGAAGAAAGACTGATGTTAATTGATTTGGGTTGGCCAGCACCGTATATATACACCGTATATAACGGTATATTAGGTGATTTCCCTGCCAAAAATACCGTATATATATGGTTCTGGCCAAACCTATAAATTATCAGTCTGAGATATACAGCATTAAATGGGAGGATAATTAAAATGGAACTTGGTGGTGAGAGGTGTTATTGGCGTACCAGTTTGTCAATGGTGTAATTTACCTATGCGAAGAAAACACGGCTTTCCTGTCAGAGGGTGCTCTTATCTCGGCCCTTTCAGAATGATGCTCAATGTGTGAATGGTTTCTCAACCAATTGTCAAAGATATCTTGCTCGCTGTATTTGCAGCGATGCTGCTTGAGTATAAATTTATGAAAAGGAGGTCAGCTCCTACTGCCCGCACTGTTTCTTAAGTGTATGAGCCACACAGAGATCTGCCTACTCTGGACAGTGAGCAAAACTGCTCGCATCGCATATACCTCAGCATCACTTGTAGTTTATTGAAGGAAACAGAAACTGCACTCCGGGGGGCAACTCTGGAGGGTGAGATCTGCACAATCACAGGCTAGTATAGATTAAATTTCGTGCATTTGCTGTACTGACTCCTAACCTGACTGTATCTTATACATCTCCTGTGCTGACGGTGTGTTGCACGTAACCTATACGAATTGTACCTTGCGCGTTTTTTCTACTGATTGTACCTTGTGCATTTCCTCCTTGCGCCAACCCCTGCACTTCAGGAAATGGATGCTGCGCTTGAAATAGCATCCCTCATGCACACCGCACAAACACAAGTGGCAGAGGCACGGTAAGCACACACGCAAGTGGCAGCACAAATACTGTGGCAGCACAAACACTGCACAAACACAAGTGGCAGAGGCACGGTAAGCACGCACACAAAAAAACTGTGCACAGGCACGGTAAGCACGCACACAAAAATGTGCAGAGGCACGGTAGGCGTGTGATAAATATATGCATGCAAACGATTGCATTGGAAGCACGTGCCCATTGCACGGTAAGCATGCGTACTGGCACACATGAATCCGACGCTTATATGTGTATGATGATAGAAAAGCAACAAGCTGAAGCAGAAGGGCGATTCATGTCCCTCTCATTAGCAACATTGTTCACATTGCAACATGGCAATTGTTTAATGTGTGTGTGCTTGCTTTGTGCACAAAGAAATCTCACTGCTAACTTGGAAGTAGAAGACGCTGCACATACACTCACACACACACACTCTCTCACACACCTAAATGTACATAACAACACACGCACACACAAAGAAACACACATACACACTCAATTGGTACAATGTGTTTGTGCATGCGTGCATCCCACTTACCGTGAACCGTATGCATTAACTGTATGCATTAACCGTATGCATTGATCGTATGTATAAACCGTAAGCATTAACCATTAACCGTATGCATCTCATTTACCGTGAACCGTATGCACAGTAATCAGTATACCTGCAGGCAGGAAGTGCTGCTGCGCTAATATCTTTCCATAAATTGTGAGTATGTGTGTGCGCCCCACTTGCAGTGAAGCATATGCAAGGCGTTTGGCAAACCTTGAGGCAGAGGTACTGCGCTGCGAGTCTGTCTGTCACGATGCTAGCTCAGGCGCCGAGCAGCTGGTCAAGGTGAGACATATATATATGTATATATATATAGAGAGAGAGAAAGAGAGAGAGAGAGAGAGAGAGAGAGAGAGAGAGAGACTGAGAGAGAGAGAGAGAGAGAGAGAGAGAGAGAGAGAGAGTGAGAGAGAGAGAGAGAGAGAGAGAGAGAGAGAGAGAGAGAGAGAGAGAGAGAGAGAGAGAGAAAGAGAGAGAGAGAGAGAGAGAGTGTTGAGTCGCTCAAAGAATCTGTTGGTGTTGGTTTAATCCTGTCGTTTCCCAATTTACTGTTATGCAAGAATGACTCGTAGTAATATAATATAATACCATATTGTAAGATGTATGATGTGTACACATTACTTTAAAGCAAAGGTGACGGCAGGAAAAGGCACTCGTGCTTTGTAACTAGGACTGGCCAAAACCATACATATAATGTATATGTACGGTGTGTACACGATACTTTTAGCACAGGAATTACTATACCTATTGTCGTATACGATTTGTATGTATGGTTCTGGATGTCCCCATTGCTAATGCCCGTCACTGGAGGGAAATGTGGAGGGAAATGTGACCTCATGCTCTACGTTTTTGGTCAGCCTAGTGCAAGGGCATTAAGAGTCTGTATGTCGTTAAAACGGCCACCCATATAATGTATTCTAAGGTTGTGCTATGCTACATTTATACATCTGACAAATTCCCTCTGGTTTACTGACCATAGGAGGGTGCATAGGACGGCATTGAGATAAGCAACTTGTCTAGTCATCTAAGCATTTGATCCAGCATCCATCGTACACATCTCTTTGGTTGCATGTCTCTCGTGCACTCTTTTTCATGCACCCATCACGCCCTGAATACAAAGGTTGAGAAAAAGGTATCTCTGTTCTGCTGGTCTTTGAGAGGGTCATGCCCAATTTGCACATCCATCTTCAACAACATAGGATCTGCACATTCCTGATAGAGCAAAGCCTGAATTGCATATCTCTCAACGGTATAGAATCTGCACAGCCCTGATAGAACAATGCCTGAATTGCATATCTTGTTTGGATAACGTAGGCTCTGCACAATTTTGTGAAAGCAATACCTGTTACATAACTTTCCTTTGGACAACGTGGTGAGCTCTGCACAATTCTGAGAGAGCAACGCCTGATTTCCATTTATTTTCTAAACATCATAGGTCATAGGCTCTGCACAATTATAAGAGAGCAATGCCTAATCTGTACTTCCTTCTTTAAACAATGTAGGCTCTGGTCGCAAGGGTGGCTGGCATACTGGCAGGGCGTCAGCCTCAAGGTGCGTGTGCTGTGTGGTATGGGTTGCGTATGAGGTGCTGTAATAATGAGTTGCTGTGTGGTATGGGCTGCGTATGAGGTGCTGTAATAAATGAGTTGCTGTGTGGTATGGGTTGCGTATGAGGTGCTGTAATTAATGAGTTGCTGTGTGGTATGGGTTGCGTATGAGGTGCTGTAATAAATGAGTTGCTGTGTGGTATAAGTTTACATCGTTTTTATTGTATTATTCAAACCCAACCGTAGCATACAATGCTTGGCACTTTTTTCGAATTTTCAATTTTCAAGCCCTCCAGGGGGACTCCTAATCTCTCATAGCGCTACAAAACTATAAAAGCTTTCCTTGTTAACTACAGTTTTACTAACTGAGAAGCTCTGTTCAGTCTTGTGTTTAGACATGGCAAGCTCAAAGAAACGAGCTGTGCTAAAAGGCTGAAAACTCGGCTGTGGCTGTTACTGTGGCTGTGTCTGCCACTCTACTCTTATTCAGAGTGCCCAGTCTCAGCCTCTGGCTAGCAGGGGGCATTGTGTGTATACTGGGAATGTCCGAGGGGCCAAATGGGGGTTGTCAGGGCAGTTAATGCAAGCCCTCGGTACCCCCAAAAGAAGCAAAACGTATTTATCGTATGAACACACATCTCGTATATTACATTGTAATTATTGTTTAAGACGCCTGGCAAAAATGTATTACCCATCCCTGCTTAGTAGTGATATTTATTTCTGCTTGGATTTCGAGTAGGGTTTCTCCAGCACTTCTTGCTGCTACACATATATGCACACACGCTTCCCGCCCACCCACCCAACCTCCTCTCTCTCTCTCTCTCTCTCTCTCTCTCTCTCTCTCTCT
>Ga0307974_1003313_pt1 | contig 11581 bp, 13 predicted proteins | sample OrgLakmetagen784_FD_201812 | JGI IMG/M metagenome (GOLD analysis project Ga0307974, IMG submission 201812) | Saline water microbial communities from Organic Lake, Antarctica - #784 | ecosystem: Environmental > Aquatic > Non-marine Saline and Alkaline > Saline | place: Antarctica: Organic Lake... | reverse complement strand
TGTGAATAAGTGTGTGTGTATGAGCGCGCAGGTGAGCTGTGCACAGGAGTATTCTATGTGTGTATGAGCGTGTATGTGTAAGTAAGTGTGTGTGTATGAGCGTGTATGTGCAAGTAAGTGTGTGTGTGAATAAGTGTGTGTGTATGAGCGCGCAGGTGAGCTGTGCACAGGAGTATTCTATGTGTGTATGAGTGTGTATGTGTAAGTAAGTGTGTGTGTATGAGCGTGTATGTGCAAGTAAGTGTGTGTGTATGTGAGTGTGTGTATGAGCGTGTATGTGTAAGTAAGTGTGTGTGTTTATGTGAGTGTGTGTGAGTGAGTGTGTGGGTGGGTAAGTGTGTGTGTTTGTGTGTGTGTGTGAGTGTGAATAAGTGTGTGTGTATGAGCGTGTATGTGTAAGTATGTGTGTGTGTGAGTACGTGTGTGTATGTGAGTGTGTGTGTGAGTAAGTGTGTGTATGAGCGTGTATGTGCAAGTAAGTGTGAGTGTGTGTGAGTAAGTGTGTGTGTGGATAAGCGTGTATGTGCAAGTAAGTGTGTGTGTGAGTGAGTGTGTATGTATGAGCGTGTATGTGTATGTAAGTGTGTGTGTGTGAGTAAGCGTGTGTATAAGCGTGTTTGTGCAAGTAGGTGTGTGTGTGAGTGAGTGTGTATGTATGAGCGTGTATTTGTAAATAAGTGTGTGTGTGAGTAAGTGAGTGTGTGTGAGTAAGTGAGTGTGTGTGAGTAAGTGAGTGTGTGTGAGTATGTGTGTGTATGTGTAAGCGAGTGTGTGTGTTCTCTGGAGGAACAGACAGCAAGTGAATTTCAGCTATAGAAAGAGAAAGACAAAGAAGATAAAAGCTACCAACTCAGGTGTGGTGCGTTCTGCACGTCGTCAGCTCTAATTTACAATCCACCTATTTAAAATCCTCCTCCTAGCTTAAAAAAGCTTCCTGCTTCTAAACCTGCCACCCAGACTGTGTGTGTGTGTGTGTGTGTGTGTGTGTGTGTGTGTGTGTGTGTGTGTGCAGGGGGGGCATGTGTAGGTGTGTGTGTGGGTACTTCTATCAGTTATTGTAATGATTACACATGATGAATCTGGTCGTTTTTTTGTCTCCTGCTGTTCTGTGTGTGTGCACAAGTGCAGCAAGGAGCTGAGCAAGTCATAGCCGTAGACGGATGTGCATCCATGGTGGAGATTGCCCGCCAGGTATGTGCGCCCATTCCTATCCCTATGTGTAACAAAGAACGTCTTAGCGTGTGCCTAAAAAAACGTCTTAGCCGTAGACGGATGTGCATCCATGGTGGAGATTGCCCGCCAGGTATGTGCGCTCATTCCTATCCCTATGTGTAACAAAAAACGTCTTAGCGTGTACCTAAAAAAACGCCTTAGCGTGTACCTAAAAACGTCTTAGCGTGTACCTAAAAAAACGTCTTAGCGTGTACCTAAAAACGTCTTAGCGTGTACCTAAAAACGTCTTAGCGTGTACCTAAAAACGTTTTAGCGTGTCCCTAAAAGCGTTTTAGAGCAACTGCAAAGTTCTGCAAAAAAGTAAGGTAGGATAGACTGCACGCATGCATGTTGTGCTTGTCTGCATGCTCGTGTACACACGCGCACACATGCACAAGTCTTAGAGCAACTGCAAAGTTCTGCACAAAAGTAAGGTAGAATAGACTGCACGCATGCATGTAATGCTTGTCTGCATGCGCGTGTACACACGCGCACACATGCACAAGTACACATGCCGATGTGCGTGTGGATGTGACAGACAACAGAAATAGCCAGGCAGCTGCGAGCTCAGAAAGCACTCATACATACATGCATACGTACGTACATGCGTGCGTATGTGCACGAGCGCCAAGTTTGCAAATCTACATTTGATGCACAAAAACACGCACGCACACACACACACACTCACGCACGCACAACCACACACATCAATGCACGGATTGATATTGAACATGGCACGTGCATGTTCAGTTGCTTGAACCTATAAGCGTGCACATACACTAGCATGCACAACACCAACACCAACACACATACACCAACACAGAGAGGCACTCACGCACGCACACATTCACATGCATACTCACGCAAAAACACGCACACACACACACCTACAGTAACACAGACATGTATACAGATACACACACAAAAAACCTTACACCTACACACACATACACACAAAACATACACACAAAACATACACACAAACCTACACATATATACACACAAACGGTACAGGCTGTAGAAACCAATGGGCTTTCCAGCAAAGTCACTGTGGTCCATGCAGACGTGGAGTCGAGTGCATTTCAGCTGGTGCGTGTGGCATGAGATTGTGTGTGGATGTGTGTGTGTGTGTGTGGATGTGTGTGTGTGTGCGTGTGTGTGTGTGTGTGTGATTTTGGAGGGAAGTGGGTGTGACAGCCAAATACATTGTTTAATTGTTTTCCTTGTTCACTGCCCCTCCAGGTGAAGAAGGTAGACGTCATTGTGAGCAATTGGGCTGGGCCGGGTCTATTGAGTGGAGGCATGTTACGTGCTCTGTCGCGGGCGAGGTAAGAAAACAGAGACGTACGCAACATTTAGTTGTGTGTGTTTGTGTTTGTGATTTTGGAATAGCGGAAAGGATGCTTTTTAAAGTGCAAGGGGGGCCGAGACTCACGCAGCCTAGGTGCATGTGTGTGTGATTGTGTGTGAGTGTGTGTGTGTGTGTGAGTATTTGAGTGTGCTTGCGTGCGTGCGTTTGGGAGTATGTGCCTGTGCATATGTGTGTGTGTGAGCGTATGTGTGAGAGCGTTTGTTATTACCTTAGCAGGTGACAGAATGAATCACTGCGCAGAGGACCAAAACTGCGCAGAGGACCATAACTGTGCAGAGGACCATAACTGCGCAGAGGACCATAACTGCGCAGAGGACCATAACTGCGCAGAGGATTATAACTGCGCAGAGGATTATAACTGCGCAGAGGATCATAACTGTGCAGAGGACCATAACTGTGCAGAGGACCATAACTGCGCAGAGGACCATAACTGCGCAGAGGATTATAACTGTGCAGAGGACCATAACTGCGCAGAGGATTATAACTGCGCAGAGGACCATAACTGCGCAGAGGATTATAACTGCGCAGAGGACCATAACTGCGCAGAGGACCATAACTGTGCAGAGGATTATAACTGCGCAGAGGACCATAACTTTTGGACTAGTCCCTTGCGCACACATGCTCTCACATCCTTCAGGATCTGAGAATATTGGTCCTGATAACTCTCTAGGTACATTGCTTTCTTGCAGTTCCAAAATCAAATGTCAGCATGTGTGCAGCTCAAATTAAAAGCGTACGCACGAACTGGTGTGCGGACACATACCAATGAATACCAGTTTTGATACTTTTTTACCTCACTTGAACCCCACCCGATTTCCTCATGTTTCAGTGATACACCCACTGATACACCCACTGATATACCTACTGATACACCCACTGATACACCCACTGATACACCCACTGACACACCCACTAAAACACCCACTGATACACCCACTGTTACACCCACCAGCCCTCCACTATTACGCAAAAACTTGTTTTTTTGATAAAATTGGGGTGCGGACACATACCAATATTACCAATATTGCAATATTACTGCTTCTTCCTTGCTGTTCCAAAATCAAATCTTGCAGGGCAGCAGCAATATTGGTATGTGTCTGCACACCAGTTTTTGTGTCAACGCTTTTGATTTAAATTGCACACAGGCTGACATCATTTCGGATCCTATGGAACCAGTCCTGACAAGGCTGTAGTCATAGTGCTTTCATGCAGTTCTGACTCAGTTCTGATTTTAATCGTGCTGCTGCTGCTGCTGCTGCTGCTGTGTGTGTGTGTGTGTGTGTGTGTGTGTGTGTGTGTGTGTGTGTGTGTGTGTGTGTGTGTGTGTTGCAGGCGTGATTTCCTCTAGCTAGGAGGCCTCGTGCTGCCCAGCCGCGCAGGTCTGACTGCAGTTCAGACTGCAGCTCTGATTTTAAACGTGCTGCTGCAGGCGTGATTTCCTCAAGCCAGGAGGCCTCGTGCTGCCCAGTCGCGCAGAGCTGTTTGTTCTGACTGCAGTTCTGACTGCAGCTCTGATTTTAATCGTGCTGCTGCAGGCGTGATTTCCTCAAGCCAGGAGGCCTCGTGCTGCCCAGCCGCGCAGAGCTGTTTGTTCTGACTGCAGATCTGATTTTAATCGTGCTGCTGCAGGCGCGATTTCCTCAAGCCAGGAGGCCTCGTGCTGCCCAGCCGCGCAGAGCTGTTTGTTCTGACTGCAGATCTGATTTTAATCGTGCTGCTGCTGCTGCTGTGTGTGTGTGCTGCAGGCGTGATTTTCTCAAGCCAGGAGGCCTCGTGCTGCCCAGCCGTGCAGAGCTGTTCGTGTCTGGTGTGGAGGACAGAGAGGCTTTGAGTCAGGCAAAGGCAGCCTGGGATGTTCCCGTTGCGGGACTCAGCTTGTCGTCAGCAATGCTGCAAGTAAGCCGTCGTGGCCGTGTTGGTGCTGCGTGTGTGTGACCTGCTTGCCTGTGTGTGTATGTGCGTGCGTGCGTTCGTGCGTGTGTGTGTGTGTGTGTGTGTGTGTGTGTGTGTGTGTGTGTGCACGCGCATTTGTTTTATATTTGTGACTGTTTCAATACATTACCTTGCCATTCCTTTGGTAAGGTGTGTGCGTCTGCACACTGTGTGTCTGGCGGACTGTGGTACTTGTACAATCTGCTTTCATATGGTGCTGAAGAGAAGGGGGACTTATTGCACACAAATTCGCTGGATCTGCTTTTGTCTGATGTGGAGAATAGGGGGCTTTGCTGCACACCATAGTTGTGACGACAGCATGCCCCGTGCAAGTGCTCATATCCCATGAAGTATCTCCCTGCACGCACGCTTAGACCTGGCATAAACGTGCAGCAGCCAAGCCCCATTAAAATGACGTGGATTTTAATGGGGCTTGGATTTGACGGACGTGGACTTATGAATGTATTGACACACTCATCACGAAGGGCCAAAGAAAAACCTACGCAGGCAGTAAAATACCGCTCCTCCACTTTCATTAAGAAAAAGGAGCCACAAGGGTCACATGTTATCCCACCAGAAGGGTTCTCTGAAACAGTAACTCACACTGTTCAGTTGTTCAGGCACGTGCAGCCAAGCCACAGCAACGCACCATCTCTATTGCTCGTGCTCGTATGACCATGCCCCACAGCAACGCACCATCTCCAACGCACCATCTTCACTGCTCGTGCTCGTATGACCATGCCACAGCAATGCACCATCTCCATTGCTCATGCTCGTATGACCATGCCCCACAGCAACGCATCATCTCCAACGCATCATCTCCATTGCTCGTGCTCGTATGACCATGCCCCACAGCAACGCATCATCTCCAACGCATCATCTTCACTGCTCGTGCTCGCATGAAAATGCCACAGCAACGCAACATCTCCAACGCATCATCTCCATTGCTCGTGCTCGTATGACCATGCCCCACAGCAACGCATCATCTCCAACGCACCATCTTCACTGCTCATGCTCGTATGACCATGCCACAGCAACGCATCATCTCCAACGCATCATCTCCATTGCTCGTACTCGCATGACCATGCCCCACAGCAACGCATCATCTCCATTGCTCTTGCTCGCATGACCTGTGTCTCAATCATGCCTGAGTCTTGCGTTTCGACAACCTGTGTAGCACATCCGCTTTGCACATTCCTGTCTTTGCCTTCTGTCTGGCTTTCTGTCGTCAACCACAGCATTCATGCTGCACAGCAATGTGTCATCTCAGCTGCTAATGTGCAGAAGCACTTGTCTTTCATTTGCCGGCTCCTTGCAGCTCTTGCCTGCTTTTACTTTTCGGACGTTAAATTTTTCTTGGAATTTCAATGACCTGTGTTGTATATATCAATACCCACTTCACACATTCCTTCCCCACGTCCCCCCTTTGCTTGACGAGCAATGCCTGCCAATTATATGCTTGCTGTCAAAACAGCACACAAATTCAAATGCCCATATCCTCAAGGTCGTTTGTCAGAGCCGCACGTAGACACGTCGCAGCAACCTCTCATTGCCCTTGCTTACACGTCCTGTGCTTCATTCACGCCCACTTCCCATCTCTTGTTTGCATGCCTGTGTTTCATTTACTCCCGCTTTCCACCTCTTGTTCGCATGCCTGTGTTTCATTCACGCCCGCTTTCCATCTCTTGTTTGCATGCCTGTGTGTCATTCACGCCCACTTCCCACCTCTTTTTTCTTAGATCGTTTTTTCTTAGATCGTTCGTCAACCACACGCGGCTGCCGCAGAAACGTGTGGCATCTCCACCTCTTGCTCGCTTGCCTGTGCTTGCACGTCCTGTGTTTCATTCATGCCCGCTTTCCACCTCTTGTTCGCATGCCTGTGTTTCATTCATGCCCGCTTTCCGCCTCCTGTTCGCATGCCTGTGTTTCATTCACTCCCGCTTTCCACCTCTTGTTCGCATGCCTGTGTTTCATTCATGCCCGCTTTCCGCCTCCTGTTCGCATGCCTGTGTTTCATTCACGCCCGCTTTCCGCCTCTTGTTCGCATGCCTGTGTTTCATTCATGCCCGCTTTCCACCTCTTGTTCGCATGCCTGTGTTTCATTCATGCCCGCTTTCCGCCTCCTGTTCGCATGCCTGTGTTTCATTCACGCCCGCTTTCCACCTCTTGTTCGCATGCCTGTGTTTCATTCACGCCCGCTTTCCACCTCTTTTTCCTTAGATCGTTTTAAAATCGTTCTTCAACCACACGCGGCTGCGTCGCAGCAAGTGTGTCAACTCCACCTCTTGTTTGCTTGCCTGTGCTGGCACGTCCTGTGTTGTCTGTTTGTTCGTGTTTTAATCCATGGCCGTTTCTCACTTTTCATGAATCTCATAAAAGGCACTTCAAGTCATTTGTCGGCCGCGCTTGGACAAACCCTGCTAGCACGCTGCAGCATATCTATATGTCCATGGTCACTACTCAACGAAAACTTTCCTTCGCTTGTTACCTCCTGCAGGTCATTCGTCAGCCGCGTGTAGACACGCTGCAGCGCGCTTCACAGATACGATGGCCACTACTCAAAACACACTTTTCTTTCGCTGATACATCCTCCAGGTCATTCGTCAGCCGCGTGTGGACACGCTGCAGCGCGCTTCACAGATACGATGGCCACTACTCAAAACACACCTCTCCTTCGCTTGTTCCATCCTCCAGGTCATTTGTCAGCCGCGTGTGGACACGCTGCAGCGCGCTTCACAGATACGATGGCCACTACTCAACACAAACTATTATTTTGTGTGATACATCCTCCAGGTCATTCGTCAGCCACGTGTGGACACGCTGCAGCGCGCTTCACAGGTGTGCGATACAAGGGCTGCAGAAAGAAGGGCACCTAAGTGCATGATACACACACATACACACACATACATGCACGCACAAGCAAACACACCTAAGTGCATGATACACACACATACACACACATACATACACGCACAAGCAAACACACCTAAGTGCATGATACAAATATACATACACACACATACATACACGCACAAGCAAACACGCCTAAGTGCATGATACACACATACATACACACACATACATACACGCACAAGCAAACACACACACATACATACACGCACAAGCAAACACACACACATACATACACGCACAAGCAAACACACACACATACACGCACAAGCAAACACACACACACAAGCAAACACACACATACACGCACAAGCAAACACACACACACACATACACACACACACACACACACACACAAACACGCATGCTTCAGTATGTACAAGAGAAGCATGCAAGTGAATTGTTCACGAGTAAGGGTCACAGCAAATACTTAGAACATCTTACATCACATGCACAAGCACTAAGCAGCGTACACCTGGCTGCATGTTTGTTCCTGTCCAAATTGTCACACACACATCACACACAATTGCTCACACACACACACACACACACACACACGTTCACACACACAGACACGCACGCACACGCACGCATGCAGATCTACACAGTCACACACACATGCACACACACACAGACACAGACACACACATATGCACGCATGCACACACAACCTCACCCACCCGCACACAAATACACATGCACACACAACCACACACACACACCCACACACAAACACACACACACACGCACACAGGTGGCCACCACCACTTCCAGTGTGCTGTGTATGGAAACCAGTGCTGTGGGAGTGCAAACCGCTGCTCTAGGGTTTCCAGCCCTCCCCTTTTCTGTCACTGCTTTGCGGGATGAGCGCCTGTTTGGTCTGGTGAGGGTGATTGCTAAGTTAATTAACGCCTGTTTTTGCTAAGTTAACGCCTGTTTAATAACGCCTGTTTGCTAAGTTAAATAACGCCTGTTTGCTAAGTAATATAACGTGCGTTTGCATGTGCAGGACGTGGTGTGCTTCTACCTGCTGAAATTCTATCTAAACACCGTGTGTGTGTGTGTGTGTGTGTGTGTGTGTGTGTGTGTGTGTGTGTGTGTGTGACACTGTGTGTGACATCGTGTGTGCGATACCGTGTGTGTTGCATGTATGTTTACTTAAATGGGCTAGATAAACCTTAAAGTGTGTAGCACAGGTTCCCAACCTGGTGAGCGTCTGGTGTGCACGCTTGAGTGCAAGTGCTGTTGCTAGAACTCCACATGTGTGACGCGCACACACACACACACACAAACACACACACACACACACACACACACACACACACACACACACACAGATGCGCACACACACACTCACACACACACACACACAGACGCACACACACACACACATACAATTACACATAGACACATATACACACACGCATGCAGGTCCTGCACTTTGATCTCGGTTTTGGCACTGCCAAGCCCACAGTGAACAGCAAACAAAACGGTCCACAGAACAGTGAGAGCAGCAGTAAGAGTAGAATTGGCACCGCGGGAATCAGGAGCGTTGCAGATAGCGATGGTATGTCAGCCCCCAGCAGTAGTAGCAGCGGCAGTATCAGGGAAGTAGTGGTGCTGACGACAGACCCGAGGGCGCCCCCCACTCATTATCAGCAGCTTGTGCTCAGTTTTCCAAGGGCGGTGCGAGTGACCAAAGGTGTGTGGGGTCAGGACCCCCCGAAAGTTTGGAGGTTCAGGACCCCCCAAAGCGAAAAAGACCATGAAATGGGCATTTTCAGTGCAAAGAAAGCTGCGCTATCACCACATTTAAGTAAAAAACAATAGGGTTACGTTTTTGGAATGCATTTTTAGCAAGTGGAGGAATGCTGCTGCTTGCAAATGGCGTGCCTGAGTCATTCTGAGGCTTGGGGTCATTTGCCTCTGGTTCAGAGTCTAACTTACGTGGCGATTGCTTAAACTTTTCTACCAGATCCCCCTTCCTACTCATGTCATGTCCTCTTTCCCCTCCGCAGCTTGCACCCTGCACCTTTCTTGCAAAAGGTGCACCTTGTAAAAGCCTGCACCTTGCACCTTTCTTGCAAAAGGTGCTTCCATCCCATGCATCCCACCTCAACTGCAACTGCTGTCTTCAGGTGGCATGTTCTGCTGGGCACATTGAGTCTTTCCACATGGGCACATTGAGTCTTTCCACATGGGCACATTGAATCTTTCCACGTGCGCCGTGCCTGTATGTTCACATTACATTGGTTAAAATCAACCAACCAACATATGCTGCCTGCAGCAGACTTGTTCTGCAAGTCACCCTGAGTCTTTTCAGACAGATGCGTTTAGCTTGCGTGGGCCTACTGCCTTTCCGGTGTTCTGTATTACCCCCCCGATGCATTCATTTTGTTAAGGCCCTTTGTAAACCAGCGGAGCCTTTTCTTTTTTTTCTTTTTTTCTTTGCGTGGGCCTACTGCCTTTCCCAGTGTTCTGTATCCCCCCCCCCCCAATGCGTACATTTTTTTATTAGGTCCTTTGAGCACGTGTCTCTGTTTACTTGATACATCTCAGCCAAGCAACGACGGCTGCCTGCAGGTGACGTGTGCTGCAGGGCTCCCTGAGCCTATTCACAAACTTGTCTCTGCATGCACAATACCCTCCCACATCCTACCCAAAACAACATCGACTGCCTGCAGGTGACGTGTGCTGCAGGGCTGGCTCCCTGAGCCGTTCCACAAACATGTGTCTCTACATGCACAATACATATTACATCCTACTCAATACAACGACGGCTGCCTGCAGGTGTGCTGCAGGTCGCCCTGAGCCTATTCACAAACATGTGTCTCTACATGCACAATACCCTCCCACATCCTACCCATAACAACAACGGCTTCCTGCAGGTGACGTGCTGGAGGGCAATATGAGTCTGACACCATCTGGCTTGCGGGGGAGTGACCTAGAAATCAGTGTGGAGCTCAAATACCAAGGCGTCACAGCCACCACTAGCTATACCCTTTTAGACGGGGCTCATAGGCAGGCGGCGGCGTTGTAGTAGCTGTGCAAGGGAATGCAACAACGGGTGATGTTTAATGGAGTGGGTGGGTCTTGATCTCGTGCTTGCGACAGTTATATTGAGCCTGAAGATGAACAGCTGTTAATATATTGCTCTCGCGGTGGGTGTTCTGGTGATCTGAGAGGAGGATAAATTACATACAAGCTTCCCTTCTTCTTTTCAACAAGCTTGATTTCCTGAATACGCACAGACTTGATGCAGAAAAGGAAAACACAGGCAGTGAAAAACCACTCCCCACATTAATCAAGGAAAAGGAGCCACTTTGGTACCAGGTACCGTAAAACACCAAAAGAAAAAGGAGAAGATCAATGGGGATCAGGAGGGTTGCAGGCTTAACCTGAAGTTATCTCCTGATGACGTTGATATTAGTGCTGGAAAGGGCACGTCTGGTATCGACAAGTTTGGCAGCGAAGTTCGCAGAGTGCACATGGAGCTTGGAGGCAATCTTCTTAACTCTTCGAGAATCAAGACCCAGCTCCTTAAAAGGCTCCAGCGTGTGATTATTGTAAATGGTGCCGCCCACTCCCAAAAGGATGGTGTGGAGCGTAACGGAGGCTCCTTCAAAGATGGAGCAGAGGACTCTCTGCTGTTCCTGCGCAGCGCTCAGCTGGTTCTGCGGTCTAGTGTCCTCGCAGTACTTGATTTCGATTAGGTGGATGTCACGTTGGAGAATGCCAAAACAAACACCAGCCTTGGCTAATCAATTTCTCACAAACTGCTACAAATGGTGGACTTAAACAAACAAAAAAACAGTCGTACGATTGTCTGTGTGTATGCACAGAGCAGGATTTCTGAGTTTGCCAAGAGTCACGATTTAAAAAGAAGGCATCATGCTATGCTCTGGTTGTCTAAGGTGTATGGTATTCCTGCTGGGATGTATGCGAGTCAGGTGTGGGGTACAGTGTATCTGAGTGAAGGCAGTGAATTTGGTAGCCAGTTACAGAAGAGACATCTGTGTTCCTTGAGGCGCATTCTTGGTGTGTAGAACAGCACAACAAATTGGGCGGTGCTTAGAGAGTGCAGTCAGGAGCCCTTGCAAATTTTCTGGTTCCGTGCTTCCATCAGGTTATTTAATAGCATGCTTGATTCCAACA
>Ga0307974_1003309_pt1 | contig 11583 bp, 9 predicted proteins | sample OrgLakmetagen784_FD_201812 | JGI IMG/M metagenome (GOLD analysis project Ga0307974, IMG submission 201812) | Saline water microbial communities from Organic Lake, Antarctica - #784 | ecosystem: Environmental > Aquatic > Non-marine Saline and Alkaline > Saline | place: Antarctica: Organic Lake... | reverse complement strand
CACACACACACACACACACACACACACACACACACACACAAACACACACATGTACACACACGCACACGCACTCGCACTCGCACACGGTGTTTACACACGCACACGCACGGAGTTCACACTTGCACAAATAGGTGCAAATACAGATGCACATGCATACACGTGCATACATACGGCTATGTATGCTCGTGCGCACACATAAACACATTTGCATATGTGCTCGCATTCACACGCACAGACCACTACAATTACCACGCATCAAGGGGGGATAACGATTGATTTGAACGATTGGTATCGTAACGAATGATACAACGACCACACTGTGCAGGTGTTTGTCAGCGGTTGTTATGACTTGCTACATGGAGGGCACGTCCAATTCTTTGAAGAGGTACTTTTCAAGTGCATTCGTCACCACAAGTGTGGATCTACAAAGTATCAACCAAGTCCTCCTATTCCGCAGGCCAAAGCTGTAGGAGACCACCTCACTGTCTGTTTTGCTGGTGATGCGAGGTGCGGTGAAGCATACCCTCAAGTCGATTGGGGTTATCAATCCTATAATGACACAGCGTGCAAGTTAGTTGCTGTGCTTACACCTATTGGTTTCTACCACACATGCACAGCTTGAGAAAACACAAACGGCCTAGACCAAGTATACCAGGTGGGAGCTGCGTGCTTAGAGGTTGCAATCCTTCTTCCTCAGCAGCAGCACACGTGCTGACCGTGTTCGACACTTCCATATCCTTTTCCATTCCAGAGAAACACAAACTCAGTCTCATTGCCGCACTACACATGGTAGGTAAGGGCGAACAGGAACAGTGAAGACAAACAAGGCTGTGTGTGTGTGTGTGCTTAGTGACACATCTGGTAATGCAAGGTGCTGGCCACGTACTGCCCGTAACAGCTGTGTTGCACCGGCATTTTATACGTTGTGAATCACACAAATTATGAGAGTGAGCGTTAGCAAACTTCCCGCCTGCCATCTTGCTGAAGCACAATGTGGCCATTGCTCTTATGCTCTTATGGCACAATGCTCGCTTTCAAGTCTGCCGCGTCGTCGTGAAACCACCCAAAGTAGCTCTCTACCGTCTTTCCTTATCGACACAGGTGGATGAGGTTGTGGTCGGGGATGATTTAGAAGCACCCCACGGGCTTGATTTTATGCAGGTGAGGGTATCTAGTGTTACGTGTATGTGTGTGTGTGTGTGTGTGTGTGTGTGTGTGTGTGCGCGCGTGTTACGTGTATGTATGTATTGCACAAAGTACATAAACGACCTCTGTTGGATTACCCTTTTAAGCAACGTTTCAACTAGCGTCGGTTGAACCCAAACAGCCTTTGTTGCCAGAGGTCATGCTATGGCAGCGGGGCCGTCGCAAACAGTTGTGAGTGTGTGCAACTTCAGTCATACTGTCTCCCCTCTCCTACAACTGCTGAGTTCAGTGTGCAACACTTGACCTCCAGTTCTTGGAGTGAGACAAAGTGGTACTAATGTCGCAATGTTACAGAACCTCTCCTATCTTTCAGATCACCCAACACACATTAACATACTCTCCAGACTATATAGACTCGAGGTGGTCATGGGCTATTGTTAATATAACAGCTACAGGCATGGGCTCAAGACCCAGCTGCCTCGTTTGAACACCTGTTTCCTTACACACACTGTCACCCCTCTCCCACAACTGCATTTTACAGTGTGTACCACTTGAACTCCAGTTCTTGGAGTGATGCAAAGTGGTATCACGATGTCACTCACATCACTCCTCTATTACGTTTGCATTGTGAGATGGTGCTGGACTATACTACATATACAAGTAAATAAAAACTGCAGCACTTCCTCCGAATCAAGCAAGTAAGCAGCCGAATAGGTACTTAAGTCATACTGTCTCCCCTCTCCTACAACTGCAGCACTTCCTCCGAATCAAGCCCCAGTTCCTCGTCGTGACAGGTGCGTGACAAGTCGTGACAGGTGCGCCACATAGTTTACAGATAAAGCCATCAGTCAAAAAGTGCGACTGCTATGCGTCGTAAAAGGTGTGCCACATAGTTAACAGATAAAGCCATCAGTCAAAAAGTGTGACCGCTATGCGTCGTGACAGGTGTGCCACATAGTTTACAGATAAAGCCGTCAGTCAAAAAGTGTGACTGCTATGCGTCGTGACAGGTGTGCCACAGAGTTAACAGATAAAGCCGTCAGTCAATATGTGCGACTGCTAGGCGTCGTGACAGGTGTGCCACAGAGTTTGCAGAAAAAGCTATCAGTCAAAAAGTGCGACTGCTAGGTGTCGTGAAAGGTGAGTTACCCTTAATGATTTGTTGGGCTGCTGGCCAAAACCTTGCATGTGTATGTGCGTGAACGGTGATACACGCCGCATACCGCATATTTTGCCGTAGTTTAAGTAGAGACATTCCCGTACGTACGGTCTTGTACAGTGTATCTACGCCGCATACCACATATCCTACTGTATTTTTGTATTTTTAGTAGAGACTTTCCCGTACGTACGGTCTTGTACGGTGTATACACGCCGCATACCGCATATTTTGCCGTATTTTTAGTAAAGACATTCCCGTACGTACGGTCTTGTACAGTGTATCTACGCCGCATACCACATATCCTACTGTATTTTTGTATTTTTAGTAGAGACTTTCCCATACGTACGGTCATGTACAGTGTGCGCAAATAGTTATGAATAGGGTTGGCCAGGACCGTATGTACGCCGTATATGACCGTATATTTGGTGATTTCCCTGCCAGAAATACCGCATATACATTGTGCATATGGTTTTGGCCAACCCTAGTTATAACCAACCCTAATGATTTGCAGTTGGCATCACCAACAGTGTTGTGCATCTGACGCTTGACGGCGTCAATGATAAATGACGCTGACGGCGTAATTTATGTCAAATTGACGGTGAAAATAGTAAATTATGCCGTCAATCGTCAGAGTTTAGTGACGGTAACGCCGTTGTTTACGATCGTTATTTACGGTGCCATTTTTGAATGACGCCGTATGTGCACAACACTGATCACCAAACACGGTGCGCCCACTGAATTTGGTCAACTCCAGGATGAGCACATTTGAGTCCTCGGCATGTGTAGCAGTAAAGACGTCCCTAAAAGGGTTTGAGACTTGTAAGAATTCATACAACATGCATAGCTTGCTCTCTTAAATTACTACGGCTGCAATAGAGGTGACCTTTAGCCGGGTCATTTGGCCAGTTGGCTGCCTTGAGAATTCAGAGATAATGTATTCGCAGCTACAGCCTCCAACATGTCTCCTGAATGTGCGCAGAAGATGACAAGTACGGCAATGTGAAGAGGGAGCTGTGCGCATCAATAGGGGCGCAGTACGTGGTGAGGCCATCATTTGATGATGTACCAAGGTTTAGTTTTGCGAGCTTTGATCATAACAATGTACTCTACATTTTGGCAACGGTTTACTTTGACCTGAATGCATGGGAACAATACAAAGACATAAACATTGCATTGCAAACAATTCAATTGTTAAATTCGCAACTGTGCAAGACAGAAAGGTCGGGATTGGTGCAGTGGAATTCAGGGGCAAATTTCTTATATTGCGAGTACCCTGGAATGAAAAATCAATGAATTGCGGGTTGCCCATTCAGGGTTTATTCGATGCGTGTTTTTCAAAGGGAATATGTTTTGGCGCCTATGTGCGGAGGCGTTTGTGCTAGCAATCGTGCTGTGTCAACTTATAGGGTCTGAGCATTTTCTAGCAGCTGCATACCGTTGCATCTGCTCGTCTTTACATCATGCACCAGCCAGTCACAGACACTCCTTTGCCTCATCATGTTCACCAGTCACTGACAATCAAATGCCTGATACGAACGTGTTCGCCACTCACTGAAAAGCACATGCCTCATCGTATCCGCCACTCACTGAAAAGCACATGCCTCATCGTATCCGCCACTCACTGAAAAGCATATGCCTCATCGTGTCCGCCACTCACTGAAAAGCATATGCCTCATCGTATCCGCCACTCACTGAAAAGCATATGCCTCATCGTGTTCGCCACTCACTGAAAAGCACATGCCTCATTGTATCCGCCACTCACTGAAAAGCATATGCCTCATTGTGTTCGCCACTCACTGAAAAGCATATGCCTCATCGTGTCCGCCACTCACTGAAAAGCATATGCCTCATCGTATCCGCCACTCACTGAAAAGCATATGCCTCATCGTATCCGCCACTGACTGAAAAGCATATGCCTCATTGTATCCGCCACTCACTGAAAAGCATATGCCTCATCGTATCCGCCACTGACTGAAAAGCATATGCCTCATCGTGTTCGCCACTCACTGAAAAGCATATGCCTCATCGTGTCCACCACTCACTGAAAAGCATATGCCTCATCGTGTCCGCCAGTCACTGACAATCATATGCCTCGTTATGTTTGCTAGTCATGAAAATCACATGCCTCGTTGTGCACCTCCACCTTGATTCCCATGGTAATGCCAATAAACTAACGATGCCCACAAAAAGCAGCACGTAGTTTTGCACCTGTGCTGTATTTCCAGGTCTTACCCAAAACCCTGGGCTACGAAAAGACAAGCACAACAGACATTGTTGACCGCCTGAAAGCACCCTTTTCGTGCTGTCTGCGTGTAGATTTTGGAGGTGAGAAACATGGTTTCGTGTAAGGCAGTGGAAATTGTTGACCGCCTGAAAGCACCCTTCTCGTGCTGCCTGCGTGTAGATTTTGGAGGTGTAGATTCTGCCTGCGTGTAGATTTTGGAGGTGAGAAACATGGTTTCGTGTAAGGCAGTGGAGATTGTTAACCGCCTGAAAGCACCCTTCTCGTGCTGCCTGCGTGTGGATTTTGGAGGTGTAGGTTCTGCCTGCGTGTAGATTTTGGAGGTGAGAAACATGGTTTCGTGTAAGGCAGTGGAAATTGTTGACCGCCTGAAAGCACCCTTCTTGTGCTGCCTGCGTGTAGATTTTGGAGGTGTAGATTCTGCCTGCGTGTAGTTTTTGGAGGTGAGAAACATGGTTTCGTGTAAGGCAGTGAAAATCACTCCCGATATAATATAAGGGAAAGGAGCCACGTGGGGTACTGAGAGCTGTGTTATTCCTTTACCCAAAAGAAGGATATACTATGAGCGGGGACAGAAGGGCTGCAGACTCAGCTTAGAAACTGCTCCTGATGAGGAAAATTGGTGGAAGCACCTTATCTGTTGTAGCACTGCGTGTTTCAATTCCGCTTTTCCCATGAGTCTGTTAGTCAAGGGACATACGACAGAAAATACCGTTGTTTAACATTATTAGGGTTGGCCAGAACCATATATACACACCGTATATGACCGTTTATTTGGTGATTTCCCTGCCACGTGTACCGTATATGCACCGTATATATATATGGTTCTGTCAACCCTAAATATGACGAAATGTCCGTTGCTGGAAAGGGACTCACCACTGCTGACTGTGGCGGAGTATTTTATATGGTGCGGCTTTTGGTGGGGGAGACTCACGGTACTTCGGGCCAATGTGCCTCCTTTTCCTTAATTGATGCAGGGAGTGTCTTGCTGCCTGCGTATTTATTCGTTTTTTGGCAAAGCCCCCCTCGTGGGGGCGTGAGCCCCTAGCGTTGTCTCCTTCCCGCCCCACTTCACACAGGCCTCCCCAGGCTCACCCAGGCCACCCCACGGGCTGAAACTTGACATAGGCTCCTAACCAAACTTTCTACCGCACCATATGAATTCTGTGACCCTGGGGTGCGGTGTGTGGAGTGCTAGAGACAAGTTTTGTTTTGGGGGAGTCCAGCCCTCCTCCCCAGGCCCATCCACGGCACCTCCCAGGCTGAGACTCAACATAGGCTCCTAAACAATCTTTCTACCGTGTCAGATAAATTCTGGGAGCCTGGGGTGCTGTGTGTAAAGTTTTAGCGCATATAATTATGTTTGGAAGCCCCAGGAAGCTGCCCAGGATTCCTCAGCCAGACCCCCGGACCACTTCGTGCTGGTGCAGTATCCATCAGCACACTTCCCCAGCTGCGGATGCTGCGTCAGGGGCCCTCGGTTGTGTTACGGCTGCAAACGGTGCAAGCAGAATTAAGTAATCTAATTTCGATGGGCTATATAATTTTTGTATAGTCAAATGCTCATGACGCGCGGAAGTTTGCTTGGACGGGACCCTTCAGGAACGCGACCCATGTTGGCTTGGACTGCTCGCGCACACACACATACACATGCACACGCACAATTACACAGACACGCACACACACATACACATGCACGCGCACAAACACACAGACAAACGCGCGAGCACACAGACACACGCACAAACACACAGGCACACACGCACGAGCACACGCACACACACACATACACACACGTGCATGCGCGCACACACACTTGCACGCACACATGCATATGCACGCACACATTGCGCGTGTGATGGGCTTCGCCAATTTTTCAGCGTCGCTAGCGACGCACCCACACTTTTCTTTTCTTTTCTGCGGCTTTATTTTGGCAAGTGATTTGCATGTTGCAAACTTTTCTTTGGCAAACTACGTGGCGTGTGTGCAGGAGGCTGGCTTGATGTACCACACTTGGCATGCCCGTCCGGGTGAGTGAAGAAGGCAAACCTCTTGAATGCATAGTGCGACAGTAGTTCATTCTTAGGGTTGGCCAGAACCGTATATACACACCGGATATGACCATATATATGGTGATTTCCCTGCCAAACATACCGTATATACACCGTATATATATGGTTCTGGCCAACCCTTGTTATTTTGTACTACGGCAATGGGTTGTGTCGATGACAGCTCTGTACCATTTCTAGGTATTGCAGACGGTTCTACAAACAGCAGCAGTCTAAGGCTTACTAAATAACACGGTCCTGTGCATGAGAGCATTTTGCGTACTTTTCTTGTTTTGCCTATGTGGGGAGCCGTTACCCAGTTTGTTACGGTTCCTATGACTTGCTGTCTCCCTAGCTCTCACACTAGCATATTCACGGCTTCTCACTGTCCTAGCTGTCTTGCAACATTGCAGGTACATAGTCAACTGTGCAATTTCACCGGTGGTCACTTTGGATGACTGGCCCTACAACCAAGGAGCTGGGCTGGTGGGTTAAAGTTAGCGATCGCTCAGTTATGAGCACCAAATTAGACTGAATGCAATGAAACCATGTGAGTGAGACCGTAGAAATAAGGCATGTTCATTCTGCCTGGAAACTGTATTAAAAGCGTTTGTCAGCAAACGCGCCTTCTGTCAGTCTTTCGTCAGTGCCTGCAGGTATTTGTAGGAGGATGTATTTCAATGCAGAGCATGTTATGAGGAAGGAGCACAGTGCCAGCTGCATTTCATGATTACATTCCATGAGGATGACTACATTTTATGAGGATGATTACATTTTATGAGGATGTATTGCAGTATTGCAATGCAGAGCATGTTATGAGGAAGGAGCACAGTGCCAGCTGCATTTCATGATTACATTTCATGAGGATGACTAAATTTCATGAGGATGACTACATTTTATGAGGATGCATTGCAATGCAGAGCATGTTAGGAAGGAGCACAGTGCCAGCTGCATTTCATGATTACATTTCATGAGGATGACTACATTTTATGAGGATGATACATTATATGAGGATGTATTGCAATGCAGAGCATGTTAGGAAGGAGCACAGTGCCAGCTGCATTTCATGATTACATTTCATGAGGATGACTACATTTTATGAGGATGATACATTATACGAGGATGTGTTGCAATGCAGAGCATGTTAGGAAGGAGCACAGTGCCAGCTGCATTTCATGAGGATGATCACATTTTATGAGGATGATTACATTTTATGAGGATGCATTGCAATACCGAGGATGTTATGAGGAAGGAGCACAGTGCCAGCTGCATTTCACGATTACATTCCATGAGGATGATTACATTTTATGAGGATGTATTGCAATGCAGAGCATGTTAGGAAGGAGCACAGTGCCAGCTGCATTTCATGATTACATTTCATGATTACATTTCATGAGTATGATTACATTTTATGAGGATGTATTGCAATGCAGAGCATGTTATGAGGAAGGAGCACAGTGCCAGCTGCATTTCATGATTACATTCATGATTACTTTTCATGAGGATGACTACATTTTATGAGGATGCATTGCAATACCGAGGATGTTATGAGGAAGGAGCACAGTGCCAGCTGCATTTCATGCTTGTACCATCCTGTTTAGCTATCTATTTCATTGCACAAGTGTTCATCTTAGCGACCGTCATCACTTTCAACCTATAGTGGCAGATTAAAAATTGCTTGTGTCAGACCTGCATGCAAATGCGCTTCAGATACAGACTAGTGCATAAATTGCTCTGCTCACAAAAAGTTGATTGCCTGGCAACCTGGCAACAACCCTTGACTTGCGACTCCCTACCACTTACCTCTTAAGGCATTCAGAAGAACATCTGGTCAGTGCAATTCACCTTTTGTTTAAAAAAGTGGTTGCAGTCAGAGGGTTTCATTTGCGTGTGGTTCCTGTAGGGAGGCTCTGCTGCATACGCTCTGCTAAATGGAAAAAACGGTGTGACTAGCGAGCTGGACCTGGGCGTGGGGTGGCAGGTGAGAGGTGGCTTGTTGAGAGTGAAAGGGGGGAGGGGGGAGGGCTGCAGCCACTCCGCTTTTGTCGGCAATCTAAAAGCGGTGGGCTGTTCTTCAATGGACAGGAAATCCCTTGCTTCTTTGCTGGATATTCTAGCTTATATCCTTGAGGACTGCTAGGGATGAAGGCTTGCTCGACTGACTCTTTTGCTGGGGGCATGCATGATTTTCTAGTCAACAACGACGCTTAAGAGCTGTTACCGCTTGCATATAGGAAATCCTTTTGAATTGCGTTTGCATCACTTCCAGGTCCCTGACTTGACTTCACACACAGTGTCCTCGCAAAAGGAGGTACCTTCATGATGCATACCTAACCTGAAAACAGCGGTGCTTCTCCGCATTGCACCCTTTGTAGGGCGCAAGGGCGCAAGTAGCAACTGTCTTACCTTCGCTTTTTACATTTACCTTTTACGAACTTGTACTAAAACCACCACTCGTGCGATCACCTGCTGCTGCTGCTGGTGCTGCTGCTGCTGCTCGTGCCCTACCCCAGGATCCGGCGGTCATCTCCCAAACCGGACTGTGTGTGTGGCGCAGCGGTCCTCGTCCTGAACTTGACTTCAAGACGCAAGGCAGTTTTCTGCAAGGCCTGATGGCCCTGCTGTGGACCGGGAACACGCACACCACGTACGAGGTTTGTGTAGGGTCTGCGATTCCTTTGAACAACCTTTCTCCCTGTATTTCTCAGTTTGTAATCGATCGCTGGCTACTAGGTTGATTCAGAAAGGCCTCCGACCACTTTTTGTTAGATAGCTAGGGTTGGCCAGAACCATACATTTGTAGGTATATACGATGTACGATGTATATACAGTATTTACGGCAGGGAAATCACCATACATATGGCCATATACGGTGTGTATATACGGTTCTGGCCAACCCTATAGATAGCGCTCCCTTGTACTCAATGGTTACAATGGTTACAATGGGGGGTGACCTTCAGCCAGGTTGTTTGGCTGATCGGCTGCTGACTGGTCTCGGCCAGCCACAAATAAATCCATAAGCTCTGAAAGAAAAATAAAAACCCTTGCACTCTAGCTGCTTGTGCCAACAGTGCATCTGTGCCTCCCTCAAAGAAGGGTAGGTATATGTTGTGTACATGTAGGGGTTCCCAAGATCATACACACACCGTGCGTAGCATACAATTGTGTACATCACTTCTGCTTGGAACGCTTTGCTTGCCAAACGTATACAGTTTTGGGCGACCCTATGTAGTATCACATAAAGAAATCCCCAGCTAGAGCTACCAAATCAGATACATTTTAAATTTTAAATCTTACACTGTATATTGTTCTGGCTAACCCTGTGTATGACCTTACACAAAGATTTCCCAACCAAACGCTACCAAATTATTTATGTGTGTTTATGGGTCTGGTCGACCCTGTGTATGACCATTTATACAAAAGACGCAGGTCCCCCAACCAACAGAAGCTGCCAAATTAATTATGCTGTGTGTTTTGGGTCCCTGTGTATGATCATATATGGAAGTTCCCAACTCAAAGCTGCCAAAATAATTGCACCATGTAATCATGCTTCTAGCCGACCTTGTGCATTTACGTGCATAACTGAACGCAGTTTACAGACCTGAAGAGGGACATGGACTTAATAAAAGCTGCAGGGGCCACGGCACGCCAGGCAGTGCTGCCTGGCTCAGAAAGTTTAAATGGCCTGTCCAAGGCGATCAACATGAGCTACCAGGTTTGCAAAATTACGTGGCAGTATCCTGTGGGTAATATATTTTTTATGAATGGGAAGGGTTCCCTTGGCTGTGCTGCATTTATTCTTTGTTCCTATCGACTCAATCCTTTCCATTTGAGGCGCTGTGGGGAGCAATGCAGGCACGCTGCATAACTAAGCAATAGGAAGAGCAATGCAGCGCTCTGCAGACTTACGCCGAGAGGGGAGCAATACAGGCACTCTGCAGAAGTGAGCAACAAATCAGATGCAAGCGCCATAGCTCTTGCTTCTTTTCTGGTATCATAGACGTGAGTGTGCTGCACGTCACGTAAAACGTTCCATGCTGACCAAAAGCTAGTCCTGCGTTGGTCGGTGATCTTGTTGAGACTTTGTTTAAATTTGCTGATCTCAGGTGTAATTAGGTGATCTTGTTGAGACTTTGCTCCAAATTTGCTAATCACAGGTGCAATTAGGTGATCTTGTTGAGACTTTGTTTAAATTTGCTGATCTCAGGTGCAATTAGGTGATCTTGTTGAGACTTTGCTCCAAATTTTCTAAGCACAGGTGCAACTAGGTGATCTTGTCGAAACTTTGCCAAATTTGCTGATCACAGGTGTAATTAGTTGATCTTGTTGAGACTTTGCCAAATTTGCTAATCACAGGTGTAATTAGGTGACCTTGTTGAGACGTTGCTCCAAATTTGCTAATCACAGGTGCAATTAGGTGATCTTGTTGAGACTTTGCTCCGAATTTGCTGATCACAGGTGCAATTAGGTGAGGGCATGGCAGCTTTGGAAGAGCACAGCTCAATTGCGCGCAAGTATTGTGGAGGCGGTGAGTTGAAATGGAGGTTGAATGCTGTAGAAGTTGAGTGTTGTGGAGGCACGGCTGAGCTGCGCGCAGGTATTGTATTGTTGATTTTAAAACATGCTTTATTTAATGGTGTGGCTGGACTGCACGCAATAATTGTAGACGCGCTGAGTCTTTATCCCGTGTATATTTTCTTGCATTTGGTGTACTCCTCTCTGCTTACGTACTCTTTTGTTTTTGTCAGAGATTGCATTTTTAATCTGGGACGGAATTATCAACATGCAGATTAGCCACAACCTCTAGTTCACAGACTTGTACAAACTAATATACTATCACGACTTCGTGTTGCACAACCCATATAATAGTGCTTTGTTTTTCTCTCACAGGTTTCGGGGGTTATGCCCTCTACCTTTTTGATCGACCAGAGAAGCGAGCAGCGTTTGTGCAATGCCAAGGCAGTGGCAAGGATCATTCACTTGAAATT
>Ga0307974_1003307_pt1:5000-11586 | contig 11586 bp, 17 predicted proteins | sample OrgLakmetagen784_FD_201812 | JGI IMG/M metagenome (GOLD analysis project Ga0307974, IMG submission 201812) | Saline water microbial communities from Organic Lake, Antarctica - #784 | ecosystem: Environmental > Aquatic > Non-marine Saline and Alkaline > Saline | place: Antarctica... | reverse complement strand
ATGTGTATGTGTATGTGTATGTGTATGTGTATGTGTATGTGTATGTGTATGTGTATGTGTATGTGTATGTGTATGTGTATGTGTATGTGTATGTGTATGCGTATGCGTATGCGTATGCGTATGCGTATGCGTATGCGTACGCGTATGCGTATGCGTATGCGTATATGTATATGCGTATTGTATGTGTATGTGTATATGTGTATGTGTGTGTATATGTGTATGTGTATGGGTGTTTGTGTGTGCGTGAGTGCAAGAGTGTGTGTTGGCCCCAATCGTGTGCATGTGATCAAACGGCAGAACTAAAGCACACAAGCTGGATGCACAGCTTGGAGTTGTGCCGTCATAGATTAAAGGGCATATTGCCACGCACACATGCACGTATAAACACGCTCACACACATCACACACATCACACACACACCAGTGATTGCAGCTACTTTCATCCTGTTGCTGTTGCAGTGAAATGTTGCGTGTTGTCAATGTGTGTGTCACACACACACACTCTCACACTCACACACTATCTCACACACTCACTCACACACACACACACACACACACACACTCACACACACACACACACCTGCAGGACTGTCAACCTGATTCTGGATTTACACAAGCGCAATTAGATGCACACAACCAGCAACACATACACACACGCGCGCGCACCCTACATCCAAAACAAATGATTATGTTGCAATTATAACAAAAATGAAAACCTACACAAACACGAAAACACACATGCAAACAAACAAGCATACAACATCAGGGATTGTCATTCTGATGCTGGATTCACGGCTGGAGCCAGCAACGGCAAAGGACATGATCAAGGGAGCGCCAGACAACCTGTACTCAGAATTCCACCTAGGGTGAGAGGAAATCATATGCATCAATTTACTTATATATCTTGCTCTTGTTTGAGCGCATTAAAGGACATGATTAAGGGAGCGCCAGACAACCTGTACTCAGAATTCCACCTAGGGTGAGAAGAAATCATATGTATCAATTTGCTTATATATCTTGCTCTTGTTTGAGCGCATTAAAGGACATGATCAAGGGAGCGCCAGACAACCTGTACTCAGAATTCCACTCAGGGTGAGAGGAAGTCATATGCATCAATTTACTTATATATCTTGCTCTTGTTTGAGCGCATCAATGGATATGATTAAGGGAGCGCCAGACGACCTGTACTCAGAATTCCACTTAGGGTGAGAGGAAATTATATTTATTTATTTGTTTAAATCTTGGTTTTGTCTGAGAGCACTAATGTCCGTGGTCAGCAGTGCGTCAGACAACCTGCACTTGAAACTGTAATTGAAATAAAAGGAGGTGTTCTTATCATTTAGTCTCTCTGGCGAATGCATGTTAACACCACTTTATAATGATTAAGGGAGTGTCAGACAACCGGTCAAGGTGCGAAGATAACGATTGCGTGTAAGTACTCAGGCGAATGCAGCTGTGTGTGTTGTGTAGAGAGTTACGAGCATGTGGTATTCTGAAGAAAAGTAAAACGAGTTACGAGCAAGTAAAGTAAAGTAATTATCTATTATCTCCGGAAGTACTCAGGCAAATGCATGTGTGTTCATAACACAAGAGCCTTGGCCGAAAGAGCGCCAGGCAACCTGTTTTCAAATCCACTTTGGTTTGAGACAGCCTTTTGATCCAATTCTCTGGCAAACGCATCGGCTGCATATTTATGGTGTTCTAAAAGCGTGCCAGACCACATGTACTCAAAATCTACTTTTGGTGGGGGGGAACCATGAAATACATCATGATGTTTGTCACAGGTATATGTATTACTGCACCAAAATTCAAGATCAAGATCAAGGAAGTAACAAGTCATACTTGAAAATTTTATCAAGGGAGTAACAAGTCATACTTAACCTATTGTTTTTGTTACACTAATATTACCTCAAGGGAGCAACAAATTTTACCAAAACTTCCTTTTAGAGAGGGGGGGAATGATGCCAACACTTGAAGCATGTTGTTTTGTCCCGCTCACTCATGCAACCTGCATACACGTGTGTGTGCACATACAACCACGTACACTCTCTCACACACACGCACATACCTTCAGACACACACATACACAAACACTTGCACACACATACACGCTTGCGCCACATATACATTCAGACACACACACACAAACATTCACACACACAAACACGCTCGCGCCACATATACATTCAGACACACACACACACACACACAAACATTCACACACACATGCACGCTTGCGCCACATACTTGCACACACATGCACACACACACAAACACACACACCCACACACCCACATACACACACACGCTTGCGCCACAGATACAACATGCTGCTCAACCTCATGCGTGTGGAGGGTGCTAACCCAGAGGGCCTGCTGGGTCTGTCTTTCAAGCAATTTCAGGTGACCACAGATGTGCACACATTCTGCGCATGCGGCACACATAACACAACAGTGCACAGGGCGCATGCTGGGGAATCGCAACTTACACCAATTCCTGGCAGAAGGTAGAGCGCACACCACAATGAACGTACTAGTCCTCCCATGTCTCTTGTTTTACACCAAAAGCGAGGCTACTTTTGCACACACACATGCACACACACACACACACACACACACACACACACACACACACACACACACGTGCCAGCCTGTGTAAACAGTGTAGGCTGTCAACAGCGCGCACGACACACACACACACGCACACACACACCACATACACACAAACACACATACAAACATGCATACACATACATATGGCTAAAGCTGCAGATGTAGCTCGTTTCCACGGCTCAAGGCACGCTCATAGCAAAAGGTCACACACACACAGGCAATACACATGGCACACAATTATATGCACACGCACACACACGTGTACACACACACGTACACACACACATACACATATGCATGTACACACCAATGGCGTTGCTGCAACTGCAGATGGAGCGCTCGCTGCCGCAGCTTGAAGCACGCACCGAAGCTCTGAAGGCACAAAGAGACGCCATTGAGATAGAGGATGCGGTGGAGGTATGTGTTTGTGTAATACGCAGCATTTGGTAAAGCTCGCTGGAAACTGTGCTGACATTAAGCTAACTCCCCTTATCAAAAAATAGACTCCACTCTGTCGACACTGACCAAAACACTCCTCGCCAATATATAGAACGCAGCTGGATTAGCATGCAAGAATGAACACGTGCACATACACGTAGGTGCAGCGCGTGTGTGCAGTGAAATGTGCGCAGCCATATATATTCATTGACTTATAAGTACACACACGCTTGCGCGCACAAACACACACACACTTGAACACATTTACACACACATACGCACACTTATGCAAACACACACATGTATATATATAGGTGGAGCGCTACCTTGCGCAGCTAGAGCAGTATGCAAGCCTGTGTAGCGAAATGCGCACGGCCATGGATGCTCCCAGACATGCTCTGCCTTTCCTGCAGCCTGGTCGGCTCGTGCGCGTGATGCCTGAGGCGTACGATCCAAAAGTGAGTGTGTGTGTGTGCGCGAGTGCGCGTGATGCCTGAGGCGTACGACCCAAAGGTGAATGTGTGTGTTTGTGTGTATTTGTGTGTATGTGTGTATTTGTGTGTGTGTGTGCGCGCGTGTGCGCGTGATGCCTGAGGCGTACGACCCGAAAGTGTGTGTGTTTGTGTGTGTGTGTGTGTGTGCGTGCGTGTGTGTGTGTGCGCGTGATGCCTGATGCGTACGACCCAAAAGTGAGAGAGTGTGTGTGTATGTGTGTGTGCGCCCGTGTGTGTATGTGTGCGCGTGTGCGCGCGCGGGATGCCTGGGGCGTACGGCCCAAAAGTGAGTGTGTGTGTGCGCGTGATGCCTGAGGCGTACAACCCAAGAGTGAGAGTGTGTGTGTTTGTGTGTGCGAATGCACGTGTGCGCGTGATGCCTGTGGCGTACGAACCAAAAGTGAGAGTGTGCGTGTGTGTGTGTTTGTGTGTGTGTAATTGTGTGTGTGTCCTTGAATAATGGCGTGAGTGAGATTCAAAATGCCTGCTGGTGTGTGTGTTTATGCAGGAGCCGCTGCCTCAATTTGGCAGCATGGAGCGCCTGCCCACCCCAGACGGTGCCAGCCAGTCAGACGACTTACCGTCTGCCGGGTGTGTGTGTGTGTGTGTGTGTGTGTGTGTGTGTGTGTGTGTGTGTGTGTGTGTGTAACAACAAAACATTGTGTTGTGTGTGTGTGCATTTGCAATGGTGTTTGAGGTGCGCTGAGTTCAGCTGGCCAACCCCGCATAACTTACCGTCTTCCAGGTGTGTGCAGCAATCCACTATAGAGCGATCTGGTGTGTGAGCAATGGTATTTGTGCGAACTTCAAGCAAACGTAGGTTGGCCGACCACGTGATTTCTGCCTTCCGTAGTGCCTTCAGGTGTTCAGGGTGTGAGTACGCGTGCGTACAGCACAAAGCAGCTTTTTTAGAAATTTGAACCGGAAACATGTATGCCGTCTCATTACAGCTTTACTAGAAATTTGAACCGGACACATGTGTGCCGTCTTATTACAGCTTTTCTCTTTGACTCAACTTTATACCTTCACACCCACACACACTCACATGCACACACACACACACAGTGGAGTCATGGAGGCCACTGTCCCGGGGGTGTGGGGGGCCATTGTTAACTTTGAGCGTGTGGGCAAGCGGAATGCTGGGAACGGGCCTGCAGGTGGGTGGGTCTGTTGTGTGTGTGTGGGGGGGGGGTTGCCTGTGCAGGTGTGTGTGCATATGTGTGTGCTTGTATGTGTATATGTATGGAAGTGTTAGGTTCTCTGTGTTTAGGAGTGTGCTTGTGTAGGTGAGTGCAGATGTGTGCGTGTGTGCGTGCCAGGGGGGGGGGGAGGGAGGGGGGCAAGCAGAATGCTGGGGATTGGTCTTCAAGCGAATGGGCGTGTTGTGTGTGTGTGTGTGAGTATGTGCGCCTGTTCAAATGTGAGTATGATTGTGCCTATGAGTGTGTGTCTGTATGTGTGTATGTGTATGCGTAACATATACATGAGCAACACGCGGCTGACCTTATCGTGTTTTTGCCTAAATAATACAAAAACGAAACAGATAGACCTTGGAGGTATTAGGAGATCTGGGCAAGGGGCCTGCAAAAGGCGTGAAAGCTTTTAATAAAAACGAGACGGATAGACCTGGGAGGTATTAGGAGATCCGGACAAGGGGCCTGCAAAAGGTGTGAAAGCTTTGTTCTTGTAATAAAACTGAGGCAGATAGACCTGGGAGGTATTAGGAGATCCGGACAAGGGGCCTGCAAAAGGCGTGAAAGCTTTGTTTTTTTAATAGAACTGAGACAGATAGACCTGGGAGGTATAAAAAGATCTGGACAAAGGGCCTGCAAAAGGGATGAGAGCTTTGTTACTTTCCACACCATCCTCTTGGATGTACGTGGCACCACGTACGTAGGTTTGGCCGTATGAATACGCCGTATATAGCCAAATATCTGATGACATCCCTGCCAAAAATACCGCTTATACACCATATATATATATATATGAATATATGGATCTGGCCAACCCTAGACATACGCGACACTCACACGATGGAGCCTTTTCAGGAGCTGGATCTTGATTCTCAAAGAGCTAAGAAACTTGCTTCCAAGCTCTGTGTGCATGCTGTCGAATATGCTGCCAAACTCATCCATGTGCATGCTCAAACTCATCCATGTGCATGCAGTCAAATATGCTGCCAAACTTATCCATACCAGACGTGCCCTTTCCAATGCAATAATAACTCTCATCAGGAGCCAGTGTCAGGCCAAGCCTGCAATTCTCCTGATTACTATTGACCTTTTCCGTTACACTTTTGTTTTTCTTCTTGCCTGTGGTGGAGGAAAATTACAATGCTCGGTCGGCACAAGGTTGGCTCCCTCTGCTTGCTTAGATGATAGAGGAGTGTTGTTTTCTTTACGATGTTGTGAGCTCTGGTGCAGAGGGAGACTTAAGACAGGTAGACTTAAAAAATGAGGGATTGCTTTCTTTACGTTTATGTGTGAGCTCTGGTGCAGAGAGAGACTTAAGATAGGTAGACTTTAAACATAAAGTGATCTGGTGAGCTATGGTGCAGAGGGAGACAGTAAGATAGGTGGAATCTAGATATGAGGGATTGCTTTCTTTACATTAATGTGTGAGCTCTGGTACAGAGGGAAACTTAAAACAGGTAGACTCTAAAATGAGGGGTTGCTTTCTTTACATTAATGTGTGAGCTCTGGTACAGAGGGAAACCTAAAACAGGTAGACTCTAAAATTGAGGGATTGCTTTCTTTACATTAATGTTTGAGCTTTGGTACAGAGGGAGACTAAAGACAGTAGGCTTTAAAAATGCGAAGATATGTTTTAAGAGCCCGAATGTCTGAGTGATGTTGCCACACACTGTACTCTGATTTCGTTGACAAAATCTGTACTCTGAGTACTGAGTGACGTTGACACGCACTGTACTCTGAGTACGTTGCCATACACTGTACTCTGAGTACTGAGTGACGTTGACATGCACTGGTACTCTGAGTACTGAGTGACTTTAACACGCACTGAACTCTGAGTACTGAGTCACGTT
>Ga0307974_1003299_pt1 | contig 11596 bp, 11 predicted proteins | sample OrgLakmetagen784_FD_201812 | JGI IMG/M metagenome (GOLD analysis project Ga0307974, IMG submission 201812) | Saline water microbial communities from Organic Lake, Antarctica - #784 | ecosystem: Environmental > Aquatic > Non-marine Saline and Alkaline > Saline | place: Antarctica: Organic Lake... | reverse complement strand
TATGAAGAGCGATACTTTGCTGTCTTGAACAATGAGGTGCGATATTTTGATCTTTTGATATGAAGAGCGATACTTTGCTGTCTTGAACAATGAGGTGCGATATTTTGATCTTTTGATATGAAGAGCGGTACTTTGCTGTCTTGAACAATGAGGTGCGATATTTTGATCTTTTGATATGAAGAGCGATACTTTGCTGTCTTGAACAACGAGGTGCGATATTTTGATCTTTTGATATGAAGAGCGATACTTTGCTGTCTTGAACAATGAGGTGCGATATTTTGATCTTTTGATATGAAGAGCGATACTTTGCTGTCTTGAACAATGAGGTGCGATATTTTGATCTTTTGATATGAAGAGCGATACTTTGCTGTTTTGTGAGGTGCGATATTTTGATTTTGTGATATGAGGTGCAATATTTTGATGTTTTAATGAAGTGCAATATTTTTATACCTTTGGCGCAGCCTAACGCACCGGTGAAATTTTGATGAATGCTGAGTAAATTGGAAGGGGGGAGAGGGAGGGTTGTTTTTGGGGCAACGATGCAAAACAAAAGAAGGAGAATCGGGGGCAGGGGGCGTAAAATACAAAGAGGGGGCAGGGGGGATTAACCTAAACCCTAAAACTTAGAGGGGTAAAGCCTAATTTCTAAACCATAAACCCTAAAGCCGGAACCTTTAAACCTAGGCTTGAGCAGCGCACTTGTGCAAGGATGAAACGGAGCGGGGAAACGGGTGCCACAAAACTGTGGCAGGCAGTGATCGCAAACTCAAAAATTTCAAGAGGCAGTGTCAAGTCACGCTTGACGTACTTCCCAGATCGCACACTTGCACGAAAACAACCTGTCCCAGAAATGCACACCCGTGGCAGGTCTGTTCTGTTTTCAGCTCGCCCAACCTCCATCCAAAAATGCATACCCGTGGCAGGTTCTTATCAGCACGCTTAATCTCCGTCCAAATTATGCACACCCGTGGCAGGTTGGATTCAGCGAGCCCAACCTCCGCGCGCTGTGCGATGTGGGCAGGTCCACAAAAAGTGCTGCGCTGGGATACATTGGGCAAAAGGTGTGGGTTTCTGGCATGTGTACGTACGTAGTTGTCATGGACCCCCCTTATGCACACGCACGCACGAGAGCTTGTGCGGACACACCCACGTTATCTTTGGCTGTTTTGTGCACACGCTCACATGCACACATTTGCATACACACAAACACACACACACACACACACACTTACATACACACACATACGCATACGCACACACTCTTTTAGGCTTTTTTTTGTATACTCGTTCACCGTTCATAGCTAGCACAAACCTTTTGTACCGAATTCTTCCTTACCCAGTTGTCTTTTTCAGTAGATTTTCCAGGATTTCATGACGCACATGTGACCAAAATTCCTGAATGTGGTTGGCTGAATGCAGGGCATCGGATGGAAGAGCGTCTTTCGGGTGAGGCATAGAAAGGAAAAATTTGAATACGCAGGCAGTCAAAAATCGCTTCCCGCATACTGCATGCTATACACTTGTGTATATACATGTGCATCACACACTGCATACTTTATACTTGTGTGTCACTTTGCTCATTTGTTTTAGGCACCTCCCATAGGATAGAGTTTGCAGTGCTTGAAAATTGTAATCGCAAAAAACTGTGTACATGCACAGAAACCACGTCCAGACACACATATGCAGAATGCTCACATGCACCCTTACGTTTGCACTATTTCACACGCACACACACACACACACACGCACGCACGCACACACACACACACACAAACACACACGCGCATGCACGCACAGGTCACAGAGGCCCCCGCAGTCCACTCCCGAGGTTTCCACGTGGAATTTGATTTGCGCATACACAAGGATTTGGGCTACATCCTGCCTACCTGGAAGCCTCTGCCTCCACCTCCTTGCCACGACTCTCCTCCTGCAACTAGCACCACTACTAGTGATGCAGCGTTGCGTCAGGGCTCATCGGACAATGCTGGTTTTGATCTGACCACGTCTGCCCACGCGGCCACACGCATCGTGCTACCCCTCCGTGCAGGTGGGGGCACCCGTTGAATAAGATATTAAGGAATCATACTTTTTTGTTATCTACTAATTGTTCAATATAATTTTTTTATGCGCAGAGTATATCGTATCCAAGTCCAAAATTCTCGCAATTTGCATCATTTTAAGCAGCAGCACGTATTGTGCTGCCCCTCCGTGCAGGTGGGCATGCGTAAAATTTTTACGCAGAGAGGATATTGTATCTGAGTACCAAAGTCTAGCAATTTACACAGCTTAAAGCAGAGTACGCAAGCATCCAGTCGAACTGTGCTGCAGTTTCTCCAGTTAGTGTGCACACCTTGGAGACCTTGCGCGTATCAATCTTGTATTTTAATACTTTATATCTTATTACAAGTCAGGATAGCCATTGCCCACCCAAAAAAGGAGGAATTCATGCCCCTTTCCTGAACTGCACATCTGAGGTCACCAAATGGTTTCTATACATAAATGTAGCACTTGTGCATAAACATTAATGAGTTTGGGGTCAAGGTTGAGAGTGGGGGGCTGGATTTGTGCCATTTCCCTGCCAGAAAGGTGGTATGGGTGTAGAAATGCAGGTTTTGGTCCAAATTTTACACTTCTTTTGTTATCAGACAGGTTTAAGGTCAAACCATACCCATTAAAGCAAAAAAAGGGGGGTTAAATTTTGCCCCCAAAGGACAGTGCGTGGGCCTGTTTGCTAGGCAAAAATGTGCATTTCTGGAAACCCCGGAAACACGCTTTCTGGCCATCACCTGAGTGTCGGGAACCCTTCAGTATGCTCCCAAGGCATACCCTGTCAAGTTTTATGGTCTGGAATGCTGGGGCTGGGCCGTGGTGGCAGCGGCAGCTGAGGTGAATTCAAATCCGTGCAATATTCACACAGGTCTCTAACCTTTTTTCCAATGGGACCAGCTATTAGTGTGCCAAACACACTCAAAGTCTGTGCAGCCACACCTGCAGAACTGCCCCTTTGAATTCGTCGCGCTTTTTCAGAGGGTCTCACTGCATAGTTTATAATTATGTAACTCATCGCAAAACCGATTTGCCCCGACTTGGGCTGTGCACTTTTTCCATAGCTTCGCCAATTCCCCTGCCAAAAGGGGGGTCCAAAACCGGACCTTCACCCCAGACCCCCGGACCTTCACCAAAACGTCCCCAATATTATTGCAGACACCCCTGGTAAGTTGATGGCACGAGAGGGGAGCTTTTGGACATCCCCTTTCTGGCAGGGATTTCCACCCTGCCCACCTGGGCGCCCCCCGGCACAAACTGAGCGTGCAGAGTTGCTTAGTTAGGTCCAGCTTGAGGTCCTGCATACTCAGAAGTGGGTGGGAGCTTTGGGGCAAGAACTCTCACAGGTATGGCTCACCTGATAACAAGTAATAAATTAATTGTATGCCTCATATAAGTACAAGTAATAAATTATTTGGATACCCAGGAGGCTCCAGAAAAAATTGTAGGCATGTATGATTTTTGGGCTGGACCCCCCTGACCCCCCCAAACCTCCCTTCCAGTGCCCCCACCCAAACAAAAAGGGTACCAATCTGCTCCTTTATTAAGCAGGCACCCGTCTGCATACTCATCGGGATCTGAAACTGGAGTGCTGCAGAGTTGTGGCGCAAAAACTCAGATACGGACGCCCATGCACACGTGACCTACCAGGCACCCATAACTGGCTTGCACAGTCCCACATTGCTTCCATTTCTTCAGAATTTTACTGACTATCATGCTGGCACAATCCTGTAAGTTTGGGGTGAATTGCTCCTCCATTGGCTTGACTCACCCCGCGGCCTGCACCCGAGCACGAGTGCCTCTGACTTTTGGACATGTCCACAGACCCCCCCTTTTACCCAATTTACTCAAAAAGGGTGCCATTCGACTGGGCTTGAGCTAAGGATTTGACAATATATTTAAAATTTTGTAGGAGTGGCCGAGTAAACTTTTTGGAGGGGGGAGCCAAAAAACTCGGACACCCCCCAGCCCCCCCCCCCCTCCGATTGGACCCAAATACATATATCAATCGACAGATCTCGACGAGAGGATTCCGAATATATAATTTTAAATCTATTTGACACGTGCCGTCCAAAAATTATGCTTACTGGAGCCTCCTGGGATACCTTATATAAATAATAACGAGTTTAAACGCCATAATGCAAATCACGGCAGAATCCCTACTGTTCACTCTCCTCGTGCCTTGCAATAGTTCACATTTCACACTTCATCCACAGCAATCCCTACTGTTCACTCTCCTCGTGCCTTGCAATACTTCACATTTCACACTTCATTCACAGCAATCCCTACTGTTCACTCTCCTCGTGCCTTGCAATACTTCACATTTCACACTTCATTCACAGCAATCCCTACTGTTCACTCTCCTCGTGCCTTGCAATAGTTCACATTTCACACTTCATTCACAGCAATCCCTACTGTTCACTCTCCCCGTGCCTTGCAATAGTTCACATTTCACACTTCATTCACAGCAATCCCTACTGTTCACTCTCCTCGTGCCTTGCAATACTTCACATTTCACACTTCATCCACAGCAATCCCTACTGTTCACTCTCCTCGTGCCTTGCAATAGTTCACATTTCACACTTCATCCACAGCAATCCCTACTGTTCACTCTCCTCGTGCCTTGCAATACTAGATTTGCATTGCATGCCCTTTGCATTCCTGTAGATGTTGCCGCGCATAGCACAAACTTACGCAGATTGCAGCTCACTCTGCTTTCAACATTAATCAAACAGGTAATTGCGCAGATTGCTGCACACTCTGTTTTAAACAATAAGCATTCTGCATGAAACAAAATGAGAAAGCTGAGTGCAAGAAGGCCAGTAGCACCCAGCATCATAAAAGAATGAGCTCTCAAGTGCCACAGCACCTAACTTACTTAGTGCACCTAACTTACTTAGTGCACCTAACTTAGTTAGTGCACCTAAAGGCCCCTGACTGCCGAAAATAACTTGGAGGCCACATCATGAAGATTAAGGTGCTCTGTATAGAAGAATGCACACCTGTTGTCGTGTTCTCTTTGAAAGCGTGTCTGTTGGATTGTATACCACCGTTTTGTCTAAACCGTCACTTGCAGAAATGTGCGGGCGAGGTTCCGGAGGAGGTGGCCTTGCTGCACGCTTCGAAGACCTGCAGCCGCTGCTGCTGTTGTTCCTACAACGTCTGCAGCGCATTGCAGTGGCACGCGTCGAACAGGTCAGCAATTTAACAACCCTTATAGTTGTAGTCGGTATTCGGTTGTTGTTCCTGCAACGTCTGCAGCGCATTGCAGTGGCACGCGTGGAACAGGTCAGCAGTTTGTATAGAAAGAACTCTTATAGTTGTTGGTATTTGGTTGTTGTTCCTGCAACGTCTGCAGCGCATTGCAGTGGCACACGTCGAGCAGGCCAGCAGCTTGTATAGAAAGAACCCTTATAGTTGTAGTTGGTATATGGCGTGTACCAACTTTGATGACTGCCAAACTTACAAAAGAAGTGATGCGCATCAAACAGGCCAGCAGCTTGTATAGAAAGAACCCTTATAGTTGTAGTTGGTACTTGGCGTGTACTAACTTTGGTAACTGCCAAACTTACAAAAGAAGTGATGCGCATCAAACAGGCCAGCAGCTTGTATAGAAAGAACCCTTATAGTTGTAGTTGGTATATGGCGTGTACCAACTTTGATGACTGCCAAACTTACAAAAGAAGTGATGTGCGTGGAACAGGCCAGCAGTTTGTATAGAAAGAACCCTTATAGTTGCAGTGCATCAGATCTTATTGACCATTATGAATCTGCAAGGAAAATGATGCGCATTGAATGAGCCAAATGTTTGATTAGACAGATCATTCTCGGATTGTACAGTAAAGGAAAAACGGGCGCGTATCAATCCGGTCAGAAATTTAATTGGGAGAACTTGTTCAGTTGTATTACCTGGGTTCTACAATTGCCCTGCAATTTAAGACAAAGTGTAGCACTAGATGCTGGATTTGTGTGCAGTCAACAATATGAGCGGTTAATTGTTTTAGTGTAGCATTAGGTTTTGGACTCGTTGTGCAGTTTGTGCGATATGAGCGGTTGCATGTTTTCGAAGGTCTCAGGCCTCCCTCAAATAATGTAACCACAGCGTGAGAACAATGAACACGCTGGGTCATATCTCTTTATTGGTAAGACCATATGAATGAAATAGGAATCGCAACAGAAAACACACTGCACTTGCATGGGGCTTGACTCCCCTTGTGTGTGTGTTTAAAGATCCTGCAAACAAGAACAAGATTGATCTATCAAACTGCTTAGATTATCCTACAAGTAAGAACAAGGTTGACCTAAACTGCTCAAAAAAATCAGAACAAGGTTGATTTGAACTGCTAAAATTATCCTGGAAGAAAAAACAAGGTAAATTTCAAGTGCTGAAATTATCTTGTGAATACACATATTGACCAAGCAAGTATCTGCGGTATGCAGGGGCAGCAACCCAACCTTTGGTCAGGTTTTTACCTTTTTGACACAAAATGCACCTCAACACACACACACAAACACACACACACACACACACACACGCGCGCGCACATAGACACAGACACAGACACAGACACACAGACACAGTGCGTTGTACAGACACTCACCCTAGCTTTATTTGTTTGCCGCGCAATTGAACTCAACACTTCTCTGCACTTGCAACAACACAGACACACAGACACATACACATAGACACATACACAGACATACACATAGACACAGACACAGACACAGACACACATACACACACAGACACCGAAACAGACACAGACACAGACGCAGACACATACACATACACACAGACACATACACCACGAAATGGTATGACTCCATGCAATCTATAGTGCATGTCCACTGATAACATCATGCAGTGTTCTGCAAATCTAATGCACACGTGCAGGGAGTCCAGCAGGTCATGTCCAAACATGCGCATCTCCACAATGTTGTAGAGCTGCGCAGCATACACCGACATATACATGGCCAGGTGGGTAGCTTCTTTCATTATCGTGTTATCAACAATCGCACCTACAGATCAATGAATTGAAAACACCCTGGTGGAGATGTGTTGCAGCACATGCAGGCGAGGTGGGGTGGGCGTTATGTGTAGGGTTGGCCAGAACCATACATTTATAAGTATATACGGTGCATACACGGTATTTTTGGCAGGGAAATCACCATGCATACGGTCATATACGGTGTGTATATACGGTTCTGGCCAACCCTAGTTATGTGTTATAATGTGCATGAAGGAAAGGGCGCAATGTCAATGTCGTTGGATGTTGGAGGTTCATCATTGCACTTTAAATTGCGCACTTTGTGCGCACGCATCTTTGCCCGATTGCAGTGTTGTGCTTTTGAGGTGCACTTCTGAAAGCCGACGCTTATTTGTTGGTGCTGCTGCTTTTTGCATCAAAGCCCCTCAAGCTTCCCAGCTTTTCTGTGTGCCGCTTCACCCCACAGGGTGAAATTCAAACGCACGTGACTTCAGAACACTGGCTGGTCTCCAGGTACGATGCTGTGTGGTACGATACTGTGTGGTACGATTCTGTGTGGTCTCCAGGTACGATACTGTGTGGTACTGTGGTACAATACTGTGTGTTCTCCAGGTACGATACTGTGTGGTACGATGCTGTATGGTACAATACTGTGTGGTACGATACTGTGTGGTCTCCAGGTACGATGCTGTGTGGTACGATACTGTGTGGTACTGTGGTACGATACTGTGTGGTACGATATTGTGTGGTACGATGCTGTGTGGTACGATACTGTGTGGTACTGTGGTACAATACTGTGTGGTACGATACTGTGTGGTAAGATACTGTGTGGTACAATACTGTGTGGTCTCCAGGTACGATACTGTGTGGTCTCCAGGTACGATACTGTGTGCGTGCTACAATTTGAGCGTCTGAAAGCATCTTCCTTTCCTTGCTCTACCGTTTGAACTGGCAACACACACACACATAACACACGCATGCACTCACGCACACATGCACTCTTACACACACACACACACAGGACCCGCATCCGCCCTGCACTACCTCGCTTGAACATGGTAGTACCGGAAACAGAAATCTGCTTGGCCTTCCTGCTTGAAGATCTCACTGCTGGGTCAGGGGGGCGAGAGCAAAACAAAGTACAGTCACAGGAGCGGCAAACGCATCATCATGAAGGTTTGCTTGGCAGCCAACCCAGACCGCGCGCTCAGCCTGTGTTTGCTTTCCTGCCGCTGAGAACGTACGGACTGCGATTTGTGCTGCAGGTGTGTGTGAGTGTTTTTGTTTTTGTGTGTGTGTGTGTTCGTGCGTATGTGCACGCGCATATGAGCGGGCTTATGGTTGTGGGTGTGAATGTAGATGTGGGTGTGGGTGGCGTACGCAGGCGAAATTTGCGTGATTGCTTTCTAGAGATCAGAGACGTAATTGTATGTATATTGCAGCATGCTCTTGCAGATGCTAATCATACATAATGACGTACAACGCAAAGATTGGTCTTTGCTGCCTGCGTGGGTAATGTATTAGCCGGACGAAGCTTGCATCTCTGTTGTCAGGCAGACCGGCAAAATTTGCACGTGGTGCAGGCAGAATGAATGTCACCCTTTTCCTCTCTTTTGCAGTTATTGTGTGGTACCTTCTTCACACGTGCAAGTAGATTGTGTGGTTCCTTCTTCCCTCCCTTGCAATTATTGGGTGCTGTTTTTGTCACGTGCAGGCAAACGGAATGGTGGCATTTTTTCTCTCTCTCTCTCTTGCAGTTTTGTGTGGTACCTTCTTCACACGTGCAGGTAGATTATGTGGTTCCTTCTTCCCTCACTTGCAATTATTGGGTGCTGTTTTTTCACGTGCAGGCAAACGGAATGGTGGCATTTTCTTTCTCTCTCTCTCTCTCTCTCTCTCTCTCTCTCTCTCTCTCTCTCTCTCTCTCTCTCTCTCTCTCTCTTGTGCAGTTATTGCGTGGTGCCTTCCTTTATGCATGCAGGCAGAATGAACGGTACCTTTTTCCCTCTCTTATAGTTCAGTACCTTTGTAGTTATTACCTTAGCAATTATTACCTTTGCAGTTATTGCATGCTACCTTTTTCACACATGCAGGCAGACTGGGTTGTGCCTTCTTCACGAGAGGCTGTAGATGCCGATGCGCTTTGGAACCAGGCCCTGCTGGCTCACCTGCCAGCCGCATTTCTAAGGTAAGATGCCTACACGTGCGGCGGGGGCAAGAGTAAGACGCCTACACGTGCGGCGGGGGCAAGAGGAGGAGGGGCGTGCGCGTGTGTGTACGTGCATGGGTGTTCTCACCTGCCAGCTGTAGACGGTGTGTGTGTATGTGTGTGTGTGTGTGCGTGTGCGTGTGCGTGTACGTGTATGTGTGTGTGTGTTTGGGTGTGTATTTTAGTGTGCAATCAAGTCGGGTGTTTTGTGTTCACCACAACCCACACGTCACTTACCACAGAACGTATTTGATTCCTGCACACAGGAGTTCTGAAAATTATCACTCGTCTCTTTAATGCAACATTTTTGTGGTTTAAACTCGTCCTGGTAATTAAGGCCCTTCTCTCTCTCTCTCTCTCTCTCTCTCTCTCTTTCTCTCTCTCTCTCTCTCTCTCTCTCTCTCTCTCTCTCTCTCTCTCTCTCTCTCTCACACACACACACACACACACACACAAACACACAATAAAAAGGCCATGAACTACACGCTAAATTCAGCAGGAATCACGACAGTGCTACACACCTTATCGGTTCCTTCAGGCAAGCCAGCGTGGTAGGTGATGATGGAGACCAGGGCTGAGGTAATGAAGCAAAAATACATCACTGCGTGCTGCCAATTATTAAGGTGCTGCATGTGCGAGTATGTGTAAGTGTACATGTGTATGTGTGTGTGCAACACTTCCTTAGTTAATCATTTAATCACCGCACTCAATGACAGGATACAAAGAACATCATAACCACCGTATCAGTATACAGGTTAAACAGGATGTTAACCCCGCAGCGTCTTTCTCCTTTTTACTCAACATCTAGCAGGCTGCACACTCCAAGCAGCTTTCTGCTTACCGCGCCATCAAAGTGCCCCTTTCTTACAGACTCCTGGCTACACATCAGGCTCGCGTAGCCATCGTCGTGAAACCTGAGCTCTAAGCTTGCAGCTATAACTGCAGGGCGTACAGAGGTAAAGGGAAGGAGCAGGTGTGAGGGCAAAAGGCTGTTACCGGACTGTTCATGAAAGCAGGCCTACTCATTTCTTTGTATCGGGGGGGGGGCGTAAGCCATTCAGCTTGTCTGGGGGTAACCTCAAAAAGCACGGCAGCTCCTGACACGTAAATTAGTGCGCAGGAAAGAACAGCTACTACATGACAATGTTAGAAGGAGACTGGTACTGTGCTTTCATCGCTTTAACACTCTCACCCCACTTTCAAAAGCTACCGCATCTGTTGGACTCCAGCTGGAACTCCTGCTTTGTCTAGTGATCAAAAGCTCTTGTATGTACTTTGCAGCAATTTATTTGTGCATCATCTATTAGCCTATTAGCGCTGGGCCTATATAAGCCTCCAGATCCTCTGCATCTGAGTCAAGCCTCACGTATGCCTCACCTGTTAGTACTAAAACTATATAAGCCTCCAAAGGCCACTTTGGGGTGCCCGGCAGCCCATAGCAGGCTTTGCTGTAAAAGGGCACGTTCTTTGCTTTGGCAGCAAAGTAGGCCCGCATGCTCCCTTGCATCCAATGTAGAGACCAAAAGATGAAGAGGCAGCCGGGTAGCATGTGGCCCTTCCACTCGCCTCCATAACCGTGAGGATTGACACCCTTTAATTAGGGTTAGTAGTTAGGGTAGTTAGGGTTAGTAGTAGTAGTTAGGATAGTTAGGGTTAGTTAGGGTTGACACCCTAAACCCCTGGTTTGAATAGACAGGCAGGAGAAGAGCGGTTGAGCAGCTTGGCGAGGTGTTAAGGTGGAAGTCTACACTGAAAGCTGAAAGGCAAAAGGGATCAGCGTGGGTTGAGCAAAGACTCATACTAATAGTGGCACTAGCCCCAGTTCCCCACACGCTGATTTTGGTGAATCAGGAGACAATTGAACTGTGCTTGACACGTTCTGCTCTCACGTTGCAGTACCACATTGTGTCCACAGTGATTTCAGGGCCGGCGGGGCTCGCAGGGCACATGAACGTGCCTTTACCTTGAGGCTGCAAAGGGAAACGCAAGAATGTGTGTTTGTGTGCGAATGTGTGTGTGTGTGTGCTATGCACGTGTATGTGTGCATGTGCGTGTGTGTATGTGTGTATGTGTGTGTATTTGTGTGCTTGTGTATTCACGTGTGTATATGTGCAAGTGAGTGTGTGTATGTGTGTGTATGTGTGTGTTTGTGGTGCGTGTCTGTGAGTGTGTGTGTGTGTGTGTATGTGTGTGCGTGTCTGTGAGTGTGTGTGTGTATGTGTGTGCGTGTCTGTGAGTGTGTGTGTGTGTGTGTGCGTGCGTGTGTGTGTGTGTGTGTGTGTGTGTGTGTGTGTGAGTGTGTGTGTGTGCGTGGTGTGTGTGTGTGTGAGTGTGTGTGTGTGTGTGTGTGTGT
>Ga0307974_1003296_pt1 | contig 11602 bp, 12 predicted proteins | sample OrgLakmetagen784_FD_201812 | JGI IMG/M metagenome (GOLD analysis project Ga0307974, IMG submission 201812) | Saline water microbial communities from Organic Lake, Antarctica - #784 | ecosystem: Environmental > Aquatic > Non-marine Saline and Alkaline > Saline | place: Antarctica: Organic Lake... | reverse complement strand
GGGGTGGGGGTGTGGATTGGCAGAGTCATCTGTTAGGTCAAGGGCCACTCTCCATGCATTAGTGGCAGACCAAGTTGGGTACGTGTTAGTTGGATTTGTTTTGGAATGAGGTTGTTGGGTAAGGTGAACATTAGTATAATATCATTGACCTTCACGTGCAATGTCGATCATGCAGTTGCAACCTCGTTCAATAAGTGTTACCAACTTATACCAGCCCAAAGCTGGTTGTAGGTCAAGCCTGCAACCCTCCTGATCCTTATGGGGGAAATTTTCACTTACCTCTGTTTGCTGTTTGCTCATTACCAAAAAAACGCAGGTAGTGTAAATACTACCAACATGGAATAGGAAAGGATGTTGTTTTGTGTCCTGCACCACCCAATGGATGCAAAGCCACACAACATCCCACCTGGAGATAAAAAGCAAGGCTTTTAAATGAGGATCAGGTGGTTGGGATGCAGATGCCTGCACAAGAAAAGAAAAGAAAAACTACGCAGGCAGTGAAAACCACTCCCCACATAAATTAAGGAAAAAGAGCCATTTTGGTACCGAGTACCGTAAAGCTCTTCCACCACGAAAAGGAAAGGAAAAGTTAATGGGGATTAACGAGGCTCCTGAGAGTCAAAAACAGTACTGGAAAGGGCATGTCTGGTGGTATGGACAAGAATAGTAGCGATGTTCACAGAGAGCACACGGAGCTTGGAGGCAAGCTTCTTTACTCTTTGAGAATCAAGACCCAGTTCCTTGAAAGGCTTCAGAGTGTGAAGGTTTTAGATGGTGCCACCCACACCCAAAAGGATGATGTGGAGAGTAACGGAGGCTCCTTGGAGAATGATGCTAAGGTCTTTGTGCTGTTCCTTTGCGGCGTTCAGCTGGTTCTGAGGTCTGGTGTCTTCACAATACTTGATCTCGAAGAGGTGGATTTCACGCCGAGGTTTACTGAGGTCTTTAGGTCGGTGCTGTCTGGGGTTGGTGGCTCTACTGGCGGCTGGTGGCTGGCCTGCACACCACCAGGAGTATCGTTCAATAATCTTGAGGGTTGCAATCGATGTCACGTCTGGTTTGAATGATTTTTGTTGCGGATCTGATGGCATGTAAGCTTAGTTTTCTTACCCTACATATGCCATAGATCGCTAACCCTACCTATGTATGCCATAGATCGCTAATTCTAGCCCTAAACTCTAAACCCCAGTACTATTATAGTAGTACATGAAAGTGTCCGAGTACAAATATTAGACATATCTGACATGCTTGATGTTAGTCAAGGAGTACACAGGCACGTACAACAAAAGAAACGGAGGATAGCCGACTGCATGTCAGTGTGTTTTACTCACGATGAAAGAACAACTAGACACAATAATAACTGGAATAGACAAATCCACGGAACGGAACGGGCACAACATGACTATGACAGAATAGAGATGAAGGGAGTAAAACGTGCCGTCAAGCCAATTTTTTCTGGGGGACCAGTTATTAGTACACGCAATTGCATAGTTTCAACCAAGCAAACACTACTACTGGCATGGACTAGGATTAGGAAAAGCATGTTGTTTTGTGTTCTGCACCACCCAATAAATGCAGAGACACACAACATTTCACCTGGAGGATAAAAATAGGAGAAACTTTTTAGTGGGGATCAGGTGGTTGGGAGACAGACGCCTGCACACACGGAGTATTGCTCAGATATTTGTGGGGGTTGTGTTCAATGTCTCGTCTCATCTGTTTGATTTTTGTTGCGGATCTGATTGCATGTAGGCTTAATTATTTTACAAGTGCCTTGTGTGGCTAATGTAAATGGTGCCTGTTGCTCCTAGCTGGATGGTGTGAAGGGTTTTGTGGTGTCTGAGAAAGCGAGACATTAGCAGCTTACTATGCTGTTCGCGTGCCTTTTCTGTTTGTTGAGCAGGGGAGATGTCTATACAGTACTTAATTTCGATTAAATGTATATCGCGTTTGTTTATTTGTATGATGTCTCTTGGTTTCATAGCAGTGGGTATAGATTGGCAGCGCCACCTGCTAGGTTATTACGGGCAACTCTTTTTGCATTATTGGCAGACCTAGGAGTTTGATATGTGTTTGTTGGGTTTTGTTTGGGGCGTGGTTGCTGGGTCGGAGTAATTATGATTGCATCTGGCTTGCTATATTTCCGCTGCTGTTGCGCATTGAGATTGGAAGGTAAGAGCCAGGTTGGAATCATTCCTATCTGTATCTCCTCGGAGGGCTCTTAACTAAGGCCTGGAATGTCTGACAAAAAACGAGGTTGTTTTGGAAGGCAATGGTGGTTCCTTGAGGATTTGTGCTGTTTACAGATGTAACTGATGTCTTGCCGTACTGCATCCCTTGGGTCCAGTTACAACGAGGTATTCTGAGATGGTTCGGCGGATCCACGACCAGATGATCCATGGCAGACTTATATGAGGATGACTCTGCAGCAGTTCATGTTCTCCTAGTTGACTTGCCTCGCCACCTTAAGATATCAGCATGTATTTTAGTGGACATTTGGTAGCAATCCATTATGGATGATGAAAGGACCTGTTTGGCAAATCTGCATATAAGTATTTTAGTGGCCATCTGGTAGCAATCCATTATGGATGATGAAAGGTCCTGTTTGGCAGAGCTGCATTAATGTATTTTAGTGGAAATTTGGTTACACTCCGTTATGGATGATGAAGGGGCTTGTTTGGCAAAACAGCAAAAAACTTATTTTTCGTATATATTTTGAACCTTGTTGATTTTTTGTCTCTCTCTTTCTTTTGTTCAAGCACATTTACAGTTATGACCGGAACAATTTAAAGGGAATTATTGCTGTTAAGTACAAAAATGATGGTTGACACTTATAGTCTCCAAGAATCTTGATTCCACTCCACCCACTTGTATCACTTTCCCACTGACAAATTTATAATCATATGCTCATATGCTCTTCTTACTAATCCCACCAGGTAAAAGGAGAATGTTTTGAGGCATTACATTTCAAAGCTGCCCTGTCTACTCCCACAGTAAGTTGCTCTTCTGTAGTGCCCAAAAGTCAACATTACAGACGCAGGAGTGAACTAAAATTGACGAGCAGTAAACTAAAATCAAACACCCCCAGAATCATGGGCCTGAAGCTGCTTGAATGCTCTGCTTAGCCAGCCCCAAACCTGGATCCAAGACCTGCATTAAAAGGAAAAGGGTAGGTAATTGTTATGTTTGGGCATTAAGGAGTGCCGGGTGTCTTTTAGTGCCAAGTAGGGTGAAAATTTAAGATAAACAGAGATACACACAATTTTTAGCAGCTGCATAACACCACACATCATTCACAACACCACCTTGTCCAGTATGTACAGTGCAGCATTGCATGCTCTGCCTTGGTCTGGTACCAGCACTTGAGCATCAGTTCCTTCAGTTGTCTGGACTTTTATCCCCCCGCCTGTGGTAAAACAAAAAGATGCAACTCAAAAACGGTCAGGGCACGAAAAAGCAACATAAAACAGGAAGTGGGTACTAGGTTCTTCCGACGTAAGGAAAGTGTCTGGCAAAAAAATAAGGAGAATTCACCAGTGAACGGTGACTGTAATGCCGTTGCTACTTTGTGGCACGTTTAAACGCAGCCCTTTTGATCGTGATTACTAAAGGCTTTGATCACTCCCCATCTACAGGAGAAAAAGATAGGCATGTACAGGCATACCTGAGGTGCTGCCAATGAACAGTGGCCCAGCGTCGATGTTCTTGGTATCAAACAATTTACCAGCACGAGGTAGGGCTGGCTTGGGGAGGTAGGTGTCAAGGACGTGATGGCTTGCAAGAGATAGGACTGTGACCCTATTAAAGCACAGGTGATCAGCAGTGCTGGCTTTGGTTTCTAGGTGTCTGGACGTGAGACTGGAGTATGATATCGTGTGGAACAACACTAATTGTTCGTAGCTGTTCTGGCTAAAGCACATTGGTGCTAAAAGATGGTCGGAAGTAGGAATTGGAAATCCTTAGAAATGAAATCTCTATGGAAGCATCGAGGCAGCAAACATATGTCTAACTGGATAAGTCTGGATGGTGCCGAGCAAAACTGCATGCATCCCACCCACACACCTTTTGAGTGGCTTTGGGAGGACATTTGCCACATCTGCCCACGCCTTGTTGTTTGGAGCAAAGACGGTGCGTGGCTTCCTTGGGTCATTTATGTAGTCCACAAGGCCAGCCTGAGTGAGTAGTCTGCAAAAAAGATGGTGTGTGGCGATTTGATAAATATAGGCTTGTGACCTTTTAAATATGTTTCAATTTGTGTAGGATAGAAGTCTCCGTGCAATCAACAAAGATAATGAGACTCTTACACACTGTAACAACTCGTATCAATCAAGGCAACGAATCAGGCACTTCCCTTGTGCAACTCTGCTATCAGTTCTCAGGAAAGTTAGACTGCTTATTCTTGCACAAAATCACAAAATGTTCAGACCAATTCAGCGCAAACCCACACTTACTCAGCTGAAGTGCTGAGATCAGGGTTTGAAGATATGAGGTACCATGCGGTGTGGCTCTGCACACAGGGCCTCTCTTGGGGCTGCTGTTTTTCTGCTGCTGGTGCGCTCCCCTCAGTTTTAAATTCCGCTAGCTTGAAGGGAGGCAGCCTTTAGGCGTATTATTGAGTATGAAAACAAGCTTGAGTTTGTAGTTTGTACTGCAAGTGTTATTAGCGGCAGGGGACAAGAGGAAAAGCGTGACAAGCGCAGAAAACGCTGGCTGGGGGCTACACCCAGGGAGAGGCAAGTAATCATTGCCTAATGGGCTTTTTTACTGGTAAAGCCTGCCTTTAATAACGGGTGCATACCTGTTGAAGTATGGCGTGGGCAAGAGGACATAGTCCAAGAGGTACACAAAGGATCGACACACTTGCAGAGGCTTCACAATTCGGGCACGAGTGCCTTCTCCAGAGATGAAGCCCTGATTGTGCATACAAGAGGAGGGCAATGTGAAATGCGTAGAGCTATGATCGAGATCTTTGCAGACACCTGTACGTGATCTCACACAGCTATCAACCACAGCAAATGTTTTAGCTACCCAGATGCATGGAGATAACATGCCTTTCATCATTCATAGTGTAGAAAGGCATTCTTGCTTTAAAGTTCATAAACGACACACGTGACTGCAGTAGAAGAGTTGCGAGAAGTAACCTGCTTGCATCTATCAGATGTTCAATGAGTCCCACGTATTAATGCGGCAGTAAGGTCACCAAAGCCAGATAGAAGAGCCTGATATTGCTTGCAACGGTCAGATGTTTGGTGCAGTACAAAATGTGTGGAGCAAAGTGTATGGGGGACAGAATGTATTGCCAATAACCCACCCTACGATCTCCAAAGAGCAGATAACCGTCCCAGTAGGACCTCAAAAAGGGTCGGGCGTAGAGGTCGTCAGGAGAGAGCGTCTCACCCGACAGGTGATAGAGGATGGATGAGCGCACCTGAGTATGCAAGGTTCAAAATTTAATAATATTGGCTGTCATCATCAGTGGGGGTAAAATGGGTAACAATGTGAAGAGCTTTTGTGCATTATGTCTGACCTTTACCCAGTAGTGGAAGAGTGGATTGCCTGTCTTTTCTAAGATAGGGCAAAGCGCAAAATGCATCTTTTCATATGCGTGACAAGCAGTCCCATCTATAAGCATGATAAAAAATGGGGGATTGCGCTACCGCTGTTTCATTGGCCATGATGTTTGGAACGCCGGAGTCCATCTGCAACTGGTCCCAGCCGATGTCTAGCGGTGCAAACAGCGTGATCTGCTTTCAGGGCAAATAGTCAGGTACTTAGGAGTAGAACTTTACACCTGGATCATGTGATACGTGATCTTCACAATGTGCCAATCCAAACTCATATTACATTGGCGTTGAAATTGAGATTGAGATTGAAAGAGAGAGAGAGAGAGAGAGAGAGAGAGAGAGAGAGATAGAGAGAGAGTGAGAGAGAGAGAGAGAGAGGGAGAGAGAGAGAGAGAGGGAGAGAGAGAGAGAGAGAGAGAGAGAGAGAGAGGGGGAGAGAGGGAGAGAGAGAGAGAGAGAGAGGGAGAGATAGAGAGGGAGAGGGAGAGAGAGAGAGAGAGAGAGAGAGAGAGAGAGAGAGAACAGAGAGAACAGCAGAGAGAGGTGGCCAACTTTTCAAGTGTAGCTCACCTGCACGTTGTCTTGGCGAAGCTGTTCAGTCAGCCCAGCAAGCTGGAGAGCACGTTGTGTCTTTGTCGTTCCAGCCACTGAAGACAGAAGAGACATGATGGAACTCTCTGGGAGTCCACAGGGCAGGAACTCCTCAATGCCTGGGGCACGCACAACCTGTGATGGCATGTACGTGTGTGTGAATACGTGTGTTCGCATGTGTGAATGATGCTTGTACGCACATGCGTGTGTTCTATCGCTAGCCTGTCTAGCTTGCCACCTGCAACACAGTCACACACCTCTTCCTCTGCTGCTACAACTTCCACGTCCTCCACTTCTTCTGATGTAGCGCTAGCAGGAGGTGCCTGCAGATCATCTCCGTCCAGCGCTGCATCCCTCAAAACGTCTGCTAGACCAACTGCTGCTGTGTCTATGATGTTTTTTGATCCTGCAGCATTTTCTGCTACAGTAGGCTCCAAAAGAGCGTCTTCAGCAATTGGTGGAGCTTCGGGAGTGGGAGGGGGTGGGGGTGAAATATCACAGGCACATCTCCCGCAAGACTCTTTGCAATATCCGATCATGAATCCACTGTCGCACTTGCCAAACGCGGCTTGTTCCTGAGGGTGGGTGGGTATCAAAAATGATGCTGGGACCATGCCTTCTTGCTGAAGTCAATGCAAGCTCAGATCTGCTTCACACAAGCCACCACTTCTTTCGAGGGACAAGTCTCTACCTTGCACGAGTAGTCTTCAGAAGGCGCCACATCAGTACACCCGCAATCCCCAGCTGCCTTGGCAGCTGCTATGCTTATACAGGCGGCGACTTGCAATAAACAGATCAAGTATTTCATCTTCTCGGCTTCTCTGCTGTAGGTACGAAATTTTTATAATAACTTGATTTTCAATTTCCCTTTTAGCATTGCTTTCAGAACATCAATCAGCAGTCGTCAAGACGAACTGGTTACCAATACGATTTCCATCCCATCAAACTGATATTGTATTTACGTGAATCGCTTGGAATTTTGCACTCACCCTCAAGTTTTGAGTAGCTGAGAAGGGTTTGTTGAAAGCTCCACCATTCGTCATAATATTTTTACATATCTAACGCTATATATTTGTAAGTCGGGGTGATGCACAGGCCCTCCGTCTTCCTACCTGCTCTTTTGGCTCTTTTCTGTGGAGGCCGTCTAGCATGTGAGATGAAGACAAATAGAACTGCTGGATTCTCAAGTCAAGTCAAGATTGAGCAGTTGCAAGACGGAAATAACTGGTTTGACAGGCGCTGCAAGTTCTGAGAGAAGGAACTGACAACACGCTTATAAGCTGACATCAAAGTGCACATTGCAGGCTCCCTGGAAATTCCTGTGTGGGGAGGCGTGCCTGTGTTTGAATGGTAATGGGAACGTGGAACAGAGATGAGCAGTGCTTGCATTTTTGCCGGCTCACATTGGTTAGCTGGATGTCATGAATTCATACAGCAGTGTAAACACAATGCTGCGAGCAGGTACTCAAATGATCCTGAGAGTGCAATGAGTGTCGAGGGAGCCAAAGACAACAAGATCGTTTTCATGGGGCAGGTAAGTGCAACGGTCTAGGATTGTAAGCCTCTTGCAGGTGCCTTTTTCACAACTGAATCAATAACGACACTTCTCTGAGCAGGAGTACCAGGGAGTTGAGGTAGCAAGAAGAGGTCAGTCCAGTTTGAGTTGGCCCAAGCCAAAGCTCAAGTTTGACCTACCGACTGGGCAGCCCTTCAAGTACGCCGAAGGAGCACCACCTGTCACAAAGTTTGGGCTGCAGGTAGGCAGTGCTTTATGGTGGTGTGCATCTGCTTGCAATTGAGATGCAAGCTGGCGCATCACTTAAAGACTATTTCTTTTCATACATTGAGTCACACCTGCACCTTTTTGCTCCTGCAGTCTCACTACTTCGAGCTGGGAGAGCGCAGCTACATGAAGGACTTCCTTGGAGTGCAGGTAAGTACACAGCTGCGTTTTTTGAAGGTAATGAGACTGCAACATGAAAGCATTTTACAGCAAATTATCATAAGTCAGTTTCAAAAGAGAAGAAAGGAAAGGCAGTGGTATTACCACGCTTAGATTCCGCACAGGTGGTGCTTGCTTTGCCAAACTGATTATGGTGCTTGTTTGCAGCATTTGCAGCAGATTATCATAAGTCAGTTTCGAAAGAGAAGGAAAGGAAAGGCAGTGGTATTACCACGCTTAAAATCCGCACAGGTGGTGCTTGCTAAGCCAACATGATTATGGTGCTTGTTTGCATACAGAACGTGTGCGAGTAAGCTCCATTGTCAACAGCACTTGAGGCCAGCTTGTCCCACTCCCGGGTTTTTACTCTTATTCTTAAATTGGAGGAGGTTCAGAATATTTGAGGGGATCTTTAACAGATACAAAGATTGGGGGAGTTGGTTTTGCTGCCATTCGGAGATCTTTAACAGATACAAAGATTGGGGGAGTTGGTTTTGCTGCCATTTGGATTTTCTTACTACAAATGTTTCAGTTTAAAACTACTGTGATGATGGTCGATGTGGCCATATGGAAAGCCACTCAGTGCTCACACCAGCAAGATCCCCCACCAAGCCTCATCTGACAAGGTCCCGTCCCAATTCACAAGGTCTTGTACCGTGTCGCAGGTGCTTGCCGAGTCGGGAGTACCGGTGTCCAATATGTTCTACATGGAAGTGCGTTTGAATGGCAAATTCTTTGGCCTGTTCTCGTTTGTGGAAATGATCGACAGCACCTTCCTTGAGGTAAGAGGGAGGTCCGCCAGCAAAATGATCTAGTGAAGCACTTTTTGGGGTGTGCAGTGCGCGACAGCCTGTGATGCTTTTAGTTTGTTTGGCAATGCCTTGTATTCAAGCTAGGCGCCTCCATTATCTTGTCTGGTGCGCGACAGTCTGTGATGCTTTTAGTTTGTTTGGCAATGCCTTGTATTCAAGCTAGGCGTCTCCATTATCTTGTCTGGTACTGTTTCCTCCTTCCCTTGTTTCGTCTGCCTGTGATGTGAAACACCGCTTTGGGAGCTCAGGTTTGGGCCTACGTTTAAAATCCTTTTTTTTTTGCATCATGAGACTCACAAGGGAAGGAATTAATTGCCAAGCAAACGCAAATATGGATAAATTTCTGTAAGAAATGTCAATCAAGAGCAAGAGTGATGGGTGATTCTGCGTTTACACATAGCACATAACGTATCTGCTTAAACATGCCTTGCTCCTACAGCCGTGCAAATACTTATAAATGTTTGCACTTGCAGAGGGTTGGTCTTGCCCCTCCTCTGGGGCCATTGTTTAAAGCAGAGCACCCTGGTAAGATGATGTTCATGTGAAGCCTATGCCGATTTCAACATATCAGCAATTGCCTTTTGATTTTCCAGCTGACTCAATCTTGTCCCGCTGCACACCTGACTCACGCTATGTTTGTGGTGGTTGCCACGCACAGAGCTGGCAAACTTGAGATGGGATATATCAGCTAAAGAACTGCCCGACATGTTTGAGCTGAAGTACCCCCCAAACAGGTGAGCTAGGAGTTTTTGTGTCAGGGAAGTTGGGACCAAAAGGTGAGAACTTGAAAGTACAAAGAGGAAATACACAAGGGTACGGAACGCTTGTAATCTGGACAGTCAGCTAATCAATCTACCCCCAGAAAATGTAAAGAGGACAAGCTGCAGCTTGGTGCTGAGTGTGCTGCATTTCTTGGCATGGTGTGATCAGTACATCTGTCAGGCAGGAGAGAGATTGTCTGATCACTGGAAGCATAAATGCATGCAAAGATGCTGTTTTCTCCTTAGTGAGTTGTATTAGGCAGTTCATTTACAGTTACAAAGAACGAGAAAACAGGCAGACAGGAGCATCAGAAACGTAACTACCCGTCGCTCTCCTGCAGTGACACAGGGTCAAAGATTGACAATTATCGCGGCAGCAGTCAATGGAGAGAGCTTGCAGGTTTTACGAGAGGTTTGGCAGGCGGGAGCAGCATGGGTCGGTCACAGTTTGTTTTGCAGAAGCTGGCACTACCTTCAATCATAAACGAAATGGCGGCGCAGGTGTGTGCCCCTATGTTGTACTATCCTGTTGCTTCTGCACTTAATCTTACAGGCTTGTGACAGGGAACGAAGACTCGCTTGCTGCGATGGTTAACACTCTCATCATTAATTAATAACATGCAGGCAGTCATCCTGAACATGGATCGCTGCACAAAAAAGTGAGATGCCAGCATGCTAGTTCATTATTTGTTCTTTGCACTGTTCACAAAGTTGGGTGCATTATAGAAAGAGGCACACATAATTCTTTAAAATGACTGGAATGAGGCCTGCAGATACCGTATCCACCCTTTTTAAAACTTGCACGCAGTTTCTTTTTGTACCTGAACCCAAAGACCGGTCAGTGGCATCGGTAAGTAATTCCTCACATTTTAAAATGTTTCAACTGGTGTTATTTGTATGTGTATGTCTGTGAGTCTCCTTAGCCAAACACGTGATCAATTTGCCGCAGAATTCCTTGGGACATGGATGGGAGTCTGGGGCAAAGCAATGGCCTGGGAGGAGATTCAGGAGATGTTTATCGCATTTTGGCAGATGAACAATGGAACAGGTGAGAGCTCATGTGCCACCCTACCATGTAATTAGCCAGGAAACGTTCTGCTCTGCCATCAGCTCCAAGCACACTATTGTTTGCACAATCGTTTTTTCGACCCGCACCCTCTTCTTATTCTTGTCTGCAGCCCGCTGTACTGTGATTCCGAGCACACGCAAGATATGCAACGTCAAACAGCTTGGGGGCCTGTCACGGTCCCCATGAGCTGGGTGTCCCCTATGCAAAATTTCCTGGGCGCCATTGGGCGCAGGTGGTGCAGGATAAGTCTACATTGTTGTGATGTGAGAAGTAGTCAAACTGGCACCCTTCCCTCTCTTATTTCTCTGTGTTGCTCTCTCCCTCTCTCCCTCTCCCTCTCTCTCTCTCTCTCTCTCTCTCTCTCTCTCTCTCCCTCTCCCTCTCTCTCTCTCTCTCTCTCTCTCCCTCTCCCTCTCTCTCACACACACACACACACATACACACACACAAACACAGAAAAATATGTATAGAAACACACACACCAATACATTTGAACAAATCAGTTTCCCGCTTGCAAGTGCACAACACACCAGTTTGGTGTTTGCCATTGACCACGCAAGTAAGAAAATATAGTTGTCTTACTCAACTCCACTAAATAAAGGATAGGATAGCACTTACTCTTCAACAAGTACGAGCATACATACTTTAATTACTAGAGGAAGGTAACAATAACTCTCTTCCACACCACTTATGGCAGCGTTTTCTCTTCAATAAGTACGACCATACATACTATGACCACTGAAGTAAGGTAACAATAAGTCTCCTTAATTCCACGAAGTTAACGATGAGGATAAGGGTGATGTTCACCGTTTAGCAGCATCTCACCATTCCCCACTGAAAGCAGGAAACAGGCATCATCCACT
>Ga0307974_1003294_pt1 | contig 11603 bp, 12 predicted proteins | sample OrgLakmetagen784_FD_201812 | JGI IMG/M metagenome (GOLD analysis project Ga0307974, IMG submission 201812) | Saline water microbial communities from Organic Lake, Antarctica - #784 | ecosystem: Environmental > Aquatic > Non-marine Saline and Alkaline > Saline | place: Antarctica: Organic Lake... | reverse complement strand
TTTGTTCCTGGAAATTGCTGTGGCCGTCAGAAGAGAGGCATCTTTGCAGGTGAATTGCAGACAGTAGCTTTGTCGCTTGTTTATATCATCTCATTCTCTTACTTTATTCTAAGCTATGATCCTTCCTGTGCAACCACTCAACCTGCACAGGATGCGAATAAAAAAAAAGGCTCCTACAACAATCATACAGGCTCACAAACTTGCTATTTTTCATGATGCAATGTGATATAGATGCAGGAATGCATGGCAGGGTGCAAGGAGCAGGAGCTGCTGCGTAGAGATGCAGGGCCCGAGGAGGAGCATGCAGGGGCCACATTGGAGAGCCTGACTTGGAATGGAGAGGCAGATGATGAATGGGGTGAGCATTTCATAGGACGGTTGCCTGTTCTCGTGCAAATCCGTTTCGCTGCATTGTGCAGGTAGGGCTTTAGCTCTAAGCATTACACAGAATCCTGGTGGTCCACTGTCTTCACCTGTGCCTTCCGATTTTGAGTGCTCTACACAAAGTCCCAAACATTGCACTGGAAAATTTTTCTCAAAACAAGGAAATGCATCTTTTTGCTTGTGCCCTTTGTATTTTGTGAGCTGGTGGTCCCCACAACTAGTGCACCCAAGTATGGGCAATTTTGTGCCAAGAACTTTGCGCAACCATGTCACTCCCATCCCCTCCTGTTATGATATAAGCAAGTTGTGACAGAGAGCCTAAATTTTTGAAAGCCAGCGGATAGCATGAGCAGAGACAGGGACTTCACTCCTGACACCACTGTCCGTAACAGATTCATCATCTGGCGCTTGCTTTGGCGCCTTGCAAAGCTTTCAAATGCCATGCACAGTCAGGGCGTGGATGCACGCAGAGGTGCCTGATTTTCCAATTATACGCTCTTTAGTCAGGTCACCCCACCTCAGCTTGCATCAGGCCTTATGCACTACTTTTGCAAGATAAATTTAATGCATATTACCAGGTAGATAGAATTGACTTTGTTGGAGCACAGGTAGATTGAAGCAAGTTTGGTAATTGGCCTTTTTCCTCTTAAATTGCTGCAAAAATTGGTCGAGCCTTTCCAACTGCCAATTTCCGCGCTACAAGATATGATTGTGATTATTTTTGGTTGCTTGGGTGAGGCGTGCAATTTGTAAGAAGGTAGAAAGCTACACAGTACAGTTTTGGGTGTGCAGATGCGGGGACGACTAGAAATATGTGGTGCAATTCTGCTGAATGCTTAATTTCCTGTACACAAAGCTTCTGGATGCGTCTGCTCAACTGCAACTCTTTTTGGTCAGTATGCACTTGTCTGTATTGCTACACACACGCACACATACATACACACGCAGATGCACACACACGCACACACTCACACACATACGCACACACAACAACATCGTGCAGGTAGCGACGAAGGAGATAACAGTGCTAGTAGCAACGACGCAGACTTAGGAGAGGAAAAAAGCAACTGGCGTGCTCGTGCATCTGTAGAGAGGACTGGGGAGAAAGCAGCAGGGCCCAGGGTGCTGAAGGCAGGGATAGTTAGTGTAGGGGGTGGAAAAGAGGTGGGGGGTACGGGGCTTGGGGGCAGCTGGTTGTCAAAGGCGAGGGCGAAGGCCAAGGCAAAGAAGCAAGCTAAGCTCAGGGCTGCTGCTCTTGCAGAGGTGGGTGGGTCTGGAGCGATTTACGGACTCCTGAGTGACGGAGTAAATGACAAAGACTAGGAGTGGTCATTGTTGTGCGTGAGTCAGCTCATAGCACGGCTCGACGTCAGTATGCAATGCTGAATGTACATAGTTTCAAGGGGTGAGCTGGGATTTTGAGAGATCTTGGGGTCTGGAGTAGCTGCAATTGATCATGGGAGGAGAAGTTTAGAAAATAAGTACAGTATCGGATGCTTGAAGAAATATGCATTCAGCAGGATTGCAAATGATCAATTGATTGAAATTAATTTGGAAATAAAGGCGGTAGGCTAGGCGTTTGTAACAGCAGAATTCCTGTGGGGCGGCTTGCTTCCTGGGCAACATCTTGGAAGCACTCAGTTATCAAGTAAATGATTCTTGCAAACTTGCACATGTTTTGTACTGTCCCTTGATACTACAAACATACGCGCACACACACACACACACACACACACACACACACACACACACACACACAGAAACCGTAACCACACCGTGTCGTACTCAATGCGTACATGTACGTGCCTCTGCAGGCAGAAATGCAAAAGGGGGATGGCAGAGAGGAGGAAGAAGAAGTGGACGGAGACGACAGCAGGAGTGAATTGGGGGGGGAAGGAGATGCGAACAGAGGCGGGAATGCGGGTGGGGTGTACGAAGAGGGTAGCAACGGAAATGGCAGTGCGGAGGATGATGCCAACGCCTTGTTGGACGAAGATGGTGTGGGGGGGAAACGACGGCGCAGGGTTTTAGCAAGTGGGGGCTTAGATGGAAAAGGTGGTAGTGAGAGTGATCTGCAGGGCAGGGGTCATAGGGAAGGTAGGCGGCTGCTGGCGGGCTTTAGCTTAGGCCTGGGCAGCAAAGAGGGGCCTAGAAAAGACTATACTGAGCAGGTAAATAAATGCGCAATTTGTTGTTCATGTGTGTCTGCACTTCTGTCTACTGTGTGTGTTTGTGTGTATGTTTATCTGCATGCGTGTAGCATGCGTGCCATTCTATCCGTATGGGCAGGATCTGCAATTGTTTTCAAATAGGTAGGTCCAGGTATGCAATTCAAAGAGACGCGCACTTCTACAACTGGGTGTTGCCTATTCTTTGACTTGAATATTAAGTTGCAACAGGTCATCTATCCTCTACTTATAAAAAGCTATCGCACTTGCCACTCCCTGTTTTTTTTGGTTGCTGTTTCACATTGTTCCTCCATTGATTGTGCACATCCAATGTATGCAGGTGCGCAATATGAACGCCGTGGGTGCGCTTATGATGAATCGCTGGACCATGCTCGAAGCTGTGGCCTACAGCCTTAACAAATATGCAGAGATGTGTGAATGGGAGCCGCTGCCAGAAGAGGGTTATACACGGGTAAGAGTCTGGCACAATTCTTTTTAGAACCGTGCTCGCTTTATTTCCTGCTCACGAATTTCAATGGGCCTCTCAAACATTCTTCAATTCAATCAATTATGTGCCTCGTTTCCTTGTTATATTGCAGGCAAGTTTTGTTGGCAACGTAGAATGGATTCCTATGGAGCTGCGCATGCAAGTGATGGACTCGTTGAACCAAGAAAGCAGTCTGAAGTGATCTTATGGCGAACGATGACAGGGCGTGCGAAGACGGGGCGTGCGAAGACGGGGCGTGCGATTGCGAGTTGTCAAAAATTGAACGCACAGCAGACCTGTCTTTGAGCGTACAGCGTACAGTGCTGATCTTTCTGTTAAACTTATTTAGGTATTATAAACTCGGAAAATTTGTTCGGCTGGATAGGTTAATATTCAGCGAGTTGTTGCATAAAGAGAGGGCGTGCCTGCAATCAACGTCACGACCACCTCCTCATAAGTTTTCCGATTCATATTCGTCAGTTCAGTTGAAACAATTTGCAAGTAAAATACACATTTGAAGTGGGGCGCATTCCCCAATAATCATATGAGTCAGCTGACTGGTTTTAAGTTGAGGCCTCAAGTGGCAATGCAGCACCAATCTTTCAGGCATAGCCCTGTTGCCAGAGCCGTGCATTCAGGGCGCACTGCATCCCATCTGTCTCGGCTGAGTGTGCGCAGAGTTCTTGCACGCCCGTCGGTGCCTGTAGCCGCATCAGCATCAGCATCTCATGTCCGGCCAGAATCCGAGGTTGCAGGCATGGAGCAGTTCTTAAACAAGCTGAAGTACAACCAGGATGGGCTACTGGCCGTCATCGTTCAGGTAGACTTGCACAGAACAGTTGTTTATATGACATGCACGAATGTTCATACATGCCTCAAAGACTAACAGTTTCGACCTTTATTCTGACACCAGCACGTCGACACTGGGGAAGTGCTCATGCAAGCCTTTGCGGACCGAGCTGCTCTGAACGAAACGTTGCAGACCAGGTGCGTGCGTCTGTTCCCTAATGTCAAGCCCTAACTCATGGATTGCAAAATGCAGTCCTACCAGCAATGCCTGCAGGCACAAAGCAGCATAATAAATCCTCCTACTTACGTATCACGTGTTTCCTGCCTGCCCAGGCTCGCAACCTTCTACAGCCGCTCACGGAAAGGCAGGTGGTGCAAGGGGGAGACCTCAGGAGCCTTCATTAACGTTCACAAGGTGTTGACTGTTTGTGCCCTTGCTACGACATACACTGCCTAGAACCCTGCAAGGTACAAGTGCCCAAACGCGTTTCCTGCGCTGGTGCCAAGCGTCGCATTGAGCACTAGTTATTGTCGCAGCAGGTGGTGCGTGTTTACTGAGAATATAGTTTATGTCCCACAGGTGTTTGCAGACTGTGACCGTGACTCCATCATCTACCTGGCAGATCCCATCGGTCCCTCGTGCCATACAGGTGCCAGGTGAGGATGTGCGCTCTTGCTTTAGAGACAGACTGTCAGTGTGAACGATCATCGTTCAAGTGATGTGCTCTTTGAAACTGGGACGCGTGAGATGTCGACTGAATTTTACTATTAGTCATACCACATATCACCTCCTTTGCGCTAAGCCTCCCACGGGAGATTAATGCCCACTGTCTTCAGAGCAGTTGCGGGTCACAAAAGCTGAAAAACTTGCAATAAAAATCAGCAGCTAATCAGCAGCAGCAAGCTTAGAAATTCGGCTAGGAAGATAGTGTGCGTCCCATGCGTGTACAATACAAGTTGTCCTTGCGTTCTTCTAAAGATATTGAATTGAAATCCCCATTAATAGCATACCTGTGTGTGTGGAGTTATCAACAAGGACTCTGGCTTGCCTGGCACCCTGAAACACACACACACACACACACACCTGTAACGCAATCAAAATAAAATACATCTGCTTCTTGCTTGCGCGCTTACCTACTTCATCGCAAGATTCACTTCCCTTTCAAACGCACTGGTGCAGGACGTGCTGGTTCTCAGAAACCAGCCTCAGCGCTCATGGGGTGCAGGAGGTAGGCGGAGACCACACGCACCACGGGAACCACTCCCCCCAAACCACCCTGCTCTCACTGGAGCGGACCATAGCAAATCGCAGGGAAGAGATGCAGCAGCCAAGTGGTGAGAAGAAGAGGGGGAGTGAAACAAGGCTCTGATGCCAGTACAGGGTGAAAGCAGAGTCGTAACCCACGTACCACTGTACCCTGCAGCTCAATTGATCCGTTGTTTAGGTTGATAATTGTTTGCAAGTCCGTAAGTCCGTGTGTGGAGGCTCATGTGCAAATGCAACGAAACAAGGATGCTTCGCAAGGGAACAGCGTGCCACTAACCCCCACAAACGATTTGTGTATATTTGTGTGTAATTTCCTGTATGCCAAGGCCTTTACAAACTCTTTTACAAGTCTCGTTTGTAAACCTGGCCAATAAGGTGAGGTCTTGTATGTATTGCAGAATAACTTGCTTACTATTAAAAAGTACAGATGCTGCTTCCAATCACCCGCTGGCAGTCCCCTGTCGCTCATAGTGACCTTTTCAAACGCATTTCTCTGATACTTTTGGTTGTGCAGAGGGGAAACCATCTTGGACAGCGAGGTTGTTGGGTAATCCGGAGCTGACGTGCAAAAAGGTAAGGTTTAGTTGGGTGCAGTTTGCATGCAAAAGTAGAGTTCATGTGCTCGTGCACTTGGCTAAGCCCAGCATTTCCACTCAATGTTTTTGTAAGCATTGAGGAGTTGACTTGCTGCTGGAAGCTAAATCCAAGGGAATCATATAAGCACTTATAGCACCCATGAAATGCCCATGTACTTCTGTAGGTCTTGAGTATCTATATGTTTCCTTAAGACTGTTTATTGAAATGGCGTGTGTACACTCTTTGCCCAGGTTCGAGAGGAAGCGGGAGAGCTATGCGAAACTCTTGAGAAGTCAGAGGGGAAAGAGCGTGCAGCAAGCGAGATGGCGGACCTACTGTACCATGCCATGGTTCTGTTAAACTTACAGGTCTGGTCTTTCTCACTTTTAACGCTTTTGTACCATGCCATGGTCCTGTTAAACTTACAGGTGTGGTCTTTCTCAATTTTAACGCTATTGTACCATGCCATGGTCCTATTAAACTTACAGGTGTGGTCTTTCTCACTTTTAATGCTGTACTAATGATTTTGAAATCAGATTTTGAAATTTACCTGTGTGCTCAGGAGGGTGCATTCCTCCTAACTTTTGGACGCCACGTGTCAAACCGAATAAGAACCAGATATTCGGAATCCTGGCATTGAGAGCTATCCAACGGTATATGTAAGGGTGGATAAATAGGGTGTCTGACTTTGCCAGCGAGGCTCGGCACTCGCTGGGGAGGCCGTAGCTGGAAATTACGGTTAGAAAATCTTTTTCTCAAACCTGCACGGATTGAGCCGAAAATTCATCAGTTGTTAGATTATGCATATTAATAAATATTACGGTGGAGATCGGGTGGAAAATATGGGCGTGTGAGCCAGGTAAATTTGGTTAGCGGTTACACCCCCTCCCAAAAGTGTTGCACACCCCTATTAACTCCTCCTGGTGTTATATAGTAATAAATGTTATTAATGAAAAGACTTGGTTTAAAATTTGGGCGTGTCAGCCAGGAAAATTCAGGTAATGAATAAATCAATTGCCCCTCCCCCCACACACAGCTGCACACTGCCTAATACTGCCCCATTAACCACGCTACTGCTGCTGCTGCTGCTACTGCTGCTGCCTATGCCTCTTCCTCTAGCATGTTGAGGCGCAAGTCCATGTCCTCCCTCTCCTTGCCACTCTCCTTGCCATTGCTGTGCACATAGATGATCTTGGAGCGCAGCTTGGTGTACAGCTGGCCCCAAGCTGACCAGTTGCGCTCGCAAGCACATGCAGTGGGGTGCATGCACAGCAGCTTGGCTGCAAACGCACGACAAGACTCGAAAGCCATGCATGCTTGCTCACCCAATAGCGCCACAGTTGACGCGGTTGATGGTTGGGGGGAGTGACAGTGCGCTCGCTGCTCTCTGACACTTTGCGCTGAGAGAGGTCGTGGGCCAACTCGCTGAGCTTAGGCGCAAAGGGCTGAAGCTTGGCATTGCTGCGTGCACCAGAAAGTAATGTAGATGGGCTTCAAATAGCTTGTGCACGTGTCTGCATGCAGAGTGTGCGTGCGCCCACGTGCATGCACGTGTGCTTTCTTGAAATGCCTTTCCGGCATGCTTCACACAAGGTTGCACTCATTTACGCACACTTGTCTTTAACACGTATATAAACATGCACCTGCAGCAATACCTACACAAAACCCACACATGCAGCCACCTCCATACCTGAGTTCAGCCTTGAGCTCTGCTACATCGTCGCCCGCAAGCTCAGTCAAGCACTCCTCTGCATTCTTCATACGATCCCACATACGTGCCTGCTGCTGCTGTTGTTGATGATGTGGAGTGGCACGCTGCTGTTGAAGAAAAAAGGCCCAAGTGCTCAATGGACTTCTCCTTGCCTGCCTTCAAGTCGTCCAACCGCTGCTGACTGAGCCCCAGGGCTTGCACACAGTTGTTGCTGCTGCTGGGCTGCATGGTGCTGCTGCTAGGGCCTGCTTCTGCTGCTGCTGGCTGCTCCTCCACAGGAATGAGCCCATTTTTCACACCCTCCCTGTACCCGCTGCAGTTCCTGCTCTTCAAGTGTGTCTTGCAGGCATTGGAGGGGTTGGAGGGGCTGAGGAATGTGTCGCAGCACTTGCATTGTAACTGGCAGATGATTTCAGAGTTCCCCTTCAAGACACGAGCACCACGTGCATACACTGCCACCACCAGGTTTTACCCTTCTCTTTGCAGCCCTTGACGTGCTGGAAGCATCTTAAGATGTTGGGGACTCTTCATTGTAGGACTGAGTGCCTTGGCCAGATGGCAGCCCCTTCCCCATCCAAGTCCATACACTTGAAATCCTCAATCAATAAAATAGATTTTTTAGGAATTTGGTGGATCTCTGGGGAGATGGGGCTAATTCCCCCCAAAAAGTGAAGACCCTCGCTGGCCGACGAGTGTCTTCCACACCGGGAAAGAGGCTCGCCGAGGTCATGACCCACCCTTAGTTATATGCTTCAGTACAGAAATACAGGGTACAACAACAATCTTGTTCGATTCATACTATACATGTTGTGAAACATGGTGCAGCGTATGTAATATGGTATGAAAATGACGATACGGAACATTTTCGCTTTCCTGGCAGCCCACAAAACAAAAAAATTTTACATCTTTGCATGCAGGTCAAGGCCAAGTTACCAGCAGACTCGCGCGTCATTGTTGTGTGCCAGGTAATCTGTGCAACGTCATCACTACCTACCTCATTTTTTGCTGTAAAATATCGTTGCAAATACGCCTCTGCTAAGCATGCCTTTGCATACGTGCTATAGTAAAGTTTCGTTTGGGTTACAAAGGCAATTCAACTTATGAAAATGAGGTAAACTTTAAAACAGTACGTACAGGTTTTTTTAATCGCAATCTGTGTTTTAAGGTTTAAAGGGAAGTGAATGCGGCTGCATGCTTGCTGGAAACCATCTCAAAGAGGAAAAGTCTCTGTTTCTTCCTAATTACGTTTACCTGGTTGTCAAGTTGCTGCTGCTTTGCTTGCTCACATTGCTGTCTTGCTTGATGCCTGCAGAAAGGCTTGCGCTCTTTGGCAGCGTGGTGAGTAAGGCAAAAAACAATTGTCGAGCAAGGCATATGCTCTAGGTATTGCGAGGGGTGCAGGATGACTTTTTGCTTTGTAGGACGAGCTTAAAAGTTCCTTTTGTTTCAAGCTTCGCCCTAGCAAAACCTTTGCTTGTTGTAAGCTCGTAATATCAAGCGGACCTATTAATAATGTTTAAAGCTTGGTATTACAAATTTCTGACTTGCAGTGAAACAATAGCCCGTCTTGGGTTCAGTCACGTGGCTTGGGTCAATGGCGGCTTAGATACAGCGCAGAAGGGCGATATCGACACTGTCAACGGGGTGGATGTCAGGTAAATTTCAGCTCATTGTTTTGCAGCCTTTGGTGCTTCATCCTAGAAGAGCATGTTGGTAGTAATCGTAGCATGATCGGCTACTGCTTGATATCTTGCACAAGTGCACAATTAATTCCAGGGTTATTCAGTTCAGGGTTCCGTCAAATGTTCGAGTTTGCAATCTTTCACGCATTTTAATTACCCTAAAAATGCTGTTCACGAGCATTAAAAGTTTGTCGAACCTGAAGCCCTTTTTTCAAACTTTGGGGTCCGATAATGCTGCCCAAAATGCAGGAAAGAGCCCTAGATGGCCATCAAACTTTCTAACTATGCAGTAATTGATTATAATATGTTGTATATATTTAAGATAATAGAAGCATTGTTGGACAAGCGTGACCACGGAAACCAGCAAAATCCTCCATTTTCGAAATTGCACATCAAGCTGCTTGAACTGTTCAAGGGTTCTAGATCTTTATCAAACCCTTGGTTTAGTTTAGTTCGGATTACAAAGGCCTCCAGCCTGGCATGGCTGCTCAACCTATTGGTCCCAACAAATAAATAAATAAAAAAGATCGACAGCTGCACTAATAAATTTGAGTTATGTTGAAAAACAAAACCTTTGATATCACCTTCAGAAATATGATCAAATAAATGGATGAACTGGTGCCGTAAATGTTGGGTACCGATACATGAAAAAATAACGTGTTTTTCATTTAAATATAATCCCCGTTTTCACACAAATTGCAAACACATGCATCCTGTCCGGACTCCTGCCGTATAAACCAGTTTCACACTTCAACCCATGTCCTCAAATCCTGAACCGAGCTACGTTCCTAATGACATTTTTGCTCAAAATCATTAAATATTATGGCAAGACGAATGGTACACGTGCATCATAAATCGGTCTCTCAGGCAAAGCAAACCATTTGTGATAAGCCACAGACTTTTCTAGACAAGAGCAAGGGTCTTGACCATGTGCCTCTCTCCAAACTGCCTGATGCCTGAATCTCATGTCTATGCGTAAATAATAAAGTTCAGCTTCCTGTAATGTAAATAGTCACTTTGTATACAGTGCCATTCTGCAAATCACCAAAAGCATCGTTCAACTGTTTAGTCCAACAATTAGAAGCACCAGAATTCCAAAGGGAAATATCTGCTTTCATAACATCGCGTAAAGTAATGCTGTTTGAATCAACCATCCCGTTCCAAAATTTGACAGCTGACCCGAACCAGTAAAAATTTGACAGCTGACCTGAACCAGTAAAATTATCAAACCCTTGCCCTCAAAAAACCGAACTGAATGACCCTCGCTAATTCATCAATGAGCTCGGTTCAGCTTTACGTAGCACGACAGAATGGGTTAGGTGGCGTTGCTAGCATTTAACTCATTCGGTTTACATATTATTGCATGCTGTTCTGCTTGATTTGCGGAGCTGTATTTGCGTCTTGTTTTCTGTTTCAGATATGGAGGCGTGGGAGGCCTAAGTGAAAAACTAGGCTGGACAGCAATTCAGAGAGAGGAGAAGCCAGACGGGGAGCTGCTTGGCGGTCTCACAGGTGGGTCATGGGTGCATTTTGTCTGCACTTTAGTGTGGCCTGCAGCTGAAGTAGTTCCAGACGCTTCCTTCACAAATTGATGTTTAATGAAGTCCTATACAATACAGCATCAGGATTGAGGGCTGTAACAATTACTTGTTTAAGACCTTTTTGCGTGAACTTTCGACTATTGAATTTTTTTAGCACTCAGGACATTATACGATGAGGATTAGGGATTGTGTTTGCTTAAATGAACACTACCAAACATGTTGTCTGTCCGTCTGTAAGTGGTGGGTTGGAAGTGGGAAGGAAGGTTGGCTCTTGGCTTGGTCACCTTTGTTGGCATCCTATTATTTTGTGAGGGAGGAAAGGGGGGTTGAGAAGAGAGGGGTCAGAAAGAGAGGACAAGTGGGGGGAAGCATCGCAAGCGATGCTGAAAAGTTGGCGAAGCCTTTTGCGCTGTGAACTGGCAACTTGTGTGTGCTTTGTGCGCGCTTATACATGTGTGTGTGTTTATGTGTGTGTGTGTGCGTGTGTGTGTGTGTGTGTGCGTGTGTGCGTGCGTGTGTGCGTGCGTGCGTGCGTATGTGCCTGCGTGCATGCATGCGTGCGTGTGTGTGTGTATGTGTGTGTGTGTGCGCGCGCGCGTGTGCGCGTGTGCGCGTGCATGCAGGCCTTCAACCTGCTCACATCTGTCAGTCAAACATGGAGACTCGCATCCTCAGAACACGCTCCCATCGTCATCGCGTCATTTAACATAAATTTTAAAGTCCCTTGCAACTTGAATTGTGGAAATTCGTGCACCCAGTCGTGTGCTTGCATGGAGCAGCGAACTTTTCGTCCCGCCTCTCCTTGGCCCTGGACCCAGCCGGCACACTCAGGGACGTTTTCTGATGACGCCTGTGCTTTCAGATGCTGTCCGGGGTGCATAGGCTGGTCTCCGCCGGGCAGCTTCCTCCAGCTACCAAACATTGAGTCAGTTCTTTCCACAGCACTGCTCACTGCAGCCCTGGTCACCAAAACTTGTATGCCCCGACAAAAAGTTTTG
>Ga0307974_1003287_pt1 | contig 11619 bp, 11 predicted proteins | sample OrgLakmetagen784_FD_201812 | JGI IMG/M metagenome (GOLD analysis project Ga0307974, IMG submission 201812) | Saline water microbial communities from Organic Lake, Antarctica - #784 | ecosystem: Environmental > Aquatic > Non-marine Saline and Alkaline > Saline | place: Antarctica: Organic Lake... | reverse complement strand
GGAAATAAACAGAAAAAGGCCCTGATTGATTTCAATCACACCCTGATTGCACTATTGATTGAAATGCCCCTGATTGAAATCAATCACATTCAATCAACGTCAACCACTCCAGGAATTTTCTGACGAACTGTCCTAGATTGATAGTCTGACGAGATCGTATGGCATCCAAAAGCTGTTGAGATGTAGGTAAATCTTGGAGCGCATGCAGAACCTGGTAAGTCCATGTATCACTCCTGTTTGCAAGAAGTAAATCAGCCCGCACAATTTCTCAAGAAGCAAGAGGGTTGTTTAAAGAGAGTAAACTGTTCCAGAATCTTATGGTGCATCCGAACCAGTAGAAAAAGATGGGCATCTGGTCTGTTTCACGGAGCTCGCAGTAAGTATCAGTACCTTTCTTGACACCCAGGAGTTTTTTCAGGAAGCCAAGATGAAGGGCGTGTGCACGGCCGGGTGGTTACTGAGGAATCATATGTCAGTGAAAAAGTGGCGCATACTTGACATCCGTACAGGCCAGCTGTCAAAGCGAATACCTGGAAAAGCCACAACATGGCATGACAAGTTCTAGAGGTGTGCCATCGTACGTGAAGGTGGGAATCGCAGAAGTATCCTTGCTGAAGAAGACCATGACTTTTGTTTTGTCAGTGTTGAGCTTGAGCCCCTTGAAACGTGTGTAGTTGTGAAATTTGTTTAGCTGGAACTGTAGGCATTCAGCTGTGTTTGAAGTGAGAGCAATGTCATCAGCATAATCACAAGGAGGGACCTGAACTGAATCCAAGGCAGTGGCAGCACCTCTCTGCACGGTCAAGAATCTGTCAATGTCTGTGGAAATAAGAACGCGTACAAGGTTTACAAAAAAAGGCCTTTAGTTAAGAAGTGCGACTGCTGGCCTGCTCATAAAAAGCAAGTTTATAGCCTAACTTGCAATTCATTGCTTACAGAGTTACAAGGTTTACAAAGAAAGGCCTTTAGTTAAAAAGTGCGACTGCTAGTTTGCTCATAAAACGTGATTAATTTAGAGTTACAAAGTCCATGCTTAAGCTGGTACCATGAGTTTTCGTGCAAAGTTCATGTCGGAAGAATGAAAGCTTCAAGTTGTTATCGTAAGAACGCGTACAGGAGCTGCAGGGAGAAACTTTCTAAGGGATCCATTCAGTGAGGGTGCGTGCAGTGGAATAGAACATGTTTCTTGTCCTGGACATCACCAGTCTCACACAAGACACAAGTAGGGAAAGAGGTGGAATCCCAGTTTGCTGTTTCAAAGCAAAGGGTGTGAACACCAAGTCTGAAACGAGCCATACTGTGAATGACAGGAAGGTCAAGAAGCATGTACCTGGGAAGCCTATAGCTAGGGAGGATGGATAACCACAGCTCTTTGTGCAGGCAGTGGTGCGCACCACTGGTGACACGTCAGCGTTTTGCTGTTGCACACTCTCGGGTGGCTATCAAAAAAGGTGCCCAAAACTCTAAATGCCTGTCATTGATGTCCACGACAAATTGACTGAGATTGATCGTCTCAGAGTTCAACAACTTCTATTGCAGCATGAAACCAGTTGAACTGCAGGGGCTCCAGACCACACTCCTGTATAACGCACCATGAAGGAGTGGTGTCTCTGCCAGAGTGACTCCAGTCCTCAGTGCCTCCGGTCCTCAGTGCCTCCGGTCCTCAGTGACTCCAAGAATCCTTTCCTTGTTCTTGTGGCTGAGCAGTTGTTTGGCTACGTTTTCTGCCTCAGCAACAGGGCTTAGTCTATTTAAAGAACTATTTATTTAAATCCACTATCCTGCTTCCAAATACTCTTTTCAGTTCCGTGCCATAGAAGAAACACAAAGAGAGATGCTGATGTATTGCAATTCATGTTTGCTTTGTAGACCTTTCTATAGGCTTGCACTAAGTGACTGTGTTGGTGAAATAGCATGGCAGGTTCAGTGCTGTAGACTGGCTATGTAACTCCGTAGTTATTGTGGATTGGCAGTGGCCGAGATGGGTGGTCATCCCTGTAGACCCTTAGCGTAGCTCTGTAATGTCTGTGCCTGGTGCTCTTGCTTGTTTGAGGCTGGTACTCCAGTCTCTTTGTGACTTCTTTTCTCCTTCTGGTACTCTGTTGGACCTTTCTGACTGGGCCTTTTTTGCCTGCCAGTAAAGGAGTTTTACGGTACTCGGTACCAAATTTGGCTTACTTTTCCTTAACTTCATGTGGGGAGTGGTTTTCACTGCCTGCGTAGTTTTTGTTCTTATTGAGGCTGGCAGTGGCCGAGACGGTGGTCATCCCTGGTAGACCCTAAGCTTAGCTCTGCAGTTTCTGTGCCTGGTGCTCTTGCTTGTTAAGGCTGGTACTCCAGTCTCTTTGTGACTTCTTTTCTCCCTCTGGTACTCGGTTGGACCTCTCTGACTGGGCCACTTCCTTTGTCTGCTGGTAAAGGAGTTTTACGGTATGGTATGTGGGAGGTTACGGTACGGTGTGCGGGGAGTTTTGTCACTGCCTGCGTTTTCTTTACCTTTTTAACTATTGTAGCCTGTACCTTGTGCTCACCAGCCAGCCAACTTGCGTATTACAAGAAAACTGATTCAAGCCTACAACAAGGACAACCAGGAAGCGAGCTGAAAGCTGCTAGAGCCTTACAATTGACTAGCAGGTCTTGGATGCGCTGATGTCTGCATTCATTGACCAAGTTGCTGATATATTTTGTCAAACCGACCAGGTCATAAGATGAAGAATTACTAGTGCCTAATAGTAAATTGAGAGCAAAAATACGAGGAACAGCTGCTACATCCTGCCTTTGCTCTTTTTCTACGTGGTAAGCATGCTCCACCGGCATTCTTTGTGCCGAATCAAATTATTTTTACATGCGCCAGCTCATTTTTTCTTTCCACCACCCACACCCCCCAGCTTGCCACCCTTTTTTGCGGGGGGGGCCTTCTTGGCTGGCTCGGCCTTCCTTTTGCTCCCTGAAGAAGGAAGAAAAGAATTTTTGATAATGATCTGAGAGGTATCAAGGGTCAAAGTGTAGCGTGAAATGCATTAGAAAGAGAGACGCTGTGAGTAGGTTATCCTAAAAGGCATGTTGTCGGGGGCTGGCATGGATGATGTTCACATCAGATTGCTGGTCCGTACCTGAGGCGTCTGGCTTAGCTGCTGGCTTTGGCCGGCCAGGGACTGGCTTGAAAAATGACTCCATTCGCCCTTGCTGAGCCTACACAAGAAAAATAAAAAGGAGGACAGGGCAGGGCTGGAGGATTTAAAAAGTGTCATGGGTGTCAAATCTTTGGGCCTTCTAAAGGACTCCAACTCCCTAAACCTCCCTTTCTGACCCCCTACATAAGACAGAAGGGTGCCATTTTGCTCTCGTGCAAACTGCTTTCTTATCCTCTTTGATAATCAATAACACTTCTGTGTTGAGTGATAGCCTATCACTGAGGGCAGACACCAGCAAGCACACGCTATTTCACCAACCACCAAATCTCTTGCAGAAGAAAGGCTTGAGACCAACACAGGGCGTTGTTATTTCAATGAGAGAACAGAGTTGAGGAAGTATCGTTTCAGGTCAAGCCTGCAACCCTCTTGGTCCTCATTGATCTTTTTCCTTTTCATTTGGTGGAGGAGTTTTACGGTACCCGGCACCAAAACGGCTCCTTTTTCTTAATTAGTGTGTGGAGCAGTTTTTCACTGTGCGTAGTTTTTTTCCCTTTTTCGTTCTGACCTGTTACTGGTAGGAGCGTCACGACGCCCTTCTCTTTGATTCCTTGATGGCAGTTACGCTTGCTAAATCTGACTGCAACTACCTTTCCCTGCAGGGAACCTTTTCATTTCCATGGACCAGCAGCCTAACCTAGCAGCTCCAACCAGCTGTATTGTGAGCGTACCTTGCCCTTACAATCCTTGATCTTCTTAGCAGTCTTCCTTACTCGGTCTTCACTGAAGTTTTTCTCCCCCACCAGAAACTCGACCAGCTTCTCTTCATCAATATCCGTCCATTTAAGGGGGGGGATTTCCTGCAAAACAAAAGGTTGAAATCCAGGTCCTAATCAGCATGTGCGAGTGACCCTGGCCAGCAGGCCACGTGACCATGTTTGACAATTACAGAACCCGTTCCTAGGCTCCAAATAATCAATGCGCTGCTTGATCTGAAAATTGAATCGCGGTATGGACAAGAATGCAGGTAGGTAGATAAGTTCACACTCATGATTCCTGGGTATGCCGTTGTAACGATTAGTAAGATTCCCACGATAGCATGTACCCACATCCTGCACCTCCCACACGATATAAAGCTCCAATGCGTATGCTGCTGCAATTTCATCTAATTACCTCTGGGGGCACCACCTCTGGCGTGTGGAAGAATTTGCGCGCAAGCTGGTACTGAGACTCAAAGTCATCGGGTGTCGGGTACTTGGCAGGATCCAGAGAGGCCAGCACTCCCTCAATGGTCTTGTGCTTCTGCAAGAAGCAGACAAGACAGAGGGGAGCACATTTGAGGCCTCACTCTCACACACACATACACACACACACACAGGTGAGACGCAGCTAGTCCTGCGGTATGTTTAAATACGTACAATAAGTAGCCCCAGCACTCCCTATCAAACAAATGATGGACACACTTCTAAATCACATAGAGCCCAGTTGCAGTGCACGTAAACAAACAACCACCCTCCCATGCCAGAACCTGTATCAGCTGCAGTGCCCTGATGGGACCAATGCCCCGAATAGTGCCTGCGTAGTCGCAGCCACACAGAATGCAGAAGTCCACAAACTGGTTGTCATCCAGGTTAAGGCCGGCCAAAGCTTTTGCACGATCAAACTCGTTGATGGGTACCTGGGCGGTCTGTATGTGTATGAAAGTGGGTGTTGGAGGGGTATGTGCACACATTATGATGCTGGCGGAGAGTTTAAACGCTGTTTTTGTTATACGGGCCTTGAAGGGGAGTGAGTGACTATAAGAGAGATATAATGTTAAATAAAGCATACTTGGGGGCGTCATCGGTCACCTTCAACCAAATGATCTCTATTATTACAATCATATAGACGTTCTAGTTCGTTCCACGTCACCAAAGCTGATTGAACAAGACACAACGTACACACAGCTGCTTCAGCACATTGCTCTGACAGCAAGAAGGGGTCAGACCACTTGGGTGTTGATCCTCCTTTCCAACACGACTTACGTTTGAGTGCATGAGGTGGCGAATGAGGCGAGGAGTGCCAAACGTGAGGGCATCCATGTCCTCTGTGGCCACTCCATACACAAGGCCAGCCTAGAAAGCAAAGGAGGAATAGAGTTAAGGGGATGGGTGAGTGAGAGCTGGCAAATTTAACTACCTTGCTCACGGGCACGACCCATTAAATAGTATGCCGGCCATGATATCACGTAGCTAGGGTTGGCCATCAGGCCGTGTATATGCACAATGTAAGATTTTCATGCCGAAGTAGTTGTATGTACTGTGAACGCATGTATGCATGTACGCATGCACTGTGTACGCATGTTTGTACTGTGTACGCATGATTTCGATCAACCGTATACACAACCCTTTCAGTGCCCATCCCATGAACCGGGGCTCTTTCTTTGATATGGCTGCAACTGCATCCAAACGCCCTCCCCTCTTTTGTTGTGCACCCCCTCCTTATACCCACGTCATACATTTTTGTCCTAGCACTTGTTTTCAACACACATACATGCACATCTGCTATGCACGCGTTGGCGTAACTGAATGGTGTGTGGTTGAGCACTTTGTTTGCTCACGCGCTCGCTCCACAGATGTGCGATTGCCCGCATATGCTACACACATGCTGAAGCACCTTCAATGCGTACGCCCTCGCACAAGCTCTGCCCATACTCACACCCCCCTTGACCGAAAGAAATCAGGAAGCCAAGGTTGGCAAGCACCCCCAGCACGACGCAGGCCCCACCTTACACATGCTGGAGCACTGTGCCTCTGCCTCTGTGGCTGCATCCACAATCGGCACCCCCATAAGACGCAGCAGCTGCTTGCAATCCTCGTTGTGCTGCTTGGTCACCTGCAAAGAGGGGAGCGTGCCGTGGTATGGGAGCAGAGTACGTGCAGGGTCATGCCCTAAGTAGGTACCTCCCCTCCCTTTTCCCCTCATGCATGCCAAAGCCATGCAAAGCCATTACATCGCACTGCACTGATGACTATCGTTGCAATCACCGTCCTCCTCTTTGCTGCTATGATTCATGATACTTAACACAGTAATTGCAGGCAGAGTAACGCCACACAGGCAGGGTGTAGGTAGGCACTCGCCACACTGCCAATGATGGGTACAGCCAGTCACAGATACATGCAAGCGACACTATTTGGTGAAGCAAAAGGCATACTGTATTACCCGCCAAATGTCGTAGACATGTTTTTGATGGAACACGGGGAACAAATCGATGCGTTTGCTTCCAGGCAGACTGGTGCGTGTTTCTCGACTTGTGCTTACCCTTGCACTAACAAACGTAAGAGCCCTGCTTGAAAATAAGCTTTGATTTAAGGCGCAATGCCTGTTCTTGGGTGATAGGGCAGCCAAGGCGAGACACCATTTTAATTGCGTCTTGTCCAGGCATTCCCTTCCTGAAGACCGCACAAACTTTATGCTCTACCAGATCGTGCTCAGGCTGCACCCGCCACACTACTTCACTCTACCCCTACTCGACATTGGCCTTCATTAAGGATGACTCAATGCGTCATTCACCAAATCGTCCTGACCTCCCACCTTGATGGATCGCTTGCTGTACTTCTCAATCTCCTCCTGGTTCCCTGACTCTTGAGCAGCTTTCAGCGCCTCATCCGCATCCGTGCGCCTGCAGGAAGGGAAGAACACAGGTAGTTCCGTACTTGAGCTGTCAGCAGTGCCGCAACAACGTGCGCCGAGCGCCTTATCTGCATCTGTCTCTCAGGTACACAGCATGCCCCTAGCATCGCAAACAAAATTGCGCACACAAACCAGACAAACACACGCAAGCTTGTGTATGTGTGTGTGTGACATACAATACCGCAACAACAACAGCGCTAAACCAGAGAGTATACGCGATCAAGCACAATCAAGGGAGGCCCCTCGCTAATAACATGGCCCTCAACCTTTTGACGTGGCACAGTACAAAAGTAAACTTCCATGCGCAGCGCTGTCCTCATACTCACACTTGCACAAAAGAAAGGGCACCCTCTCTGCAAGCTCAGACTTGCAAGCTCAAGCAACCAGTTCCCCATATATTGCACAGGCACATCCAGCTCAGCAAACACCCTTGTGTCTCACCTTTCCAAGCGCTGGTCCAGTTGGGCACGCTTGATCTCTGGGGGCTTGCCGTCAAACACAAAAACAGGCTTGATGCCTGCCTCGAGCATACGTGCCGTACGATAGAACATGCCCTGCACGCGTTTAGACGTCAATGAAGGATTGCTTTGTCTTAGTAATGCTGCCCTGTACGTTGGAACATGCCCTGCAAGTGCTTGCATTCAACTTGCATGCAACCGATGCTACAGATGGTGCATGCATTCGTAGCTCAAGACTTTGAAAAGACTTTGAAAAGGGTTGAAAGGACGTTGAGAATATGAAAAAGAACCAGCGATCATTGTAGTTCAAATCCTGGTGATATTACAAGTGATGTGGGCATTTATGATGATGATGATAAATTGTTCAATGGATGACTGAGATTTCCAGCCCTTAGAATCATTGTTCTATTTCTCGTCACCTGTTGATTTTCCTTAATGACATCGCCTGGAAGATGGGAAAGTTTTCCTTCCTCCCTTAAAGCATCATGGCGGGGGAGGTAACAAGTTCCTTGTCCTTTGCACGTTGGCTGCAATATTGCTATCTTTGTAACCAGTATACGCATCACTTTGAAGATAAAAAAGGCCTCACTGGCTAGTGATGCAATACAATCTTACACGCACAAACACGCTCACATACACTTAAGCCCACCCACATCCTTTATTTTCCCCACCGGCTACCTGTAGATGACTGGTGATCTCTCCTGCCTCGTTGGTGAGCAGCTGATCCCCTACCCGTCCAACCTGGGCGTAGGATATGAGTAAAAGCGTTTTTTGGCATAGCTGCTACAATGGGCAGCTGCAGACAAATGTAGATGTGATGTGTGGCTTCATGATGCAAGTTTTAAATTGCAAGGAGTTGATTTTAGTAAGACACATGTGACGTACCACGACCATAAACTGGTAGATGTGCATGGAAGCATCCACAGCAATCTTGCGCCCAAAGTAGGTCTCAAATTTCTGCTCCCTGGTGCAGTCCGGCGCCTGGAGATGTGTTCAATACGATGCAAAGGGAGGGTGCCAACGGCGCCCAATAGCACAACAAGCATGTAATCGCATGACTTAATTTGTGTGTGCGTGTGTGTATGTGCGTGTGTGTACATGTACGTGTGTATTTGTGTGGATGGGTGTGTGCGTGTATGTATTTGTGTGTGCGTGTACTTTTGTGTATATGTGTGCATGTGTGTGTATGTGTGCGTGTGCGTGTGTGCATGCGTGTGCATATTGTCTCGTGTGTGTGTATGTGTGTGTGTGTGTGTGTGTGTGTGTGTGTGTGTGAGAGTGCGTGCGTATGTGTCTATGTGTATGTAAGTATGCACGTGTGTGCATGTGCATGTGCGTGCGCGTGTGTGCGTGCGTGCGTGCGTGCGTGTGTGTGTGCGTGTGTGTGTGTGTGTGTGTGTGTGTGTGTGTGTGTGTGTGTGTGTGTGCGCGTGTGTGGGTATGTGGGTGTGTGTGCGTGTGTGTGTGTGGGTGTGTGGGTGTGTGCGTGTGCGCGTGTGTGTGTGTGTGTGTGTGTGTGTGTGTGTGTGACGTGTCATACGTTCTGTGCGAGTGTGCGACGTTGGGTCAAATAGCAGATAACTAACCTGGTCAGCCAGAGTCTTGGTGAGATTTCCAATTCCCATGTTTAAGACAGCTGGAAATAAAGATCAGCCCACTTAGGTGCGTGACTAGGCTAGTTAATTTAAAAATAAACCCAATAAATAGGTTTAATTAAAGCCGGATGCCAAAGGAACAAATAAGCTGGGTTATATAAGCTGGGTTATATAAGATTTTCAGGGAGCTGCCCCGTGTAAACGAAATAGTTGCAAGCTCAGGGGGAATTTGAGAGGAGGAGAGCAACGGGCATGGACCCCCTGCAGGAGAGTTCGTGAATCCGAGCTCTTGCCCTCTCTCCCTTTCCCCCTGAAATATCTCGACATTTCATTGAATTTTTTGTTAAGCCATTAATCTCTTTGACTCAGTTTTTCACCCTGCAATCAACCAATCTGCCCAAACACGGGAGCTGGCATAGCTGGGAATCAACCTCTTTAAGCGACATGTGCGCTGGTGTGTCGTCAAAATACCAGAGGGGGTTATCTAAGGCCAAAAATGGTACGGTTTTTGTATGCTACTAGGGTATGGGCCCCCTAACTTGCAGGTTTCAAACTCAGCTCTGCTATGGAGATTGCTGAGCTGGAAACGTGCAAATTAGGGGGCCCAAACCTAATCGGCCGCGGCGTGAACCCTACTTTTTGAGCAGCCATATGCTGTATCTGACCAGCCAGCGCAACAAACCCGGTGATTTTTAGTGTTTTGGAATCTTCATAATAAGATCATTGCAAAACAATGGAGCAAAAAGAGCAAGTAGTTGGCGAGATATGCAAATCAATGTGCCATTCCCCCTGGAAAGCACCCATCTAGGGTACAGGTGCACGACTTGTGCTTTTAGTACTGTGATTCTGTACGCAGGGCGACTTGTCTAAATCTGAGCACATGCTCGGGTAGCTTATACAGTCAGCATCAGTTTGAAGCTAGGTCGGGTCCAATTTGATGAAGTGACAGTTCCACCTTTCATGCAAAAAGGAGCATGTTTTGGCTTTTGCCCAGATAATCCCCTCTGTTAAAATACAAGAGTTTCATCACTTTTTCTCATGAGCAACTTTTCTGCATAGTGAAAATTAGTTCACGTCCGTGATGGAACACACACTAAGTGTACACGCTCGTATCTTTGCATCGAAGTGCCAATATCTGCGCCTTAACCCTCTCAATCTCAGTAGCTTGCGCATTGACCAGCTGCACCAGAGAGTCTCGCTCCTCCACTTCCTGTGATGTGGGGCAGGGAGGGAGAAGGGGCTTAAACTGCTGCTTGAGACGAGCGGAAGCAGCTATGGTTTGTCTTTGCACATTCACTTTACGTAGCTACTTAAAACCGTCTTGTACACATAAAAAGACGCACCTGCCGCCTCTGGAGAACGGGATCGACAAACATGGTCTTCCGTGTCTTGGTCAGCCCTGCTTCCAGCCCACGCTGTGTAGCTGTCATTTGACTCACAGCATTGAGGGCACGCGTGTTTTCTGTCGTTAAGGCCATCTGTGAAGTGTAAAGAGGAAGGTGACTGATCTATCACATAACAGTGTCAGGTGATCCACGGGACAAGAGGAACCTGCTATCCTGGTCACTTCCACAATTCACACTCATGTAGAGCTCGTCATTTAAACAACAAGTATGAGTGTGAAAGGGGCGCCATACAATCGTCCCAACTCTGTGTGACAGTAGTGACAACTCTGTGTGACAGTAGTGACAACTCTGTATGACAGTAGTGACAACTCTCTGTGTGACAGTAGTGACAACTCTGTGTGACAGTAGTGACACCCCTCTGCCAGGCTCGTACCAGCTCGTCTGTCCGTTCGGCAATCTTTTTGTCCCATCCAGCTAGTTCACGTGTGTAGGCTTCCTCCTGCAGAATTTGCAGTACATGTGTAGGACGGTTGCGTTGTGTCAGTCACTCATGAAAAACAATCATCAAAACAAATTTCTGACAACTCTATGATCTCAGACAAACAAATAACAAATAACTTCTCCAGTCTGATTGAGCAGGACCTTTGGTCCTTCGCTTCTATGCAACCCACCTGTTTCTTAATTTCCTGCTTCAGCTCCTCTGTGCCATGTGAAGCACCAATGGTATCCAGCAAGTCTAGATTTATGATCTGGACAACAGCAAGCACAAGTATTGTCATTGGAAGCATGTTTGGTCAAGTTAGCGCAACAGAGTAGAAGCAATATTAAATATTAATGTCACTATAGCAAGAGCGGTTTTTGTCCAGCATCACCTGGCCAAATTTCAGCATCTGCACATCATGTGCTCGGCCCTCTAGCTCTGCAACCTTCTGGTCCTTCTCTGCTTTGTCCTGCAGGTGTCAACAGAATCAGCAAACAACATCGACCACCTGCCGTGGTGGTGGCTGATGTGAAGAGGTGATGCCTGCTGTTGCCTAGTATACTCACAAGGTTATGTGTGACATGGGAGAGAGCGCTCCTACCTTGAGTAGTTGGAGATGTTCTCTTTTGAGGTTCCGGTGCTTGGCCTTCAGCTCAGACTTTTCATAATCCAGTTCCTACGCGCAAGCAAGGGCAGCAAGCAGCATGGAACGTACACAAATAAAATTTTCTCAAATTATGAAGACTCTTTTATTCCTGACAGTTTAGGTATAAAGGCAGAAGGTGCGTCTCTCTCTCTCTCTCTCTCTCCCTCTCTCTCTCTCTCTCTCTCTCTCTCTCTCTCTCTCCTTCTCTCTCTCTCTCCCTCTCTCCCTCTCTCTCTCTCTCTCACTCTCTCTCTCTCTCTCTCTCTCTCTCTCTCTCTCACTCTTTCCCC
>Ga0307974_1003285_pt1 | contig 11620 bp, 10 predicted proteins | sample OrgLakmetagen784_FD_201812 | JGI IMG/M metagenome (GOLD analysis project Ga0307974, IMG submission 201812) | Saline water microbial communities from Organic Lake, Antarctica - #784 | ecosystem: Environmental > Aquatic > Non-marine Saline and Alkaline > Saline | place: Antarctica: Organic Lake... | reverse complement strand
CGGGGCGGGGGCGGGGGCGGGGGCGGGGGCGGGGGCGGGGCCTTCTCCGCTCATCACTGTTCACCCACCCACAAAACTTTAATTTCGCCAATCCCGGGCAACCCCGGAGCCTCAGAATAAATATATATTCAACAATACCTGAACCACCCCGGAGGGCAAAAAACGTTATTTACCCGGGATGATATCGGAAAGGTACCGTAGGTACATACTTACGGTGCATGTACAATGCCTTCAGCAGGGAAATTTTCGTATATACGGTCCTATACGGAGTATGTATGCGGTTTGGGCCAACCCTATCCAATACGCATGCTTGAAGGCGGTAGCTCTGTGCCCGTGCGTGAAGGTCTTGGTTCTGTGCCCACGCATGAAGGTGGACGTTATGCGCCCTTGCATATAAGTGGTTTGTGCCATGCCCTGCCAACGTACAAAACTTTTGTCGTGTGCCGCACCCTGCCACGTCATTTTGGCCAGCCAAGCCTGCAGCGTTCACAACGAAGTTCAAACGTACGTGTGCAGACAATCCTGAACCATCTTGTTTGGATATTGCCTGAAGCAAGTGAATGTATGCTGAACACTGCCGCCTTGCTGGCCGCACAACCTTGGCAGCAGTCATGTTGACTGATCAAAACGCGGCTGTTATGTTTTCGCCACCGCCCTCAGTTGGAATGCTGCCCCCGTTTGCCCGCCGATGGACTCAGCACCAGAGATAGAAATGCCCCTCTCTTTGTATAGTGCAGATGCTCAATTGCTTTGTATTGCAGATGCTCAATTGCTTTGTATTGCAGATGCTCAATTGCTTTGTAGTGCAGATGCTCAATTGCTTTGTATTGCAGATGCTCAATTGCTTGTATTGCAGATGCTCAATTGCTTGTATTGCAGATGCTCAATTGCTTGTATTGCAGATGCTCAATTGCTTTGTATTGCAGATGCTCAATTGCTTGTATTGCAGATGCTCAATTGCTTGTATTGCAGATGCTCGATTGCTGTAGACCGCTTGAAGATGTGAAACAGGCGGGCATCACACTCACGCATGCCGCCTGCCTCTCACGCTGCAACGGTGCACGGGTGGACCTACACCGTTACGGAACCTTTACCTTGGATGAGTTGAGGCAGCAGGTGCGGGGGAAGGTAAAGTATGAAGCGATTTATGTACAGCCCAAAATTTTGACATGTTCGTTTTATGGTATAGTTTCATCCTAGACGAGTTGAGGCGGCAGGAGCAGGGGAGGCACTGTGCGACGCAGTTTGTACACTGCGCAAGCTTGACACATTTGTTTTTATGGCACCTTCGCCCTGGATGAGTCGAGGGGGAAGGTGAGGGGGAATGCACGAGCAGCCTGTGCACTGTACAGATACTTTTGCACCTACAAGGCAATTTCAACCTGGACGAGTTGAGGTGGCATGTGGACAAGGAGTACTCTTAAGCAGTGCTGTTTAAAGTGTACTGTTTAAGCAGTACTGCTTAATCATCATTCCTGCTGTCTAAAACCAACAGCCTCCTGCCTCCTCCTGCCGTTCAATAGCTGGGAAATGAACCACAGGGGAGAACGTCGATGCTGTCATAGGTCCCACACAAGGCCAAGTTGAAAAGGAAGTAGGCATACGGATATAAGCTCTGTTCAGGGTTCAGGGTTTAGATTAAGTTAAAAGGTTTGATATGGTGCGTGAGGAGGGTTGTGCTTGGCGCTCTGGCATGAGGCATTGAGCTGCCTGCTTGTAAAAGGGATACGGTTGTGCTATGCTTCATGCGCATGTTTGTGGCAGATGGATGCCCTAAGACATGTAAGATGATGCACAAGCAGCAGAACGCTTCAAGCATTGAATGAGGGAATTGAGACGTGCCTGGAAGGGATCCCAGACGTTATAAGAGCTATGTGCTGCATACATGTTTTCACACCTCTGAACACCATGGCACGTAGATGTAGCACTCCTTCGACTTTGTGGGTTTGATTACACGCTCAACCCAATTCAATCTGAAAATTTAGACGTTGCTTCCGTTCCCTTATTAGACTTGCCTCAACACAATAACCTTTCCAACACTTGTGCCGGCAATGACTCCAGGTAGTAGACGTGTGCAGCACGGGCGAAGACCACCTAGTGGTGAGCACGCTTTTTGAATTTGCAGTTTATTTGCATCTGCACCAGTATTACAGGCCAGTGTTCCCCCTCATCTCGCCCACACAGCACCCAAGCACAAATGATCGATTTCCATGATATGCTCTGAGAAAAGGGAGCGACACACCAAACTTTCGAACGGGCGATGTCCAGAGAAGTTTGAGCACGCTCACTGTTCGTCCAAATCCTATGTGCCGATGAGATCAGAGTCGCATGTGTGTGCTGTTAATGGCAAAAAGAGGCCGAGATCTTAATGCCATGTTCCTGCTGCATAAAAAAACTCCCAGTCCTTGCTGCAGTCGTACGTTCCTTGGCATAAGTTAAGAATGCCGGAGTCACGACCTCCCACTGTTTGACTGACAATGAAGTAGACATTTGACGACTGTTTGTGCACTTATTTGTGTGTGCACGTGTGTGTTTGTGTGTGAGCTGTCATGGAGCTGCAGTAGCAGGTCACCAGTTCCAACAACTGGTGTATCCTCCATGCTGTGCGGTGCAGGTTAGCTACAGCAGACGCACCTTTGGTCAAACAGGGGACGGTCATTTCAGCCCAATCGGAGGCTACCACGCTGGGAAGGATTTGGTGCTCATCCTTGATGTCGCTCGGTTTAAGGTGTGTTGTACTGGTTTCTATGCCAAACAAACAAACATTAGAATCTCGTTAGAGGGCTCCACACTGGAGCGGACATGTGGGTGGGTGAATGGGTGCGTGAGTTGGTGCTCGTCCTTGTCTTGAGATTTGAAATGTGACTATGCTTATTGTATGTTAAGAAGACAAAGAGCTGCTCAACCTGGCGTACTTCTGGTACTCATGTTCAATACAATGAGCACTCTGCTGTGGCCCAGTCAGGGGCCACCATGCTGACAAGGGCCTAATGCTTTTTCCTGTACAATGAGTTTATATCTAACCAAGGTTTGGCCAGACAAATGTACACCCTCTGTCACTTCATAGCTCGACGCCGAGATGGAAGCAGCCCCTCACCTGATTATAAGAGCCCCCTCACCTGATTATAAAATGGCCCCCTCACCTGATTATAAGATGGCCCCTCACCTGATTATAAAATGGCCCCCTCACCTGATTATAAAATGGCCCCTCACCTGATTATAAGATGGCCCCTCATTTGATTATAAAATGGCCCCCTCACCTGATTATAAGATGGCCCCCTCACCTGATTATAAGATAGCTCCTTACCTGATTATAAGATGACTCCTCACCTGATTATAAGATGGCCCTCTGCTTTTGTCGGCAGGGCTGGAGGTCCTCCTGTGTGCCCTGATAAAAGGGGTTGTCTGCTGCTTATTATTAATTGTAATTACCATGTTCATGCTCACCACTAGGTATCCTGGGTTTAGGGTTTAAAAAAACCTATCCTGCCTCCGACCCCTGCTGATGATTTCTACACATCCAGAGAAAGAAGACGACGCTGCCTGCGATAACACACCTGGCTGTAAAAGAGAGATAAGGAACACACCTTGAAATTTATTTCCAGTATTAAACTGCGTTCTGTACCCCCTCACAGGAAAGTGTTTTACATTTATTTGTGACAGAGTAACCAAGTGCCTGCGAAACCGAACTTGGCTTTGTCCAGTCTTTAACTTTGAACAAGCTCCAACACAATTCTTCCCTGTTTGCAGTGCACAGCAGCCAAGGTGCCATACCTTGTTCCCTGTTTGCAGTGCACAACAGCCAAGGTGCAATACCTTGTTCCCTGTTTGCAGTGCACAACAGCCAAGGTGCCATACCTTGTTCCCTGTTTGCAGTGCACAGCAGCCAAGGTGCCATACCTCGTTCCCTGTTTGCAGTGCACAGCAGCCAAGGTGCCATACCTTGTTCCCTGTTTGCAGTACCCACCGCACTGGGTCCCCCTCCCTATGCTCTTTGAGGCCATGCAGTACTTGGATCCAGTCACGTCACAACCTCGAGGCTTCCTGCGCATGAGTGCCGCGCCCCTGCAAGGTGTGGGAAAGGCTGCGCTGGTGTCGCGTGAAATTATATGAAGAAGCAAAAGTTGTGCGCAACTACCGTGTGCAAGGCGTGAGGTCTATATGAGCATGAGGTTAATATGAGCATGATGTGCCGTGTTCTGACTGGCAAGTATCGCTCCGTTTCTATTAGAGAAGGAGTATAATTCATCCTGCAAGTGTTAAGTTAATACGGGCGTGAAGTGCCGTGCTCTGACTGCAAGCACACATCGTCTAGCTCAGCTTTGCGCACTAGAAAGCCACTAAGGAGATGGACACAACCTTGCTGCTCCTGACATATATCATTTAGTGAGTACTGCGCGAGATGGAATATAATGCTAGGCACTAGGCATATACGTTATACTGTAACGTACGTTAGATTTTAGGGAACAGGCTTGATAATTTGATGCAAGCTTTGAGTGGTGGGATTAGGTTGATGCCTATGACTGACTTCTTGGTAGAGTCCCACAAAACATTTTATGGTCAACAGAGTCCTTAGATGAGACGTGGTTTTATCAAATGTACTATTGTTCAATTGCCTCTCATCCTAAGTGTTAGCCCTCTCTATAGTTCTGGCAACGGCGCTTTGCATGGGCGCCATCACATTGTTTCCAGGTACAAACAAAAGGTACGATTGAGTGATGCTGGAGGTGCAACGAATGGCATGACTAAGCAGGGGTCACGTGCAGGGATAGCGGGAGTATGGTGGGTCCGAAGGACTTTATCCTATGTTGTCAATAGGAATGGGCACGAATTGGGGCAATGTCAGTTGGAATAAGGGAGCCTATAGCTATTTGGTGCACCCCTCCATCAGTTTATTTGAAAGCTTGTAGGTTCTGATGGCTTGTTATCGTGGTTATCTGACAAGTCTAGCCATTTTCAAAGGAATCTGTGTTTAAATCATGCTCTGCAGCACAATTCATCATTGTGGCATACCCATGTCTATTTGGCGCATCGCTTTCTAACACTGCAGTCGTCGTGCTCGTTAGGATGAAATGAGCATGCACCCTTCCATCCAAGCTCACTTGCATACTTATAGGGTTAGCCAGAACCACATATATACGCTGTATATACGGTGTTTTTGGCAGGATAATCAACAAATATACGGTTATATACGGTGTATATATACGGTTCTGGCCAACCCCAACATATTTTACACACACACTGTTTGTTATCCTGTAGGCAGCGTCCTCATGACCCTGGACATGAATAGCGCTGGTGCATGGCAGGCTGCTCACGCATATGCCCGCACTGGGGCACGTGGGGTGCTGCAGGTGAGTTCCGTGCGTTGGTGCGTGCGCTTGGAGTGGGTGCTCTTAGTGTGTGAGATGTGGGTGCTGTAAGTGTGTGTATGTGGGTGTGGGTGCTGTAAGTGTGTAATTGTGTGGTGTTGCTGCAAGTGTGTATGTGTGTGTGTGAATGCTGCGTTAGTGTGCGCATGCGTGTGCGTGCTGGGTGGGTGCAGAAAATGTGCCTGAAATGTGTGCAGGCATCTGTAGGTGCTGCCGGTGGGCGCTGCGAGTTAGTGTGTAGGTGTTTAATCTGTTGGTGCTGCAGGTACGTGCTGAAGTGTTTGTGTACGTTAGTGTACGTTCTGTGTCAGGTACTTGCAATCAAAGGTGGGGGGTCGTGTTCCTTTTCAAGTCGTTTCAAATGATTACCTGTACTAGCTTGGCAGTGTTGTCTAGAGCTTCATGGCTCATTGATAGATTGTGAGTACCCAGGCTTGTTTACGCAAGATGTTGGAGCATTATAGCCCTGAGCAAATAATATATAATATCAGGCATGATGGAGCATATATATGATATATTATTAATTATTGGCTTTGAGCTAATAATTTTAAAATATCAACTCTCATCAGAAGACAATTTCAGGTCAATAATAATTTTTTTTGCAAGCCTGCAACCCTCTTGATTCCCATTGATCTTTTCCTTTTTCCTTTGGTGGAGGAGCTTTACAGTACCCGTTACCAAAGTGCCTCCTTTTTCTTATTAATGTGGAGAATTATTCTCACCGCCTGCCTAGTTTTTCTCTCTTTTCGTATTATAATATCAGGCATGATGGAGCAGAGGAACAGTGTGTCAGCATCTCTAAGCTTCTCGCAGCTCCTTTTGCCCCTCTACTTGTGCCGCTCAGCAGAAATTCGTGTTTTCAGCGCGCATATGTGTGTTTGTGTGTGCGTGCATGTGCTCATGCCTCTGTGGATGTCCTTGGTAGTCCTCTGTGCACTGGTTGACTAGCAGCGTCGTCCTCTAAAGAAAAACACGAAACAAACACAACTGCTTAAACAGGGGCAACTTACACACACACACACTCACTCACACACACACGCACACACACACACACACACATGCACACACACACACACACACACACAAAACACACAAGACAAACACAACTGCTTAAACAGGGGCAGCTCGCAAACAGCACAGGCCACAGCACAAATGGGAGTGAAGGCATAGATGTAATAGGGATTGCTGTTGCCGCACTCGTACAGCATCTCCCTCTGAGCAGCACCAACGCCTTTTTGGCGGTGCGCCAGCAACAGCAGCAGCAGCAGCAAGAGTCGCCTCACGTCTGCAGTAGCCCTCCTGGAACAATGAGCCAGCAGCAGCAGCAGCAGCAGCAAGAGTCGCCTCACGTCTGCAGTAGCCCTCCTGGAACAATGAGCCAGCAGCAGCAGCAGCAGCAAGAGTCGCCTCACGTCTGCAGTAGCCCTTCTGGAACAATGAGCCAGCATCAGCAGCAGCAGCAAGCTCCCCATGTATGTGGCAGTGCCCCAAGTACCAGCAGCAGCTCCGCACCAGACTTTGGAAGCAGCGGCACCCACACAGCCAGCACCCACACCCACGGTTTCCATCATCTCAGCAGCAGGGCGGGGCCCTTGAGCAGCAGCGGTCAAGGCAGTTGCCAGACCGACGTGTGGATAGACCCCGACAGCAGCAGTGCCAGCGAGGGTGGTAGAGGGGGGGGCGGCTCAGCAGCTTCTAGGGAAAGTGCGGCGACCGGCGGTATGTTGGCTGCTGTCGTTGATGATTCCAGCGATCGCTGTGTGCCTCATCAAGCGCGGGCTCAGCTGCTGGCGGAGCTGCATGCCACACCCTTGTACCAGGTAGACAAATGATTGATAACAGCATGTCGCACCCTGCAGGCTATGCCTTGCAAGTTCACAAATGACTGGTAGTAGCCAGGTTCCAATTCCCCTCTGACTCAGTTTTGCTGACTTGCTGATCATCAAATGATGCATTTCGGGAAGATGTGGGGTCGGCCAGAACCATGTGTATACAGCGTATCCATGTTTTCTGGGCAGGGGAATCTCCAATCCTGGCCAAGCGTACAGGTATGGCTTTCCTGTGGCTGTGACTGTGCACTTGTTCTCTGACTACACACAACGAGTAGTTGTTCTTAATGGCGTCTGTTGCCATTCATCTCATGGATTGTGTAGCACTCAATGCTAACTCGGTATCTGTCATGCACAAAGAAGATGGACGTGTAAGTAATGCCACCATCACCATTCATCTACACAGCCCTGACTGCACTGCGCTATCCTGCCCAGGTGTGTTGTTACGTTGTTACCCTGCACACAGGTCTCAGAAACACGTCCGGTTTGCTAGTGCTCTGACCACGCACAACAAATGCTGGCTTGCCGTGTGGTACCTGCCCTGACATGAAAACAGTGTAATCAACCTCTGCACTCTAGCGTGAACAATAGCTGAGTGCATGTGAAGACCACACACAAACACACACTCACATGTATACACACCACGCACACACTTCACGCACACACTTCACGCACACACCACGCACACACATGCGTACACTCGCACACACACACACACACATGTGCACACGTCGCAGTTGGTGCTGAGCCAGATACAGCAGCTCGGGGTCGGTCAGCAACAGAGCAGCACCGACATCAGTAGTGCAGCTGATGCGAGCGTTGTTGTGCGATTAACAGGAGACGGAGGTAACTGCAGCATGCCTGTAGGGAGCAGCTTACATACAGTGCAAGGATCTGGAGCCCTTGGGGGTGACTCAGCGAACACATCGAGCAACACTGCTGAGGTAAGTGGCTCGTGCTCTGACGTGCCAGCGCTGTTTAGCAGTAGCTCTTACGTCATCGTTCACAGCATATATGTATGCAGTTGGCATGGTTTGGGAGAGTGCACCTAGGATGTGATACGTGTTTTTGGAGTGTATCTAGGGTTTGATACACAGGAGGAGATTTAAGCTGTGTGTATGTGTGTGTATGTGTGTGTGTGTGAATGGAAGCAGAGAAGGATGAACGTGTCTGTGCAGCTCTTTACCTCTTTCTGTGTCTCATCAGAAGTCGCTACCAGGCCAAGCCTGCAGCCTCCTGGTCCCCATTGACTTATTTAATGTCTGCAGTGAAAAACGGGACGCCCACTTTTCCTTCTTAATCGTGGGAAGTGATTTTCCCTGCCTGCGCACTTTTTTCCTTAACCACCTTTTTCCTATTTTGCCGTCTGTTATCACCTGCCGTGCCTGCACCGCTTAGGGTTAGTCATACGGTTAGTTCGTCCCACGATGATGAAAGTTCACATGAAAAGTGCGCAGATCTTCCTGCGTACACGTGTTTGTGTGTTTGCGAGTGTGCGTGCGTGTGTGTGTGCGTGTGTGTGTGTATGTGCGTGTGTTGGTGACTCCCCTGCGCACACGTGTGAGCCTGCTGCGTCCCTCTTGTTTCTTGCATTGTTCGTGTTTCCCTTCTGTTCTCTGTCTTTGCCCTCGAAACAGCATTTGCATGCCCTTTACTTCAATCCTGAATTCAAGCTGAATCGCTTCAGCTCAAGTTTCCATGGTGTTGCTGCCACTTTTGTGCGTTTCAGGTCAATCCAAGCCCTGGCTTTTTAGCTGAGAAAGCCGCTATCTTGTTGCTGCTACAGGTAAGCTTTTGTTGTGTGTTGCTGCTACAGGTAAGCTTTTGCTGTGTGTTGCTGCTACAGGTAAGCTTTTGCTGTGTGTTGTTGCTACAGGTAAGCTTTTGCTGTGTGTTGTTGCTACAGGTAAGCTTGCTGTGTGCTCACGTTTGGCTGTAGAGGAGGTGGAGTGAATCCTTTACTCACTTACTGTGACAGCTAGCTGTAAGACCTGCTGTTTTAGCAATGGTTGACAGCTGCAAGGCAATGTGATCCGTAGTCCGTCACTTATGCTCCTGCCGCTCTGCTGCAGTCGCCTGCTCAGTGGGGGGCCTTACCATGGCCAAGCAGCGAGGCAGCACAGCAGTGGGACAGCTTGATTGACGTGTCTGCATACAGTATCTTGGGCGCAGAGGTGTGTGCGTATGTGTGTGTGCCTGTGTGTTGAAATGCGTGATGGAACCAAAATTGCGTAAGCATGGTTATTTACGTGCACTGGTTTAATTGACCGCTGGTTTGGCCGCTTGCATTATATGCATCTAGTGTAGTGATCGCTTGCAAGATGCATGTAGTGCAGTGATTGCTCGCAAGATGTGTGTAGTGTAGAGATTGCTTGCAAGATGCGTAGAGTGTGGTGATCGCTGGCAAGATGCGTGTATTGTCGTGATTTCACGCAAGGTCGCATGCAAGATGCGTGCAGTTGTTCCTTTTGACATCATGGGCCCCCTTCTAGCACATTGAAACAGCGACATTCTTGTGTGCATACGGGCAGCACATCAGATGCAGGTCTACATGATTTGCCTTTCTAGCCTCCCTCCAATACCAACAATTTATAGCGCTTTACCACTTTTTAGCTTGGTGCTGATCGCAGATCTCATGTGCTGGCTGCCTTGTATGGTGAAATATCACAAATAATCCTGCCCTCAACCAGGAGGGTGTAGGAAGCATTACTTTTGGACGACACGTGTCAAATCGATTAAAATTTATATATTCGGAATCCTGGCATCGATAGCTCTCGATTGGTATATATATATGGGTCCAATCGGAGGGGGGGGGGGGGGCCGGAAGGGTCCAGAGTTTAAATATACCATCGGAATCCTTGGCTCAAGCCCAGTTAATTGACACCCTTTTTGAGCAAATTGGGTAAAGGGGGGTCTGTGGACATGTCCAAAAGTCAGAGGCACATGCGCTCGAGTGCAGGCAGCGGGGTGAGTCACTCCAATGAAGCAGCAATAAACCCCAAACTTACAGGATTGTGCCAGCATGAGATAGTCAATGGAATTCTGAAGAAATAGAAGCAATGTGGGACTGTGCAAGCCAGTTATGGGTGCCTGGTAGGTCACGTGTGCATGGGCGTCCGTATCTCAGGTTTTGCCCCATAACTCTGCAACACTTCAGTTTCAGGTCTTGATGAGTATGCAGATGGATGCCTATTTGAAAAAGCAGATTGGTACCCTTTTTGTTTGGGTGGGGGCACTGGAAGGGGGGTTGGGGGGGGGGGGTCCCTCGGGAGTGTCCACCCCAAAAAGTAAACGTGTCGTCAAAAAAAAAACTCCTGCCTTAACTTAAAATTTTAGCCCTGTACCCTGTATATAAATATAAAAAGTAAGTCTTGTATATTACATATGTATAAGCGAAAGTAAAAGTTTGAGCTGGAATACACCAGCGTGCATAAAGGAAAGGTTCTCAGCAGGTCGTCAGTCATGCATTCTGGCCTGCGCCTAGCCCTCCCGAAGCCAGCCGCTCTACCAGTAACCCCCCATCAGATACCCCATTATCACTGTTGCCGTTGTTGAAGTGTATTTTGTGTCTGTTTTTGTAATTTGTTTAAGCTTATTATTGCATGGTAGTGTAGTGCAGTAGCTATTTTGTGCACTTTGTGCAGAGGAATGCCCAGGTTTAGTAGAGGAGTTCAGGTATGTTGATTGTAGATTGTGCGCCTGACTTCAAAGAGTATAACATGAAGTGTGACTTATATGTATACAACCTCAGTAATTGTTGCAATTTAACTTCACCCTACCATCTTCCCACGTGATTTGCCAATGCCTTGCAGCTCACCTTCCTTCGAGAGCAGTGGAAGTACATGGGAGACCTGGAGGGTGATGCTAGCGCCACATACTAGACAGGGTGGTGAATTGCCCACTTCCAGCAAAGAAAAAGTATGAGGAAATTGAAAACGAAAAAGGACACAGAGGTTGAGACAGTTTTGTTGTTATGAAGCTATGTGGTGTACATATTTCTTTGTACTTTATTATGGTTGTGCTTAACAAAATAATAGGTGCATGCTGAAAAGATTTTGTTACTTCTTCACTATCTTTTTTAATTGCGCTTTACCCCTTCCTGCTTATCATAATGTTAATGATCAACGAAATGAAAGAGTGCCAAATTGCCTGCCCACTAACCTGCCCTTATATCTGTCACCAAAGAATCCCTGCCTGCCACGATCACCAGTCCTACATCCTCGGGCTGGTCTGAATGCATGGTGGTATGATGCCTGTGTATGACCAAGCTTTAGTCTGCAACACGTGCAGGATTGAGAGTTTAGTTTGGATTACAAAGGCATTCAACCTGGAATGGCTGCTCAACCTATGAGAACGAGGTAAACCTCAAAACAAACCAAGTAAAAAAAGGGCTGTGACGCAACTGGAAAATGCTAACCTTAC
>Ga0307974_1003277_pt1 | contig 11632 bp, 14 predicted proteins | sample OrgLakmetagen784_FD_201812 | JGI IMG/M metagenome (GOLD analysis project Ga0307974, IMG submission 201812) | Saline water microbial communities from Organic Lake, Antarctica - #784 | ecosystem: Environmental > Aquatic > Non-marine Saline and Alkaline > Saline | place: Antarctica: Organic Lake... | reverse complement strand
CTGATCCAGCAACGCCTATCAGCCCAACAATGTGGCTGCCAATTACCCCCTTTGTAAACCCTTTATAAACACTTCGTATCACACTCCTGGTCATGTGGGCGCTGTAACGAGAGTTATAAGTAGCCTAGTAGTGACATGTCAAGTCAGATCGGGGGTACCAGCTTATGCATGGATTATAGATAAGAGCCATAGTCTGTCAAGCCGCCCCATAAAGGTGTCGTTTCACATCTCCTCCCCTCTTGACCTGAGGAGGCGGCGGCTCAAGCAAAGCACAGCAGGGATGATGGATGTCTGAGAAATAGCGAGTTTAGAAGAGGACCATTTAAACTGGCCAAACAACCAAATAATCGCAAAACCGTCCATCACATTATAAATCCCATGTGAAATCACACAATTCGTCCATGCCACTGATTTAGCATGACAGGCAGTGGGGTTCCTGCGTTGCAGGTATCGCTCCCTTATTGCACTCCTTATCACTTCCTTATTCCATCTCCCAGGTTGGCCAAAAAATTTCAATTTGAAAGATGGGCAAAAAATTTTGATCAAGAGACCGTCGCAGAGTTGACTTGTGCATTTCTGCAACTAGTTAAAATATAGGCTTTCACACCCTTTAAAGGCAGTGAAATGGCAGTATATACTTACTTGTTGCTATGCAATTGACCCAGAGAAAATAAAGGGGCAGATGGCACGGATATCGCAATTCGCAATTCACAATCACGCCCACACAGTTATTCCACTGTCAACAACAAATAAATATTCTTTTCTGCCAACATGCATGGATGGGCATTAAAGAATAAACAATGGACAACAATATTAGTTTACTCTGATTGCACCACAATCCCACACTGATGTAAGAACCTTGTCCTCCTTACCTCCGAGCATAAAGCACTGCTGCTCTGGATTTGTGCGGAAGCCTTGGCCTAATTGACATCCTTTGCAGTGCTGGTATTACGATACATAACCCTTTGAGCTGGCGTTCAGGAACAAAACACTATCCTTTGGCCTCAACCGTTTCTTGTCATTTGCAACATCCAATTGGTGTCTCCTAGGCTGCATGCAGATCCACATGAAGAGAAAACCACAGAGCTCAACAAGCATTAAAAACTGCTGCTGGCTTCAATGCCGTGCGCTTCCTCCACTGCTTCAGCAGAACACCCATAGATCCTGCCTGTCTTCGCCAGCACCCTGTGCCAAAACTCTCTCAGTGCCCCCGCCATTGTGACCGCATATCAACGCCACTCATTGCAGGCTCCATTCCCTGTTATGTAAGCATGTTTAAATAACATACTCAGTGGACTCGTGGTGCATGTGCCCCTAAACAATCCATCAGTTTGTGTGTGTGTGTCACCAAAAAAAACCTTGTTTTGCACCACAAATGAAGGACTGCTTACCTGCCGCACAGCTGTGGCTTTGGCCTGCCGTTGAAGATGCAGCAGCTCCTCTTCCTCAGCGTGGAACTGTGCAAGCATACCGCCTAAACTTCGTGCCTCACTATTAGAGGGGAGGTTAGTGGTGTCAAGAAGGCTAGAGGGCGACTTGCGAGGAGGGGGGTGGCGCCTTCCAGCAAAGCGCCCAGAGCCGCTGCGATGTAAGGAAATCACAGATAGCACTGGGCTCGGCAGCAATGAGGAATTGGGCTCGGCAGCAATGAGGAAGACAAGTTGGGAAGCGAGAACAGGGCGGAAGTATACATAAGGTGAGAGTGCAAGCACTGGCATTAGTTCCTTTTATTTTCCATGTAGGTAATGAGGATATGACAGAAAAGGACCCATGTCAGGTGTAAAGAACTTACTGTTGCAAGCAAGCCGTGCATTTAACAATTGTGTTTGCACAAGCACACAGGTGCCTGCACATCTGTCCTGCTCAAAGCATTGCGCATGTTCTCAGGTTGCATTACTGATAAAACAGATTATTTTAAACGATGCTACTGGTGAGACTGAGAGCAGAGGGGTCTCACCGGCCAGAGCTTTCAACATCAAGCTTGCGGAGGTAAGTGTCCATCTCCATGCGAGTTACATCAAGCTTGTTTCCTGCACAGCAGTTGTTCAGTGTTCTCATCGACTAGTGAGCATTTTTCCCCCCACAAAATAAGCAACGCAAACAATGGCCGATGGAACTGGATTTAAGATGGGATGCACTATTTTGCGGTACATTTGTGCGGGCATTATGTGGTGAAAGACATCTGCACTCACTTGAAGACAGAACTCTGTCCCAAAGCCTAAAAAAAGGTAGTGCCCTACAAGATGAAAGTCACTACACCACAGATTTAATTGATAGACGCGTGAACAGGGTACTTTTCATAGGCAAGGCTTGCCACCTGGACTACCTCGCACAGATAGACGCTCTTTTGTCACAAGCTTTTCTATTTTCTACATCTCGTTCATGTGAACACCGGCAGTCTGATCGATGCAAAGTATACCTGCTAGGTATTGTTGCAGGGTGGCCTTTTTCTTGTTCAAGGCACCAGAGGACAAGGGGGTAAAGGGAGGCTCCAGCGGTGTGCTGATGGCTTTTCGAAGGCGCGAAGGTGAGGATGCGGTGGAATGCGCGGGAGAGACTGCTGTTGAGGTGGGTGTGGATTTGCCAGCTTGTGAAGAAGGATGCCCAGGTGGTGAGGTAGGGTTCAGCGGGCTCAGCTTTGGAGGCACATTGAAGCGGGTGTGCTTGAGTGAGGATACAGAGGAGGCTTTGGTAGGTGCATGTCTGGTGGGAGCTGACTTGGAAGAAGATTTAGGTGCATCCAGGGCGGGATGTGAATTCCGACTGTGGATGAAAGCGTGCTCCCCTCCCTCCAGAAGAGCTAAAGGGGAATCAACAAAGAAGCCACTGCTGTCGCTGTCGTTCTCATAGCTGCTGACGTCTGAGCTGGTCTGCCCATCGGACTTCCCTGTACTACTGACTTGGCTGGTGCGACTGTTTCCGCGTTTGTTGCTTTCACAGCTATCTGGCCGCTTTGCCTGCCGTTCTACAGAGCGCACAGATCCTCCTGACTTGCTGCGCCTCCCTGCATGTTGAAGATTGCAATACAGTAACAGGCTTGAATTGTGTCAGGGACGTCAACCCTGCAATTCCTTGTTACAAACAGAAGCGGCAGCCCAGGCACACAAGCAAGTGAAACAGCACAGGTTGTGCATAAACTCCTGTATGCGTAAGTTATCGAGTTCAAGTTACCGTGCCATTTTTGTTTCATGTGCCTTTTCTTTACAATAGTAAATAATAGCCTCATCAATACCGCCAGTTGCGGTAAGTTATTTTTGAGGAGATTCGTCGTCCAACAACAATACCATCTACTGACCTGTTCGACTTGGCGAGCGCCTTATAGACTTTTTGCTTCCTGACTTGCTGGCCCTAGTGCCCCTTTTTCGCCGTGCGCTGCCTGAGCGACTCTGCCTCTTGACAGAGGTGCTGCTCTGCCTCCTATAGAAGCACCTTCCAGGCCGCTCCACCTTGTTCAAGCTCGACTTTGACAGATAGGGGCAACAAATGATTAAACAGGTGAGAATAATAGACAAAAAATGGTTATAAATCAACGTGCTTGTTTTGTGTCAGATGTAAACAGCTTGTTGTGTGGACGCTGTACATGTGGATGCAGATCAAGTTACATATTGGAGACAGGGAGCAGCTGGCTAATTTTTTGTGCTGACATATAATTTCGACAAGGGGGTAGAAACAAAGAGGTCTGGGTATGTGTGTATGTATGTGTGTGTGTGTGTGAGTGTGTGTGTGTGTGAGTGAGAGAGAGAGAGAGAGAGAGATAGAGAGAGAGAGAGACTGAGAGAGAGGTAGTGCGTTCAGAAGGCAAAGGAAATACCCTTTTCTCCTACGCAGCCAAGCTGGAAAGCTTGTGCACCTTTACGCACCTGTGTGCTCAAGGTAAACCCCCCCTGAGACTTTCGCCGCAGAGGCGCTTGTGGCTTTTCCTCCTCCGGCTGGGTAGGTGCTTGGGGGGGAAGAAGAGCTGCTGCCTTTGTCTCCTTGGTCTCCTGTAGCACTTGGCTTAGGCTCCTGCTGCCTCTGGGTGTCATGGGTGAAGGCAGCAAGCTACCACTACCTCCACTGTGCATTTCTGGCAGGGTGCAGCTGTGTCGGTTGTGTGTTACGGAGGGCAAGGTGGCGGGGGAAAAGGGGGGAGAAAATGTGGTAAGAGGGCCGACAGGAATAGAGGGGCTGTTCTTGTTGCTCCTGGGTGTTATGGAGACCGAGGTATCTGAGATGCCTGTGTTCACTTGCAGCTGAGAGAACCTGCAAGGCATAATTTAAAGTAGAGCGTACTGTCATCAATGCTAGTTTGACAATACCTAGGTCATCAATCCCTGGGAGAATTGTGCGCGGGAGGCATTCATTGCTAAACCCACTGCAAGGACTTACGTCCCTTTCCAGGATAGCAAGGAAATCGCTCAAATTAATCTACCTGATGCAAAAGCAAGCATCTAAAAGAATAAGGTCGTAAAGAATGATGTTTGCGCGCTATAAAAACGTTGAACTCTAAGCCCTTTTTCGAATTTTTGGATCTAGTATTGCAGTCCAAAATGCAGGAAAGAGTCGTAGATGGCCGTCAAACGTCCTGGTTTTTATGTACTGACTATATCAGAGTTGTTCTGTTCGTTTTTCTGGGAGTAAGATTCGGATAAAGTGCGTGAAAGTTGGCAAACCCTCAATCTGTTAGAAGGGTTTGATGTGCAGTTTTGGGAAAGGGGCATCTGGGCTTCCCCAACCACCCCCGAAATCTCACATTTTGTTGAAAGTAAATGTTTCTAAATTAATGATGGGAAAGAGAAGGGCCCAGAACGCACCCATGTAACCATTGTGGAGCTGAAAAAGGGCCCACCCCGGGTGCAGTGCAAGTATTGCGCCCACGAGTTTGTGGGGGGTGCTCCCTGTATCAGGGAACACTTTGTAAAGAAAATTTCCACATTGGGAGCGAAGTGTGCAGCAACAAGGTGTGAAATAGAGGACGTCATGGCGGGGCGACTCGCGCCATTGATTACACAGCTGCCGAGAAGAGGGAGAGGGACACCAAGAAGTGTCAAGTTATTCGGCTGGAAAGGAACACCTCAGCAGCAGGGTCAGCAGGAGCAAGAGCAGTAAAGGGGAAGGCTCAGGCCACCATGCAGCATGAGACTCTCACACGCACACGCATACACGCGCACACACATGCACACGCACACACGTGCAAACACATGCGCACGCACATTCACGCACGCACAAGCACGCATTTGCATGCACATACTCACGCACATACACTTACACACATGCTTTGGAAGCCACCGTACTACAAGGTAATCATTGAGGTGAGTGAACAGCAAGTTTGGAGTGAACAGGCCAGAGACCCGATAGCGTTAACGGCTTTACAATTCGGCAAACCCTTAAAGGTTCAACAAACCCAAACTTTTGGCCAAACCCCGAAGTGAACATACTATAATATGTTCAAAAAAACAAAAGCACTTTGGACGAGTATGACCACGGAAAGCAGCAAAATCCTCCATTTTCGAAACTGCACATTGACCCGCTCAAACAGTTAGAGGATTCTAGACTTTCACCAACTTTTTCAAACCTTTGCTCCCAAAAAACGAACTGAACAACCCTGGTTTAAACCTAGGACACCTATTTTCCTGATTTGTGCACCAATGCAAGCTACCGTACAAATCGTTTATCACTGCATACTGCGAACATTTCTGACCCCCTCGCGCTGTGTTGGGAGCTTAAAATAACTAAGTGACAAGGGCGTCGCGAAGCTCGCATTGGGGTTAAATATTAAGTTTAAGCATGAACGTGGACAGGCCGGGAAAGCCTCCCAAGCCGCCCCTCAAGGCCCCCAAGGGGGACAATCAGCTTGGGAAACTGACCCTCTCTTGGGGAGGAAGGACACTAAGATGAAGGGCGCCTTCAATCCCTTCACATGGGCACGCACGCACCATGTATGCGCGCACACACGTACCTGCACACACACACACGTACGCGTGCACACACATATACACATGCACAAGTACACAACGCACGCACACACGTATGTAGGGTTGGCCCAAACCGTATAAGTATATATATGCCGTATATATGCGTATGTATAAATAAGTTTTCTCCGTACCCGTATTCGCAAACACCGTATGTGAATTTTAGCCGGCGTATATATACGCCGTATAATACGTATATATACGGTTTTTCCGTATAAATACGTATATATACGGTCTGAATGAGTGGTCGAAAAGTGACCTTCCACTGGCCTTCGAGACCACAAAAATCCAAAGCCCTGCATCCGAGCTATTTAACAGGGTGATTTGATGGGGCGGGGGAAGAAAAGGGGTCTCGTGACAGTGACCGTGTATGCCTGTGTGTTTTGGCTTCTTTGGGCAAGCATAGCTTCCCAACCTTTGATTTTTTGGCACAACTAAATTGGATACGTTTATACAGCTCTTTAAGAGCTACAAAATGACCCCCCTAAAATTAAATTCTGAGGTCGAAATTTCAAATATACGGAATATATACGGTTTATACGGCGTGTATATACGTAGACGAAAACCCCATATACGGTTTGGGCCAACCCTACACGTATGTACACTACCGTATACACTCGCACGCACGTACACAACGCACGTACACAACGCACGCACACACACATACACATGCACGTGCACGCACGCGCACATGCGCACGCACGCACACGTAGGCGCGTGCACATGCACCTCAAAGGGCCACAGGCTCTCGCATAGGTCGCATTGAGGTAAATAATTAGATTGTCTGGCCCTTGCACAGGCTCACATTGGATTGATTAATTGTTTTTTTTCAAACCTCGCATTGGTCAACGGTCTGTACGGTATATGAAGACCCTAAGCAGATATTGTGGATTGCTAGCAAAGTTCTGCACCTGACTGAAAGGTTTTGCCGTCAGGGACTGCTTTTATGTCAAGGCTTTTCATGTGGTGATGTTTGGCCTGTAGCAAGGGCCCGACTATGGTCAGGGCTTCCAGGTCAAAGAAAAATAGCAACCTGTTATGGCATGTAGTGACACACAAAGCCACTATTTGAGGTGGTGAAGCAACCACGTCGTTGCAGGTAGTTTTGCGTCTTCTCTTGTGTTAGCTTCCATGACAGCCAAAGTACCTTTTACATACAGGCCTGTGCACTTACAACGTAAAGTTGGATTTAGGCCGTAATTACAATACAGACTGTAATTAACTCGCGCGGTCGACCAAAATTACGGTGTCAGATCGTACAAGACAGAGCCAACGTACAGTACAATTGACCGTAATTTGGCCACTTGGCTCCAATTTCGACCCAAATCAATTTTTGTCTAAATTGCTTATGATAAATAAACAAGTTATAAACTAGCAATCAAGTACTGCGTCCGACTATATTTTTACATGCAATTCACTGTTGGGCCCTTCCCCCGGGCTGAAGCAGCCCCGACCCAACCTCAGGGTCGTTCAGGTAAGCATTCTGTGGCGTCAACACGTAACAGGAGCATGCTGGAGGTGGAAAATGGGAGGTTTTGGGGTGGAGAGGCCTTTCTGAGGACATTTCTGCACTGGCAGTGCCAGCTTGGCACCGTGACGTACACCGTACAGTAAATCACCTTTAAAATCGTAATTACGCCATAATTAACAAAATTACGGTACGTGCAGTAAAAAGCATACCGTACCGTACACCGTACAGTGCACAGGCCTGTTTGCAAAGCAACATGCCTAGAACCCTAGACAGGAATCCTAAAGCCTTTCACCACGCACTTGCTTGGGAGGACACTCTGGTCTCCTTTGCCTGTGGGAGTGTTCCCAAAGCTCTCAGCCTACGTGCAGGTGTCAGGTGTGCCGGTGTTAGTAAGTACATGTTTCAACTAATATGAATAGGCAGTTTGTTTTATGATGTTTCATAAAAAGACATATAAAACATGGAGAATGATATTTGTTCATTGTGGCCGAAGCTTGACCACCTGTGAAGTTTAAAGCCAAAATAGGCTCGCTATCATAACGCAATTACCGTACGAAAATTACATCACCGCCCCCTAATTATTGTTTTTGGCGGGGGCGGTGACGGGGCGGTGGTTTGATATATATTTATTTCTAAAGGGAAGATTGTAGGGCGGTAGGGGAATTTAAAGTTTTTGAGCAGTGCGAGTGATGAGTGGTCAGGAAGCCTTCCCAGCACTCCCTGACCCCCCAGCCCCAGCTCCGCCTGCCCCTGCCCCTGCACCCCCAGCCCCAGCCCCAGCCCTGCCTGCACCCGTTGCACCCGTTGAAAATTTCCAGCGAGGGGGGGGCGGTTGCAGAACAACTGTAAAATATTTATTTCTAGGGGGGGAGGTTGCACATTTGACCATAAATATTTCTTTCAGGGGGGGCGGTGGATCCATCCATGGATTCACGTACGGTACATTATCAAGCTTCAATCTGTCTTTCTGTCAGGTTCTTAGAACACAACAAACGTGGCATCAACCAAGCGTGCGTATGGGCGTCAACGCTATTCGCCCACCATGACTGCAAATTTGTAAGCACAAACAAGCTCCCAACAGCACAGAAGGTTTCTGAAGCGCACAACTTTTAAGCACTGTACAAAAAGATTTTAAGGTACGAATTCCACCAGCCAATATGCATGCTTTCAGCAAACAACAACAGCAAGAGCACACCTCGCCAAAGCCAGCAGAATTCTTGGGCCCGCCCCTTTCCCTGCTTTGCATTGCCTGAGGACTGTCCGAAGCTGCAGAGGGGGAGATGGGCAGCAGCTCTCCCTCGGCTCCTGTGAAGGCTGACATGTAGCTGGTGCTTGCCAGAGGGTATGAGCTGTCAGCAAGAGAGCCTTCCTGGATATAGCTACCGCTTCCAACCTGTGTGTACGTGTTTAGAGGTGGCAGAGTTGCTGAATGCACGGGAGTAGCTTGTCTGCGCTTCACAGGAGTTGGTTTACGGGTATTTCTTTATGTGAATAAAGCAGATACATTTCAGTAGATGGCTTTGGTAGAAATTGCTGGCTTATATTGACTTGAGTATAAAGCTGATTTAAAGACAAGTGCACAAGAGATTTGCCTGGTACACTAAGATGACTTGGGGGCGAGGTGGAAGTTTGCGTGCACGAACTGGCATCTGTTCCTGAGACTCGTTTACAGCGATGCAGCCAAAAAGAGCTGTCAAAAGCTTATCAGTGCTCATAATCTGTGTCAGCCTAAATTCCAGAAATTGAGGAGAGCTGCTTCCTCCCAACACATGAGGAAGAAGACTTCCATGCATTTGGAGATGCCTTCTGCGCTTTGCTGCTTGGCTGACCAGGAACACGTTCCGAATGAGCATGGCAATCAAGTGTGCTCAAGCATGCATAAGCCCATGATCCAAGCACTGTGCTTTTCCAAAAAGTAAGGGTCCTTGAGTATGCATAAGCCCACTGATCCAAACACTGTTCTTTTCCAAAAAGCAAAGGTCCTTGAGTATGCATAAGCCCACTGATCCGAACACTGTTCTTTTCCAAAAAGTCACGTCTCCTTTGGTTCCCTTTTGTGTTCACTGACCTGTGTGACGGAGCTACGCTCAGTGAGGAGCGAGCTACGCTCTAAGGGTGAGGCTGACGGGTCTGCTGCTGCCTCAGGAAGAGGCGTTGACTGGAAGTTTAGGCTGGACCTTGCCTGTATCAGCTTCTGCAGAGGGGATTGGATGGGTGATTGAGGTGCAAGGGTATCCCTCCCCTGGGACCTCCGGAATCGTCCGTGGCTGGCGGTGGATGAATTCATGGGGGTGTCAAGCGACGGAAGCAGGGGCCCAATGCTGTTACTTCTGTGCTTGCTTAAATGCTGCTGCTGCTGCTGCTGCTGCTGCGCCTGCTGGCGTTGCCGATGCCACTCCTCACGCGCAGATGTTTCACTGTTAACTCGAAGCCCAAGCTCCTGTGTTGTCGCAAGGCGTGTAGAAATACAAGGGACGCTTTGATGACGCAGAAAAGTATGAGGACTAGATCCAGCCATACATCCATACACCGTGTATTGTATGTGACAATAAAATTTGGAGAACTTGCACAACTGAATATCTGAAGATATCTGGCTCTCACCAGTTCTAGTGACAAGGCCCAAAGACAAAGAGGATGGCATTTGAGGATCGGAAAGTTAATGCCTATCCTGTTCATCTCAGAAGATTCATCTCATTCATGATGCTTCCGAAACACAAAAGATGAAACGCGCTGCCCCTGGGCACTTCATTTCTTGTCGCCGAACACATGCCTCTGATTACTGTGGATGCTGACAAAAACGAATGAACTAGCGTGAAAAACGAATGAACTAGCGTGGACTCAAAAATATATTACATCAAGTACTCTGCAATCCAAAGCCCCGTGGTGGCTTATGTGTGCCAACAATTGTCAGCTATGTATGAGTGCCAACAATTGTCAGCACAAGAGTGCGCTGGTTTGATGTTGGCTGTTTGAAATTCCTCAACGCATGTGCTTCCAGCCAAGCTGACACCAGTACCAAGTCCCTGCACTCACTCAGACTCTCATACGGAACCTGACCGTGCAAGCATTTTACCAAAACCCCTGTTTAATCCTATTTGCATCTCACAGGCCTGTTGGGGCAATCATCCATGACGTTTTCCCTTATTGCTGGCCTGTACAAAAATGTTCCTTATTCTGAGCTCATGAATTTATTTGTGGCTGGCCGAGACCAGTCAGCAGCCGATCAGCCAAACAACCTGGCTGAAGGTCCCCCCAATGTTAACCTACAAACCTCGATGGTATAGCTGGAGAGTTGCGGAGATGCGACAGAGGGCTTCATGGCCGCTGACAGTGCACTCTGCTTTCTTGTTGCTGGACCGCTGAAAGACCTGAAGGTGGGGGGGGGAATAGTTGGATACTCAGCAGCCTACTTTGACGGTAAAAATAAGGTGTGCCTCAACAACAGCCAAGGGCATCGTATCTACCCTCGTCGGCAGGAGTCGGCAGGAGACTGTTTTATGTCCCTTGACCCTCCTCTAAACTGTGCACGAAAATTCTGCCTCCCAGTCATGGCATGCAGGTATGGTGTGTAATGTGGCAGTGGTGCCCATGGTACAAATTCCTTTTTTCCACGACCAAGCTTCCACAGAGCAGCGCCTTGCGTGCAATTGCTCACGTAGACTTACTTGGCAGCATAACTCAGTTTGCGTAGCTCAGCCAAAGATTGCTCCGCGTCCTCAATCTCGCATTCAAGGCCTGGATCTATACATGCCATTGCCATTGCCCGCTCCATACTATTTCTTCGGCTTGACCCTGAACCTGTCCAGATTGAATAGGGGAAGGGGGAATGAGCTGGCGCCTGCAATACTTGTAAGGATCTGAGTGACCCCTACTCTTTTTCCAATGCCCAGGCATTTGAATCACACATGTCCAAGAAAACAGAGAATCCTTATATTTCATGTGCGTGCACCAACACACAAAGCTGCACCAACATGCATGACAAAACACAGAAGCACAATCACACATGCACACATGCACACACACATTAACACATACACACATGCACAAATGCACACAAGCATGGACACACACAGGCACACACAAACACACACACACACACAAACACACACACACACACCGCCACAGCCACGAACATACACACACACAGCCACACACACAGCCACACACATACGCAGCCACACACACACACACACACACACACACACACGCA
>Ga0307974_1003275_pt1:0-10000 | contig 11635 bp, 7 predicted proteins | sample OrgLakmetagen784_FD_201812 | JGI IMG/M metagenome (GOLD analysis project Ga0307974, IMG submission 201812) | Saline water microbial communities from Organic Lake, Antarctica - #784 | ecosystem: Environmental > Aquatic > Non-marine Saline and Alkaline > Saline | place: Antarctica: Organic... | reverse complement strand
CGTTTGTGCTCTCAGCAAAGGTGTTAGGAACTTTAGTGCTCTCACCAAAAGTGTTAGGAACTTTGTGCTCTCAGCAATGGTGTTGAGACCTTTAATGCTCTCAGCAAAGGTGTCAGAAACGTTTGTGCTCTCAGCAAAGGTGTGGGAAACGTTTGTGCTCTCACCAAAGGTGTTAGGAACTTTTATGCTGTCAGCACATCATGGGATGTGTCGGCAACAGCAACGGAGAACGTTTAATTTTGGCAATGTTCGATTTTGGCAATGGTGCTTTGGCAATATCTGGTAGTACTGGTGATGGCTTGGTGCCTGATGTGTAGGGTTGGCCAGAACCATATATATACGGTGTATATACGGTATTTTTGGCAGGGACATCACCAAATATACGGTCATATACGGTGTATATATAAGTTCTGGCCAACCCTACTGATGTGGTGTAGGCCATATGATACAGGTGTGGCTGTGTGGCCTTTTAATTGGGAGTGTGTGTACTCTCGGTGTGTTGCATGTAGCACACACACACACTATTGTGTACTCCGTATACACATAGGTATATATACACGCATATACGCATACACATACACATGTTCACACACACACACACAGTGTTGTCCACACAGCATGGCATCGTGACCTCTGAGGCAGCTCAACTAGAGGGGGCTTGCTGTGGTATGTTTTTGTGTACAGCAAGTTATTTAATGCTGCGAGTGCAATCGACATGTTGAATGATTTCTCGGCACACGTGTGGATTTAGGCATTCAGTAGGTGCTGTGTGTTGGCTATGTTTCCTGCACCTCCATCTGCACCTTAACCTGCGCATACATTCGAGCCCCACATCAAAAGGACAGACGTGTCTTCTAAAACCAAATGGACAGGCTCACTCAACAAGTACTTGCTTTGCAAGCAAGCAAGCGACGCTGTATCAGGTTGTTCAACGTTACCATTTGTATCTATATCAGATTTTACAATGTTACCATTTGTATCTGTGTCAGGTTGTACATTTACTTGTTACATGTCACCATTTTAAGTGTATCTGTGTCAGGTCGTTCACCGTTACCAATTGTATCTGTGTCGGGTTGTTCACCGTTACTATTTGTAGCTGTATCAGGTTGTTCAACGTTACCATTTGTATCTGTATCAGTTTGTTCAACGTTACCAATTGTATCTATACCAGGTCGTTCAACGTTATTAATTGTATCTGTATCAGGTTGTTCAACGTTACCATTTGTATCTATATCAGATTTTACAATGTTACCATTTGTATCTGTGTCAGGTTGCTCACCGTTACCACGTTACCATTCGTATCTGTATCAGGTTGTTCACCGTCACCATTGTAGCTGTATCAGGTTGTACAAAGTAACCATTTGTATCTGTGTCAGGTTGTACAAAATAACCATTTGTATCTGTGTCAGGTTGTTCAAAGTAACCAATTGTATCTGTGTCGGGTTGTTCACTGTTACCAATTGTATCTGTGTCAGGTCGTTCAACGTTACAATTGTATCTGTGTCAGGTTGTACAAAGTAACCAATTGTATCTGTGTCGGGTTTTTCACCGTTACCAATTGTATCTGTGTCGGGTTGTTCACCGTTACCAATTGTATCTGTGTCAGGTTGTACATTTGCATGTTACATGTTACCATTTTTTTGCTTTTTTATACTTTACATGTTACCAATTGTGTCTGTGTCAGGTTGTTCACCGTTACCATTTGTATCTGTATCAGATTTTACAATGTTACCATTTGTAACTGAGGATGATACTCTGCTAGGACAAGCACCTGTGTTTCAAGCGGTCTCTTGGCCTGCCACGTACGCTGACTTGTACACGCGTGCACTCACACACGCACACACACACACACACCTACAAGTACGCAAGCATACGAGCATACACACGCACACACACACTCACACCTACACGTACACAAGCATACAAGCATACACACAAACACACACACACACACACATACACGCACATACGCACACACGCACACACGCACACACGCACACACGCACACACACACATAAAGACACACGTGCACGCATAACCTTTTACCCTGCCACCCTGCAGCTTTGAACACACACACACACACACACACACACACACACACCTGTTTCTGCGCCAGTCCCTGGGCCTGTGCACCTCCTCACACATAAACCTGCACAGACAATCAAGCACGTAAGCAAGCTCAAACGCACATACACATGTACACACACACTCACACTTCCACACACACACACACACACACACACACACACAAACACACACACACACACACTTCCACTCTGCAGCTTCAGGCAAGCACCTGTTTCTGAGCCAGTCCCTCGGCCTGTGCACCACCACGTACATCAACCTGGGGGGCAAGCACGTGTACGCAGAGAAAGGCCAACCACAGCCGCAATCGCAGCCTAAGGATTCAAATGAGGCGGCTGCTCCTGCAGCCCTGAAAGAGGTTGGTGTACATGTACGCGTCCAGCCGAAATTGCAAATGAGGCGGCTGCTCCTGCAGCCCTGAAAGAGATTGGTGTACTTGTACGCGTCCAGTGCCCATGCTTATGTCTGTGTTTATATCCATGTGGGTGTTTTCCTGTTCGTGCATTTGCATACATACTGACACACACACATGCACACACGCACACACACAAACACACACACACACACATATATGCACACACTCGAACCCGTACCCGCGCATACACACATACGCACACGCACACACACGCACACACATACGTGCAGGTAGTGTATCCTTCCCTCCAAGCAGCCCTGTCCAAGCCCTTAAAGGATTGCTTAGGGCGACGGCCAGTGCATGCAATGTACCAGGTGTGTGTGTGTTGTGCGTGTGTGTGCCTGTGCATGTGTGTGTGTGCGTGTGTGTGTGTGTTGGAATTGTTTAGGTTGGGACGTGCAGTTAATGAAACGGTTATAACCACGCAGGCAGTCAGGTCCGGTAACACACGTAACAAAGTAGGAGAATGAAATGAGAGAACCTTTGGAATCGAGTAGAAAACGAAAAAGAAAAACTACGCAGGCAGTTAAAGTCACTCCCCTTTAATCAAGGAAAAGGAGCCACTGTGGTACCGGGAACTGTAGAACTCCTCCACCTAAAGAATCAGAAAAAGAGCTATGTCCTGTGATCAATTTATTGTTTCATGGTCACGTGTGCACTCTATTTATGTGATGCTCGAATATGACAATGTGATGCACGAATAAGACAACGTGATGCACAAACAAGACATTGTGATGCACGAGCAAGACAATGTGATGCACGAACAAGACAGTGTGATGCATGAACAAGACAATGTGATGCACGAACAAGACAATGTGATGCACGAACAAGACAATGTGATGCACGAATAAGGCAATCATTAATCTTTACTGTTCCTTCGTTGACCATTCCTGTGTATTTTTCTAATGTTTCTCTGTAGACCACTTCTGTATATTCTCTCCTAAAGCTGAAGACACTCATTGGTGCAGATGTATTTGATGCAGACACAACCTTCACACTTGACTAGGGTTGGCCAGAACCGTATGTCACCTTTTCAAATACCGTATATACCCTATGTATATATAGGTATATACCAGAGGGGGCTAACTGAGGTCCAAAACGGGCAAGTTTTATATGCTCTTTGCTATATAGACCCCAAAATTGGCAAGCTCCAAATCTTACATTGTATGAAATGTTGCTGTCCATAGATGTAAATTTTGGAGCTTGCCAATTTTGGGGCGTGTGCTTAATTTGCTTTGGCGTGCACCCCACTTTTTACCACAAATTATTCATACCAGATCACCCGCTGCACCAATCTAAAATTTTTTTAATGGTATAGAATCCTTATTAGAAATGAATATCATTGCAACAAAAATGGAAGAAAATGGCTGAGTGGTTGGCGTTTTATGAGGATTTGAGCCATTATCCCATGGAAATTACCACATTAGGGCTTACCATGTCTGCTAATCCAGTCTATCTCAGCACGCAAAGCGACCCACATAAAACTGGGCACGCGCTCGGGTAGCTCTCAATGCTAGCTACACTTTGGTACTAAATTGGTGTCGATCGGATGAAGTGGGTGTGAGTGGCTGCCTTCTGAATGCAAAAATGAGCATTTCCAGGCATTTCCTCCGCTAGCCCCCTCTGGGTGAATACCGTTTAAACCATATTCCGTATATACAGAGAAATCGGTACCCTTCATATTTAAATCATAATGGACTCATTTTGTAGCGCTTAAGAGCTGCACACCTGTATCCAGTTTAGCCGTGCCAAAAATCAAAATTTGAAGGGCTAGGCCTGTCCAAAGCCAAAAAGACCCCCAAAATGGCCATTTCCAGTGCAGAAAAAAGTCCAACTACTTTAACCACCAAAAAAATATTGTGATTGATGCAAAAACGTGCATTAAAAGAAATCGGGAAGCAAAGGGAGTGCTTAATGAAAGGAGTCGTTAGGAGTCGCCTGGAGTCGCAAAGAAAGAAAATTGACCCCAAAGGACTGTTCCTCCTGGGATTTGAACCTGAGTCTGGGGTGTACAATTCGAAATAAGGTTTTGCACCGTATCTTTCTATACGGATATACGGAAATACGCCGTATATACGGCATATATACGGCGTATAATACCTATCAATTTCTGATATGGAAGATACGGTACATAGATACGCTTCCCCCCCCTGTATTATACCGCGTATATACCGTACCGTATATTACCTATAATTATACATATACGGTTCTGGCCAACCCTACACACTACCCATTTCTGTCTTTGCCAGTGAATATGTGTAGGGTTGGCCACAACCATATACCGTAGGTTCACGATCAATTTGGTGATATTAATGGGTTGTGAGTTTTAGTGGGTGGTGCTGGGTGGTGATTTTAATTCGTAAGGAGGTCTAAGGATGAAAATTTTAGGTCGAAACCAATTTGGGCAGGCCCTGTCAGAAATTGATTTTTGAATTCGAGAGCCTCCCGAGAATGCTGCCTGTGCACTGGTACTGCTGTTTGTGGCTGCAGCTGTGGCTGAGGCTGAGGCTGCACAGTGCTCAGTTGCAGGGGGAGAATGCTGCCTGTGCACTGGTACTGCTGTTTGTGGCTGAAGTTTAGTTTTAGTTTGGATAGTTTAGTTTAGTTTGGATAGTTTAGTTAGATTGGATAGTTTAGTTTAGTTTGAATTGTTTAGTTTAGTTTGGATAGTTTAGCTTAGTTTAGTTTGGATTACAAAGGCATTCAACCTGGAATGGCTGCTCAACCTATGAGAACGAGGTAAACCTCAAAACAAACCAAGTAAAAAAAGGGCTGTGACGCAACTGGAAATTGCTAACCTTAAAGACACGAGAAGAAGCTTGTGGCTGAAGCTGTGGCTGAAGCTTGTGGCTGAAGCTTGTGGCTGAAGCTGTGGCTGAAGCTTGTGGCTGAAGCTGTGGCTGAAGCTCGTGGCTGAAGCTGTGGCTGAAGCTTGTGGCTGAAGCTGTGGCTGAGGCTGAGGCTGCACAGTGCTCAGTTGCAGGGGGAGAGAGGTGAGGGGTTTACATGCAGCATTAGCCACACAGGGGCAAACGCAAATGGGGAAAGAGAAAGGGAAGGAAAGTTGTCAGCCGTTTAGTCCGCACGTGCACACAACCTCACAAGCACTCCTCAACTGCGCCTGCCCCCTCTTCCTCTTCCAGCTCCCTGAGCTGCCTCTGCAGCTTCTCGTGGTTTCTCTGCTGAGCAGCCAGCCTCGGCTGAAACAGGGGTTCGAAAACAGGGCCAGAGGGTTCGCAATGGCTCGAAAGTTCTTGTCTTAAATCACCCTCAAAACCACTAAAATAATTAAATTTTCACTTCGAATTCGTTCGGAGAGGGCTCCGAGAATTATCAAAACTTCATCTTTTTTGCTAAATAAATATTTAATTTCCGGAGTGATCGTGATATATACAGTGTATACACATTATTTATTGCAGGGATTTCATCAAATGTACGATACTATATGGCATAAACATACCGTTCTTATCAACCCTGAATATGTGGTTCACAGGTGCTTCGAGTGCTGAAGGCGTACCTTGATGCCCAACCGCCACTGCAGCAGCAGCAGCAGCAGCAGGATCACGATGTGTTAGCAGCTATGGAGGTGGGTGATTTTTTTGGAGTCTGTTTGTACTCAGCCACCACAGCAGCAGCAGCAATAGGGTCACGTAATGTGTGAGCTGCTATGGAGATGAGCGTTTTCTAGACTTTGTTTTTGCCCAGCTACCACACAGCAGCAGCAGCAATAGGGTCTCACTACGTGTTAGGAGCTATGCAGGTGCGTATGCATCAGAGTTTGTTTGTTCTCAACCGCCACTGCACCACCAGCAGTAGTGTCACGTGATGTGTTAGCAGCTATGGAGGTGAGCGTTTTCTGAACTTTATTTCTGCCCAGCAACTGCACAGCAGCAGCAGCGATAGGGTCACGTGATGTGTGAGCAGCTATGGAGGTGAGCGATTTCTATACTTTGTTTTTGCCCAGCAACTACACAGCAGCAGCAGCGATAGGGTCACGTGATGTGTGAGCAGCTATGGAGGTGAGCGATTTCTATACTTCGTTTATGCCCAGCAATTACACAGCAGCAGCAGCGATAGGGTCACGTGAAGTGTGAGCAGCTATGGAGGTGAGCGTTTTCTATACTTTATTCTGCCCAGCCGCTTCATACAGCTGTAGCACCTGCAATTACTGCTTGTGTTAATAGTGCCAGCAGTTTTATTTTTTCATAAAGGACTTGCTGCTTACACTCTTGCTTTAAATTAATACACACGTAGCCTGGGAGTAACCAGGCCGCGTTCAAATCCCTCTTGCACAACGCTCTGTAGAGGCGTAAAAACGGCTGTTTATACTATATATAGGGTTGGCCAGAAACATATATATACGTAGGGTTGGCCCAAACCGTATGAACGTATACACGCCGTATCCTCGGTACGCCGTATATCCGGTACCGTATATGACACTGACCACCGATTCCTTAACCGTATGACCGTATATGGGTTTTGGACGACCGTATACATACGCCGTATGTACGGTTTAAATTGTATATACACCGTATATGGACCGTATTTGCAGTTGGTGTGCAGGGTTCGATTCCCAGCGACAGCAGCCTCTTTTGCTCTTTTTGGTCAATTTTCTTTTCTCGCGCCTCTTCTTCCTGAGCTTTTCCTTTGCTTCCCTTTTCTATTGATGCATGTGTTTTGCATTAATAATTAGTTTTAATGGTGGTTATAGTAGTTGAACTCCCTTATGCACTGAAAAGGGCCTTTTTTGGCCTTTTTGGCTTGAAGCAAGCCTAGCTCCCTAACCATTCACTTTTTGGGTATCAATGATTGGTTCATGCGTGCTCAGCACTTCATAAGCTACAAAATGGACCCCCTGTGGATGAAATCTGAGTGAGTCAATTTTCTCCTATATACGGTATGTACGAAAATACGGCTTATATACGGTCATATACGGCGTATATACAGTATATGGTATATGGGAATCCCATGTACGGTTCTGGCCAACCCTATATATACGGTGTAAATACGGTATTTTTGGCAGGGAAATCACCAAATATACGGTCATATACAGTGTATATATACGGTTCTGGCCCTAACTATATACATACAATCTATAGCATACACTAGCATGCATCAATGCACACGCACCTACAAAAAATGTTACTCTGCACTTTACACACACACACACATACACACACACACGCATGCAGGCTACTGCTTCTGCTTTGGAGGACAAGGAGGGCGTACCTCGTAACTCCATCGACCGAGAATACCTCAGAGGATGTGCAGAGGCAGTAGCTGCTAATGCCACCGGTGGGAAGGGCAGCTTGTAGAATGTTGTGTGTACATATGTGAATGTATGTGTGTGTGTGTGCGTGCGTGGGTGTACGTTTTCTGGGAGGAGGGCGCTGGAAATAAATGGGTTATTGTTACCGGCAGAAATGAATGTGTTATGGTTACCAGCAGAAATAAACGTCTTATTGTTACCGGCAGAGTTTTCCTGCTCTCTACAGCGGACCCCAATGGTACAGCCCTTGTTTTGGGTACCGCGTAGCTTCCACCCTCTCTGACGATAAATCTAAATTCATCATCATGTCCAGCAATTCCGTTAAGCCAGGTCCGGCAGAACAACTAAGAAATTCTGGGGCTCCTCAGCTCATCTCAGATCCGCACCAGCGACCGAAGCAAGACACGAACCAGCCCATGTCAGAATCTTTCATTCCTCAAGAGTACGTCTGCCACGGCGCAGGAACCCAACATGCAGCGTGCGGGCCTCAGTTCATCGTTAACGCGTGAAGGACGCGCTGAGAACTGCCCAGATGTCCTATTTTGTTGCATGAGCGCGTCGCTGACGATTGCTACGTATGATTCCGCCACTCAAACCCACGAGAGCTGCAACGTATGGGTTGCAGTTAGGAATTATCTGAGTTGGGGTTCACTACGCTAATGGTTGGGGCTGAGGGCCTCTGAACCGCCAGCTGTGTAGTTGGCTTGCTTGCTCTCCCCCCCCCCTCCCCCCTTCACCCTGCCTAAAAATGCTCAGCAGCATACACATTATATTTTGCTTGCTTGCTTGCCCTGACCCACCCACCCACCTTTCACCCTCCTCAGAAATGCTCAGCAGCATGAATATATTATTATACACATTATATATCTTGATAACACCCGCAACTCTACACTTTAGCTCCATGTGCAAGAAAAAGAAAGACTACGCAGGCAGTAAAAACCACTCCCCACATAATTAAGGAAAAGGAACCGACTTTGTCCCTCCCTATAACACAGCTTGTCAGCTACTGAATAATTTTGTTATACTTATGCTTGTTATATACATCTTATGCAAATTTTGATCTCTTCCCTTTACGCTTTTCACTTTCCTTGGTGTACAGCGTAGCCAGGCTTCCTTTGCACTGCGCACACGCGTGCCAAGAGAAATCTATTCAATCCCTTTTCTTTGTGCGCTTCACTTTCCTTTGTTCACTGCGCACACACAGGTGCCAAGAGCTTGGTAATGGAATGCTTGCAAGGGCCTACTGCTGCTGTTGTGGGGGGCGTGGTGGCCAACGCCATTGTGCGCGCGATCAGCAAAGTGGGAGCACCGTTGCGCAATTTCTTTTTTTACAGTCCTGCGGACGGTCAAGGCATGGTGGAAGATCTTGTGGGACTATCCAATACTGCGTGAAGGGGCGATGCGCAATCTCTTTTTTTACAGCCCTGTATATGGCCAAGGCATGGTGGAAGATCTTGTGGGACTATCCAGTACTGCGTGAAGGGTCGATGCACAGTCTCTTTTTTTACAGCCCTGTATATGGCCAAGGCATGGTGGAAGATCTTGTGGGACTATCCAGTACTGCGTGAAGGGGCGATGCGCAATCTCTTTTTTACAGCCCTGTCCAGTACTGCGTGAAGGGTCGATGCACAGTCTCTTTTTTTACAGCCCTGTATACAGCCAAGGCATGGTGGAAGATCTTGTGGGACTATCCAGTACTGCGTGAAGGGGTGATGCGCAATTTCTTTTCTTATAGACCTGTATATGGCCAAGGGAGGAAGATATTTTAACTCATTGCACTGTGTAAGGCGTGTCGTGGTAAAAAAAGAAAAAGAACGTGCATAGCGTAAACACTACTGGCATGGATAAGGAAAAGATGTTGTTTTGTGTTCTGCACCACCCGATGGCTGCAGAGACACACAACATCTCATCTGGAGCATATAAATAAGATTAATTTTGTTCAGTGGAGATCAGGTGGTTGGAAGGCAGAGGCCTGCACGCCACCAGGAGTAGTGCTCAGGCAGTTTTGGGGAATGTGTTTAATGTCTCGTTGGATGGCATGAAAACTTGGTTTCTTTCTGATTGCTATGGCATGTACTAAACAGGAGGCCCCAAGGCTGTCGATGGGTAAGAATGATCACATCTGGCTCCTTGCTAATGGTTACAATGGTTACAATTGGGGGTGACCTTCAGCCAGGTTGTTTGGCTGATCGGCTGCTGACTGGTCTCGGCCAGCCACAAATAAATCCATA
>Ga0307974_1003273_pt1 | contig 11636 bp, 10 predicted proteins | sample OrgLakmetagen784_FD_201812 | JGI IMG/M metagenome (GOLD analysis project Ga0307974, IMG submission 201812) | Saline water microbial communities from Organic Lake, Antarctica - #784 | ecosystem: Environmental > Aquatic > Non-marine Saline and Alkaline > Saline | place: Antarctica: Organic Lake... | reverse complement strand
TGTTTCTTCCAACTACTTCGTTGCCGAAATACTCATTTAGCCCAGCTAAATTCTGTTTTCAGCGCCTTGTATTTGAAAAAAACAACTGCCTGATCATTCCAAACAGAGTTATTAGAGATGCCCTTTAAATAAATGTTCACTGAATCCATTTCCATCTTCTATTGCAATTTGTTTTATCGAATGTTGTGCGACACACAAGTCTTCACAGATTTACTTTGGTCAATTGATTTTACTTGGTAGAGGCGCATTGGTTTTTTAACAAAATCTCCATTTTTTGTTGGGGTGCAAAAGAGTAGACTATGCCATTTGCCTAAAACTACAAATCAAGACAAAAAGAACATTAATTTATTCCATTTTAGTTAAACTCTCTAAAAAAATGTCTTTCAAGACATAAAAATTATACTTTTGCAACGATGAATATGATTTTTAAAATACTTTCCGTTGCTCTTTTAACGAGTGTTTTGTTTTCTTGTAGCGATTATCAAAAGATTGTAAAAGGAGACAATTATGAAAAAAAGTTTTTGCATGCTAACCGTATGTTCGAAAAAGAAACGTATACTAAAGCTTTGACTTTGTATGAGCAAATCTATCAACGCTATCCTAAAACTGATAAAGGGGAGGTAGCGTATTACAGAATTGCAAGATCATACTATGCGATAGAAGATTATTACATGGCGGGTTATTATTTTAATCAATTTACACAACGTTACCCTTTTAGTGACAATGCAGAGGAATCTTTATTCATGACAGCAATATGTTCTGTTAAAAATAGCCCTAAACCTTCTTTAGACCAAGAAGAAACAGATTTAGCATTAAACGATTTGCAACTTTTTGTTCAGCGTTATCCAGAAAGTGACTTAATTGATTCTTGTAATAGAACAATGGACCGCTTAAGATATAAGTTAGAATTCAAGAAGTTTGAAGCTGTGCAATTATACGATCGAATGGAGAACAATAGGGCAGCAGTAGCATCATCTCAATCATTTTTACAAGATTATCCGCGCTCAATACACATTAAAGAAGCAGCTTTTATTCAATTTAGAAATTCTTATGAATTAGCAGTGAAAAGTATAATCAGTAAAAAGAAAGAACGTGTAGAGGATGCAATGGAAACATATGCCAAATACAGTTATCTTTTTGATAATGAATCCTACGAAAAAAGAGCTATTAAATACAATGAAAATTTGTCTAACGAATTGATTTTTGTTGCTGAGCAATACGCTTATAAAGACATTATCGAAGCTTATGAAATGTCACGATCAACCTCTGAACAGAAAAAAGTATATTATCTTGAGGAAACATTGAAAAGATTTGATAACTTTGACAAAAAATATCCTAGCTCAGAATTACTTGAAAAAGCCAAGGCTATTCAAAAGCGAGCGAAGAAGGAATTAGTCAATAGTTAATATAATTTTTTAGAAATATGAGCTTTAAAAATAGTAGAGCAGAGCGTTCAACAATTACTAGAGATACAGTTGATTTAGAAAAAGGTACTAATAATATCTATGAGTCAATTGTAATGCTTTCAAAGCGTGCAAATCAAATTAATGTTGATTTAAAAGAGGAGTTGACACAAAAACTCCAAGAATTTGCATCTACTACAGATAATCTAGAAGAGATTTTTGAAAATAGAGAGCAAATTGAAATATCACGTTTTTATGAGCGTCTTCCAAAGCCAGCAGCAATGGCGATTGACGAATTTGAAAGAGGAGAGCTTTCAGTAAGTAGAATTGAAGAGTAACCTACTCGAAATGTTAAAAGGAAAACGCATTGTAATCGGTATCTCTGGAGGTATTGCAGCATATAAAATTGCGTTTTTGATTAGAATATTAAAACAAAAAGGGGCAGAAGTTAAATGTATTTTAACTTCTGCCTCTTCTGATTTTATTACCCCTCTTACCGTATCGACCCTCTCACAAAATCCAGCACACATCAATTTTTGGAATAAAGAAAATGGTGAATGGACAAATCATGTGGAGCTAGGTGCTTGGGGTGATGTAATAGTATTGGCTCCCCTAACAGCGAATACTTTGGCTAAAATCGCCAATGGTTTTTGTGATAATTTATTGACCGCTACGTATCTCTCTGCAAAATGCCATGTAATAGTTGCCCCAGCAATGGATTTGGATATGTATGCACACAATACAACCAACGCCAATTTAAAAATAATTGAGCAACATGGTGTTAAGATAATCCCAGCTGAAGAAGGTTTTCTAGCAAGCGGTCTAATAGGACAAGGCAGAATGGCAGAACCAGAAACCATCGCTGAGGAGTTAGAAATGTTTTTTCGAAATTCGGATTTAATGAAAGGGCATAAAGTTCTCGTTACTGCTGGACCAACCTATGAAGCTATTGATCCTGTTCGTTTTATTGGAAATCATTCGACAGGGAAAATGGGATTTGCTATTGTTGAAAGTCTTCTGGAAAGAGGAGCAGAGGTGATTTTGATTGCAGGTCCAACCCAATGTGATTTACACCACAAAAATCTAACACGAATTGATATTAAAACAGCAGAAGAAATGCTGGCAGCTGCAACAAAGCATTTTCCAAGTTGCACTGGAGGAATTTTTGCCGCAGCAGTTTCTGATTATCGACCAAGATCTGTAGCAGATCAAAAAATTAAGAAATCTTCAGATGTAATGAACATCGAAATGGTTAAAAATCCTGATGTTTTGAAAATCATTGGAGGACTAAAAAAAGATCAACAATTCTTAGTCGGTTTTGCTCTTGAGACGAATAACGCTCTTGAATACGGTTATGAAAAGTTAAAAAGAAAAAATCTAGATTTAATTGTAGTCAATTCACTTGAGGATGAAGGAGCTGGATTTGGACACGATACAAATAAGGTTACGCTATTGGACTTCAACAATAAAACCACTAGATTTGAGTTATCTTCAAAGAAAGTTGTTGCCAATAATATATTGGATTATCTAATGAAATTAAAGAAATGAAACATATTCTCTGCATTTTATCGCTGCTTGTAACTTCACTAGCGTCTGCACAAGAATTGAATTGTGAAGTGAATGTTGTATCAAACCCCGCGCTAGACATAACTACCGTGGAGAAAGAGATATTTAAAGGTTTAGAGCAAGCTATATTTGAACTCATGAACAATACTGCCTGGACGAAAGATGAATATGAAGTAGAGGAACGAATCAATTGTGTTTTTCAAATTTCCATTACCAAGGTTAATGGAATAGGGGCTTTTGAAGCAACGCTTCAAGTGCAAGCAACAAGGCCTGTTTATAATTCTACATACAACACAACACTTTTTAATTTTTTGGATCAAGATGTTGGATTTGGTTTTCTAAGAAATACCCAATTGTTGTTTACAGAAAATCAATTCAGTAGCAATTTAGTTTCTATATTATCATTTTATGCATATTACCTTATAGCATTAGATGCAGATTCTTTTGCATTAAGTGCTGGCGATCCGCATTTTGCAACAGCCCAAAACATTGTTACATTGGCTCAAAGCGCTGGAGGAACTGGCTGGAGGGCCAGCGAAAAAGGCAGAAACAATAGATACTGGTTGATTGATAATGCTTTACAAGAACTTTTTTCACCTTTAAGAGAATCCTATTATGAATACCACAGAAAGGGGTTAGATAACCTGTACAATGACCAGGAATTAGCAAGAACAAATATCGCAGCAGCTTTAAATAAATTATTAAAAGTAAATAGTTCGCGTCCAGGAGCCGTAAATATTCTCAACTTTATCCAATCTAAAAGAGATGAGTTGAAAGGTCTTTACGCTGAGGGAGAAAGAAAACAAAAAGTTGAAGTGGTAAATACGCTAAAAAGATTAGATCCCGCAAATTCATCAAAATACCAAGAAATACTTGACTAATGCTTAATCGACTTTCCGTAAAGAACTTTGCATTAATAGAGAATGCACAACTTGATTTGAAAAGTGGTTTCACGGTCATTACTGGTGAAACTGGGTCTGGAAAATCTATATTACTTGGAGCATTAAAGCTTATTTTGGGTGAACGCGCCGATTATTCTGTGATTAGAGATGAAGCGAAAAAAACAATCGTAGAGGCTGTTTTTAATATAGATCAAAAATTATATACTGATTTTTTCAAATTGAATGATTTAGATTTAGAATCTGAAACAATTATTCGTAGAGAAATTCATGCAAAAGGAAAATCTCGTGCGTTTATTAATGACACACCAGTTCAATTGAATGTTTTGAAAGAATTGACCCAAGGTTTGATTCATATACATTCACAACATCATACACTGGCTTTAAAAGATGCTGCTTTCCAAAGATCTATTTTAGATGTCATAGCAGAGAATACGGCTACTTTAAATTCATTGAAGCTCGTTTATAATTCTGCACGCTCTTTAAAAAGAGAGATTAAAAGATTAGAGGATAGTAAATCAAAGTTAGAATTAGAACATGAATTCAATACATTTCAATTAGAGGAATTAATAAAACTCGATTTAACTAAGTTAGATTACGAGAGTATAGAAAAAGAGGTAGAAAGAGGGGAGCAGTTTGAAGAAATTAAATCTGCGTATCAATTAATTTCGCATTTGGTGAACGGCGATGATGAAGGTGCAATTAGTACTTTAAGTAAGTTAACAAAGAATGTAAATGTAAATGATCCTAAAATTCAATCTTTAGTTGAAAGAATAAAATCTGTAAAACTTGAATTAAACGATATAGCTACTAATGCTGAGGATGATTTATCTGATATGACATTAGAGCCAGAAACATTAAGTAACTATATCCATAAATTAGATGCTTATAATTCAGTAATGAGAAAACATAATTTAAGTTCTCAAGAGGAATTATTGGTGTTGTTCAATTCTTTATCAGAAGAAGTTGAAGGTTCTGGACAAATTGAGTCACGCATCGAAGAAATGAATGCAGAACTTCAAGAAATCAATGCAAAGGCAATGACGTTTGCAGGAATTTTATCTGCTAATCGTAAGAAGGTGGCTGAAAAATTAGAAAAAGAAGTTGCTGTTTTATTGAATCAGCTGAAACTAGAAGGGGCAATCATTCGTTTCGATTTTGAAATTGTTGAATTGGGTGAATCTGGAATAGATGCTATTTCACTTTACTTTGCTCCTAATAAAGGAATGACACCGCAGATAATTGAAAAATCTGCTTCTGGTGGAGAACTGTCTCGCTTAATGTTGGTAATTCAATATTTATTGTCACAAAAACAACAATTGCCTACAGTTATATTTGATGAAATTGACACGGGAGTTTCTGGTGAAGTTGCCCAAAAAATTGGTGAACATTTGAAGAATATGGGGAAAACCATGCAATTAATGGCGATTACACATCTTCCGCAAGTTGCAAGTAAGGGAACGGATCATATTTTAGTTCAGAAAAAAGACGATAAAGATAGCACAAAAACATATTTGAGTCGTTTAGATAATGAACAAAGAATTGAGGAAATCGCAAAGTTAATGAGCGGTTCTAAAGTTAATGATGCTGCACTAATGAATGCTAAGAACTTAATGAATGAGTGATAAAAAGTTTATTTTAATTGGTCTAATATTCATTGTTTTAGGAATTGTCCTTGGGGCAATTGGAGCACATTATTTGGAAACAATTGGAATTCCAGATGACCAAATTGATAGTTTTACTACGGGAACAAGTTATTTGCTTTATAATGGTCTAGGTTCAATTGCAATAGGAGGAATAGCACACAAATTTGATTTTGAACTGACAACGCATTATAGAGCTATATTATGGGGGACAATTTTGTTTTCGGGCTCAATTTTCGCCCTGGTATTATTGCCAGTCGCTGGAATAGAAATAAATAAGTTTATCGGGCCTATTACTCCAATTGGAGGACTGGTTATGATATTCGGTTGGTTATCCATGTTGATTAAATATTTGAGAACGTATAAATCTTGAATTGTCAACACTTAAAAAATGCATTGTGAATAAAAATTATAAATATTGTTTGTATGCGATCAATATCTTTTAAATTTGTAGAATATAAAGCCCAACGTAAAAATTAAAATCATGAATGAATTTGGTAAAAGAGGTTCGAATACCAATTTAAAGTCGGACATAGGATTAGGAAATCTAGGAAATGTTTTTTGGAACATGAGTCCAGCAGAATTAGTGGAAGATACAATTCTTCTAGGAGAAGGAGTGATGACCGATTCAGGTGCTGTAGCCGTTGATACTGGAACTTTCACAGGTAGATCACCAGAAGATCGTTTCATCGTTTGTGATGAAAAAACAGAAAACAGTGTGTGGTGGGGGAAGATTAACAAGAAGTTTGATGCTGATAAATTTGACGCCCTTTACAACAGAATGAAAGCATATCTTACAGACAAGGATATGTATGTAAGAGATTCTTATGCTTGTGCGGACGACCAATACAGAATGAACATTCGTGTCGTTACTGAATTACCTTGGTCAAATATGTTTGCCTACAATATGTTTTTGCGCCCAACTGATGAAGAAATTGAGAATTTCAAACCAGAATGGCATATTGTATGTGCACCCAACTTTTTAGCTGATCCAGAGATTGATGGAACAAGACAATCGAATTTCGCTGTGATTGATTTCACAAAGAAAATGATCATTATTGGTGGCACAGGTTACACGGGAGAAATTAAGAAAGGAATTTTCTCAGTATTGAACTATGTTCTTCCATTTGAGAAAAATGTGCTTTCTATGCACTGTTCAGCAAATGTAGGAAATGACGGAGATACAGCAGTATTCTTTGGTCTTTCAGGAACTGGAAAAACCACATTATCTTCAGATCCAAATCGTCGTCTTATTGGAGATGATGAACACGGATGGGCTGAAAACGGAAGTGTTTTTAATTTTGAAGGTGGATGTTATGCAAAAACAATAAATCTATCAGCTGAAAAAGAACCGCAAATTTATGAAGCAATAAAGTTTGGTGCAATTTTAGAAAATATTGGATTCCACAAAGATACTTCTACGCCAGATTATGATTGTGATAAAATCACACAAAATACAAGAGTTTCTTATCCAATTGATCACATTGATAATATTATGGTTCCTTCTAAGGGAAACGAACCAAAAAATATTTTCTTTTTAACATGTGATGCTTTTGGTGTTTTACCTCCAATTTCTAAGTTAACTCCAGGCCAAGCGATGTATCACTTTATATCTGGGTATACTGCAAAAGTTGCTGGAACAGAAGCAGGGATTACTGAACCACAAACTGTATTTTCAGCTTGTTTTGGGGCTCCTTTCTTACCGCTTCACCCAACGAAATATGCTGAAATGCTAGGTTCTAAAATTGAAAGCAATGATGTAAATGTTTGGTTGGTTAACACTGGGTGGTCTGGTGGATCTTACGGAACAGGATCAAGAATGAAATTGAAATATACACGTTCATTAATCACTGCAGCTTTAACAGGTGAATTAGATAAAGTAGATTACATAAAAGATGATGTTTTTGGATTAATTATGCCAACAAGCTGTCCTGATGTTCCTACTGAGATTATGAATCCAAAAAACACTTGGGATGATAAAGCCGCATTTGACAAAAAAGCGAATGAGTTAGCACAAGCTTTTGTGAAAAACTTTGAAACTTTTGAAAGTAATGCTTCAGAAGAAATTATTAATGCCGCACCAAAAGTGATGGTTAAGTGATTTTAGTAATATAATATTAAAAGCCCCGACGGAAACGTCGGGGCTTTTTTGGTATAATAATTGGAATGATTATATTTGAATATAAAACAACGGCTATGAAATATTTTACTTTGTTACTTGTACAATTATTTGCTTTGTCTCTTTGGGCGAATATACAATCAGAACCTGTTCCATTTAAAAGACAAGATTCTGATCACATTAAAGAAATCATGAAGGCTTGGAATACATCAAAAGGAGAATATCTCTATGAAAGTATGGCTGCAATGGTTATGCATGAAAAGCAACCGGAAAGACCAGGCGATGTCAATCAAACTCCTTACGAGCTATTACAAACAATGGATAGACACCGAGTGGAAAGATTAGCTAGAATCGCTTCAACTGAATTGGATAATGAAAGAATTACGCATAGAGGAGACCGATATTACTGGGCAGAATGGATGTCTTATTTAGAATCTTCACAATGTGTAATGAATAGAAATGGGAAATCTAGCGGTGATCCGCACATGAGAACATTTGACGGTGAAAAATTTGATTTCCAAAATGCAGGTGATTATTTATTAGCTGCTTCAGAAGACAATTCATTCATGATTCAAACACAACAAGTAAGAACAACATCTAATGTTGCTTTAAATGGAGCGATTGCAATGAATGTCAATGGCGATATGCTTACATTTTCTTCTGTTGCTAAAAATGGGAATGAAAAAATGATTCATGTCAATGGTCAGGAAATTCAAACTGAAAAAACTGATTTAGTTCTTCCACAAGGTGGAGTTGTAAATTACTCAGGCGGAAAATATTTAGTTAAATGGCCAACTGGAGAACAAATGAGTATATCTGAGCGAACTTTTAAGGAAAAGAGATTATTTGATTTAATGATTTACGTTCCAAAATGTAATGATAATTATTACGGATTATTAGGGAATAACGATGGGGATAGAAATGATTTAGTTGTAATTGATGATGAAACAGGCGAAGCGTATTCTCGTAACTCGCCTGAACGTAGCTTTGATGATGTTTTTGGTAGCAACCGAAGCAATCCTGAAATGTTAGAAACAGTAACAAAAGAATTGTATTTCATAACAAGAACATATGGAGGAGAATTCCAATTAGATTCTACAACTTCTTTATTGCGAAATCAAATGACTGATATTTCTGATAACATCCGTTATCCATCAGAGTTATTGACACTAGCCCAATTAGATGATGAAGAAATTGAAGAGGGATTGCGTAAAGCTAGAGAAGCTGGTGTAGCCGAAGAGGACATGTTTGAAGCTGTTTACGATTATGGTCATTTAGGTTTAGAACCAATTGCTTTAACTGACGATTACATCGCTCCAAAAGAAGCTGAAAGATTTAAAGATCCAGAATTAAATAAGTCTGGTGATGGACTAAAACAAAAAGAAGACACACAACCACAAATTAGAGTAAATCCATCGGTATTCACTGGTACTGGTGTTCGTGTAACTCCACCAAGAAGAAATCGACCAATGACAACTCCAAGACAAAGTGCTCCAAGACCGAGTGCTCCAAGATCAGGCGGTCGCAGATAAATAGGAGGAAAAGTATTTTATAATTAAAAGCCCTGAAGTAATTTTTAGGGCTTTTTACTTTGGTGAAATTTTACGGCTCAGTTATAATTTCCGTTACACTTTTGATGTAAAAACATGAAAATCAATAGATAAACTTAACATCTTCAATTTTTTATTTGCTCAATTGGATGGCCTGTATTTTAATAAACACAAGTTTTAATACCAGGAAGATCCCACATAAAATATTTTTTATGAGGGATGGCAGTCTTTGAGTTAGGTGTTTTATTCCCCTTTTTTAACTTTAAATCCTAACGAATTGCGCAGCATAGCTAAGCGCCCGCCGATGCGAGCTTGCCGAAATGTCATCCTTTGATCAATATAAATCTCTGATTTTATTGATTGAAGGATTTTGTTGGAGAGCGAATCCAAAATGAGTTTTTTCATAGTGCGCTTAAGGAGACCGGCGAAATCGAAATATGTCGCGTTAGCTTGCTGTAATAAAAATAGAATCATCAATTTGAGATGTTAATTAGATTTTCGCCGTTTTTACTGAAGTTAAGTCTGCTTTTATGTTTTGATCTAAGGAACTGTTATTAAATAAACTACCTATTTATACCTGTTCTTTTGCTCACCATCTACGTTAAAAATACTCGCCATAGCTATTGCTATGTCTGTTTTTTTTGCCTTGATGCTAAACAAAATAACATCGAATAATTAACTTCGTTGAGCTCGCAAGCTCGGTTCAGTCACATTATTTAATAACAGATCCTAAGTTTTTTTTTCTTTAATTTTAATGAAATATAAATTATATTTCATCCTTTTGGAAATATTTTTTGATGGGCGCTCTCTCAAAATATAAAATAACCAAGATATGCCAATAACAATTGGAAATGTTATAATCATTAACCATATTCTTCCATTTTGTTCTGTTATGTAGTTTTGCATAAAATTGATTATTCCGTCCGTACCAATAATAGTGTGAATCAAATAGAGAGAATAAGATATTTCTCCAATATAAATTAACGGTTTCCAAGGAGTTTTTATGAACAAAATGAAGCTGATTGCTATTAACGCAGAGATTGGAGCAGAGATTCCATATTTTAAGGCACCCAAAACGCCAATTATTGAACATAAGATAAGGAATATATTTCTCGAAATTCTCAAAGTAATAAACCAGTAAAGAATTATTCAATAGTGGAGACAGATATTATTGGTCGGAATGGATTCTTATCTAAAATCTTCACAATGCGAAATGAACAGAAGTGGTAAATCTAGCGGTGATCCACACATGAGAACGTTTGACAGTGAAAGTTTTGATTTCCAAAATGCTGGTGATTATCTTTTAGCCGCTTCAGAAGACAATTCTTTTATGATTCAAACGCAACAAGTAAGAACAACTTCGAGTGTTGCCTTAAATGGAGCCATAGCAATGAATGTCAGTGGTGATATGCTTACATTTACCTCTGTTACTAAAAATGGTGAGGAAAAAATGATTCATGTCAATGGTCAGGAAATTCAAACTGAAAAAACTGATTTAGTTCTTCCACAAGGAGGTATTGTAAATTATAAAAATGGTGAATATTTCGTGAAGTGGCCAACAGGAGAACAAATGAGTATTTCTGAGCGTTCATTTAAAGATTCAAAATTATTTGATTTGAATGTTTTTGTACCTAAATGTAATGAGAATTATTACGGGTTGTTAGGTAATAACGATGGGAGTAGAAATGATTTAGTTGTAATTGATGAAGAAACAGGAGAGGAGTACTCTCGTAATTCACCTGATCGTAGCTTTGATGATGTTTTTGGAAGCAACCGAAGCAATCCTGAAATGCTTGAAAAAGTAACAAAAGAATTGTATTTCATAACAAGAACTTATGGAGGTGAATTTCAATTGGATTCTACAACTTCTTTACTAAGAAACCAAATGACGAACATTCCTGATAACATTCGTTATCCTAAAGAATTATTGACTTTAGCAGAATTAGATGATGAACAAATTGAGGAAGGATTGCGGAAAGCCAGAGAATCAGGCGTTGCAGAAGATGATTTGTTTGAAGCTGTTTACGATTACGGACACTTGGGTCTAGAGCCAATTGCTTTAAATGACGACTATATTGCTCCAAAAGAAATTAAGAGATCAAACGAGCCAGAATTAAATAAATCTGGAGAAAGTTTGAAACAGAAAGAAAGTACACAACCAGAAATTAGAATAAGACCATCAATTTTCATTGGTACAGGAGTTCAAATTAATCCACCAAAAAGAAATCGTCCAATAACAACTCCAAGACCTTCTACAGGAAACAGAAGAGATACTGGAGTTAAAGGAGGAACGACACCGTCTCCAAGGCCAACTGGAAGAAGATAAGATCAAGTAGAAAATTTTTAAAGCCCTGAGAGTGAATTTCGCTTTCGGGGCTTTTTTGGTTTGATACTTCTTCGCGTGAGATAATTTATTAATTACAATATGGACAATCAGGAATAGTTGGGTCTTGTTG
>Ga0307974_1003271_pt1 | contig 11639 bp, 10 predicted proteins | sample OrgLakmetagen784_FD_201812 | JGI IMG/M metagenome (GOLD analysis project Ga0307974, IMG submission 201812) | Saline water microbial communities from Organic Lake, Antarctica - #784 | ecosystem: Environmental > Aquatic > Non-marine Saline and Alkaline > Saline | place: Antarctica: Organic Lake... | reverse complement strand
CTTACTGCGCTTTGAAACATACAACACAGATGTCCTTCACCTGGATCTCTCACCTGAGGTGGCTGTCTGCCCAAGGCTACTGCTTCACGGGCCTTGCAGGCGTGGAGCTAGGGGGCAGCGTATTTGACTGCTCAGCCGTGAGTGTTCCTTGCATTCGTACCAGATCCGCCTTATCTGTTACAGTTCCAGTTGTCAGAAGAGTGGCACAAGAGTAGCAAATGTTGCAGATGCAAGAGATCTTAAATGTTGTATACTGTTGGCTTTTTGATTCGTTTTTCTTGTTGGGGTGGTTACTATTTGTCTTCACACATCTCTTGAGTTGCTACAGTGTAACGCCTCCGAAACCTCATTTCGAGAGGCACCCATCACCAAGCTCCGACTTTCTTCACCATTTACCAGGAGTTTTCATTATTACTGAAACCTCATTTCGAGAGGCACCCATCACCAAGCTCTGACTGTCTTCACAACGTACCAGGAGTTTTCATTTTTATTCTCAAAGGAATTTTCTGAATGGTAGTTCCAGCACTTACCCATCCACTTGCAGATATGATGCAATCTAACCATCCTCCACAGGGCATTCCTGAGGTGCACAGCTCCAGTGACCCCTAACCCTGTTGCTGTCACAGACCTCTCTGATACACTTCTATAATCTGGTACCCATTTTCCTACAGGGCATTCCTGAAGCACAGCTCCAGCTTCTTCCGGCCCTGCTCCCCAACACGGAGCTGCTCCAGTCACAGGGAGTCCTTGACACACTGAGGTCGCCTGGAGAAAACTGTGAGGCGCACGCTGACGCTTTGCTCGAGGTGAAGGGACGCGTTTGAAAATGAGTGTGATAAATCTACGCTGTTATTTTATAACGGGCAGTATGACAAAAGGGAATGGGCGCTCAGGCTAGCACGGCCTGAACACAGCACCCGAATTTATAAGTACAAAGAAAAGGTTACGCTGGTAACTTATTACGTGCAGTATGATTAAAAGACTGGGCGCTCACGCTAGCACGGCCTGAACAAAGCACCTGAGAGACCTGACCGCCAACGTGCTTGATACGTACAGAGAAAAGAGACAGTGCCTTAGACGTGGGAAAGAAAGAAAGCAGAAGAAGCAGTATAACATGAAAAGCAATCTAGAGATGCAGAGCTTCCGATGACAGAAGCAATGCTGGGGTCAGGGATCTGGATTTCTTACCATGCACTTCACCATCTGTTGATCTGCCGCAGCACTCATGATCATGTAAACACACACTCATGATCATGCCGCACACACTCAATATCATGTAAACACTTATGTAAACACTCATGATCTGCCGCACACACTCATGATCATGTGAACACCCCCAATCAATGCAACGCAGTCCTTTGGCCACCAGTTCCCTTTTAGACACGTCCTTGGCATTCTGCTAGGCTACCTCGGCGTTATGCACGTAGCCACTTACGTCGGCCTTCATGTGGCAAGTAGACAAGAGCAGCGTTAGAATGCAGCGATTACTGCGGAATGCCATGCTTTGCATGATGCGTCGAAATGGTGGATTGCACTTGTTTGTGTAATATCCAGTCCGATCATCCTTCCGATACAAATGGGCATTGTGTTTCTAAAAGGCTTTTAACTCGGTACTTACATAACAACTTTCTGCTGCTCAAGCATCTATGTGAATTTTCTCCACATCCATGATGCTGCATTGAAGACAGGTGTCGTGCTGTACATTTGCTACTTTTGCGTCATGCACTTCCATTGTAGTGATTTATGTTTCTGGTCTCCTTTGCTTTTTTGCAAGGGATGAGGCACACAGTTTAATACTGTTGCCTTTTCAGTCTGCCTGATTATTCTTGGATTTCAGAAGAGATCCATTTGAAGTTGCTTTTCGTAATCGGCAACAAAGATAAATAGTTTTCACTTTTTTAAATTGAAGTTTCCCAGGTTTGTGCTTTCACTGAAATAAGAAACTATGCAGGCAGTGAATAACCACTCCCCACATTAATTAAGATAAAGAAGCCACTTTGGTACCGAATGCTGTAAAACTCCTCCACTAAAAGAAAAAGAAAAAGATGAAAGGGGATCAGGAGGGTTGCAGGCTTGTCCTAAAACTGTCTCCTAGTAAAAAGTTGATATCAGTACTGAAAAGGGCACGCCTGGTATGGACAAGTTTGGCAGCGTAATTGACAGAATGAACATGAAGCTTGGAAGCAAGTTTCTTAACTTTTTGAGAATCAAGACCCAGCTCCTTAAAATGCTCCAGCGTGTAATTGTTGTAGATGATGCCACCCACTCCCAAAAGGATGGTGTGGAGGGTAACGGAGGTTCCTTATAGGACGGAGCAGAGGCCTTATCGCTGTACCTGTGCGGCGCTCAGCTGGTTCTGCGGTCTAGCGTCTTAACAGTAACCTCGAGGTGAATGTCACATTAAAAAACACAGATCCTTGGGTCGATGCTGTCTGGGGAAAAGGATCTGCTAACGGCTGGTGGTGCTGTTAAAGTGTTCCCGGTCTCCCTCAATTGCCCCCTGCCACTCCTTAGAACCCACCCCCTTTCATTGCTAGTCTGTTGCTTTTTTGTTTTGCGAAGATGGGAGCAACCAGGTTAGCATCCGGACGGCTGGAGGTAATCATATTTTTGTCTGGGAAGCGGGGTGGAAAGAGCCACTTTGGTACAATCCTAGTTTCAGCTGTATTAGGAATTTGAGGATTTTGCATAGTTAGCCGTTCGATGCTACCTATATTTATGCAGACAAAGCGGAATTTTATCTGGGATTCTATGGAGCCTGTCTTGCTGATGGATTTGAATATCATGCTGCATGCTAAGTTGTGTCTCATACTTCACATTTGCGTGTTGGCGTCCAGAAAGGATATGCAGGGCACTGTCTAGTTAAGGGCAGAGGGGGCTAGTTAGGCTTATGGGAAGCTTAAACCTACCGCAAGCTTTTGGTCACCAATACAATTCACGGTTGTACAGGGTTCCTGTTCTGTACCTCATAATGCTGCATTTGATTTTAACAGGGACATAGGACGTGTCTCTGCCAAAGAAAAAGAAAATGATATGGCTTAGAAGGCAATAAGGGTGGAGTTTTGCCTCAAATATAAGCATGTGCTGGAGCAGCAAGTGGCTGGCGATTCTGATGTGTTTATGAGAAAGCACCAGCACACCACTTTTGAGATTATAATCTATGCGGGCAGTGAAAGTACGCCCCATTGTGCACAGGATTCACAGGATCCGCTTTGGTATTATGTAACTCTCCTATCATTAACAAAACCAGCGGGGATCAGGGGGATTACAGGTTAGCCTTGAAGGATTTATTTTGCAGAGATCTTTATGCTGTTCCTGCGCGGCATTCAGCTGGATCTAGAGTTCAGTATGCATCAAATTATCCTGTCCTGCGTAAATCTTATTGCAATGAGCTGCTCCTGTACTCCGGACTCAGCGTTGAGAGGAGCTGCCAGATCGCTGATTCACAGTGCGCAAGTTCGGCATATTCACTTAAGTATTTACTTACTACTACAGTGCGCAAGTACTACTACAGTGCGCAAGTACTACTACAGTGCGCAAGTTCGGCATATTTACTTAGGTAATTGAAACTTTTGTTTCTTATCACAGCCCACGCTGATCCGGCGCCAATGGGGTTGCAGGGACGGGATTGAGCATTCGGAGGCAACGCAGCTGCATTGGCATCTGCAGTTTGCATCAAAATCTCTTTCATAATTCTTATTGCCATGCGCTTCTCCTGTGCTCTGGAATCAGCGTTGAGAGGAGCTACCAGATCGCTGAGTCACAGAGCGCAAATGCAAAAAAAATCACACACCCACACCCCAAAAGGATTGAAATTTGGGGCGGCGAAGCCCTTCCAGCAAAGAAACTCTCAACTGCCAACCAACTTAACTGCTCTGTCACACGATTCGTCGCTGCCAACGATTGGGCGTGACAAGGGTAAAGAACTGAACCCCCTTGTAATTTTCTAGTTCTTGCGAGGTCAAGATGGGAGCGACCAGTACAGCATCTGGACGGCCGGAGGTAATAAATCTTTATTGTCTGAGAAGGAAAGCCAAGTTTGGTTTGCAATGTAGCTATTTCACGGATCTGAAGAATTTGCACAGCCAGACATTTGCTGCTGATCAAGTAAACTACATCACACTGCTCCCCTTTCATCCTTGCATACCATCCCAACATTAATTATTGATGGATACAAAATAATGCTTGCATATATCATCGCTAGATCTAAGGCCAAACGTTTAAACAGTTTGATTTTGTTCATAAAAAGAGCAGTACTCAATTATAGGCAAAGCAACAGCTGCTCAATACCATTCAATCCTGCATTACGCCATCATTTATACAAAAGGTCAAGCGCCAAACAATGGACCACCACGGCACGAATGGCTCAGCTAGATACTTGAAGAGCAGCACACGCAGCGCACATGCATGGTCTAGTTACTTGAAAGCAGCACACGCACACACACACACATGTACTGACACACAGTGCACATGCATGGGCTAGGTAGGAGATAGGGGGGCAGCGCACACACCCACACACCCATCAACTAGACACTAGGAGGGCAGCACACACACATGGCGCATAGTAGGCCTCCCGTGTGGGCAGTTCCAAGGGCAATCCAGGCCGGCTAAGTGGTCCAAAATGTTGCGCATTCGTCGCTTGTCTAAGGATGTCCCAATCATAATAGAGGAGCGGCAAGCACGGCTGGCCAGCACAGCACGTACCCTGGTGGTGTGTGTGTGTGTGTGTGTGTCTGTGTGTGTGTGTCTGTGTGTGTGTGTGTGTGCGTATGCGTGTGTGTGTGTATGTGTGTGTGTGTGTGTGTGTGTTTGTGTGTGTGTGTGAGTGAAAAAGTGTGTGCATGTGCATGTGCATGCAGAGTGTAAGTGTGGGTTCTCATTCTCCATGTCAGAAGCGCACACTTATATGCACAAAGTGTGTCCTACGCCAAGACGAATAATCGTGCTTGCTTTTGAGCAACACAGATACACACACTGTGCAGGATGGGTAATACCTCCTGCACATCTTCATAGCTCCTGCACAAACACGCCCAAGCAGATGACGCCTCCTGAATGGTCTCACAGCACAAGCACAACACGCAAGAACCGTGCTGGGCGAATAATGCCTCCTGCATCTTAAACAGCACACCACTGATTTGAAGCGCGCACATACCGTGCTGGGCGAATAATGCCTCCTGCATCTTAAACAGCACACCACTGGTTTAAAGCGCACACATACCGTGCTGGGCGAATAATGCCTCCTGCATCGTTAACAGCACAGCACTGGTTTGAAGCGCGCACATACCGTGCTGGGCGTATGATGCCTCCTGCTGCAGCACGCCCGTCGCTGCGCACGATTTGACTCAAAGCCTCAGCCACGTCAGCAGGCCCTAGGGTCACGCCCTTCACTGCAGGCACCTGTGCACCAGTAATACGTGTGTGTGTTTGTTTGCTTGTTTGTTTGTTTGTTTGTTTGTTTGTTTGTTTGTTCGTTTGTTGGTTTGTGTGTGTGTGCTGAGTTTGTGCATGTGTGTTTGTGCTGTGTTTGTGCGTGTGTTTGAGTACGTGCAAGCATATAGGGAAACACTTGTGTAATCGTAGACAGATGTGTGTGTGCGTGTGTGTGTGCATGTGCATGTGTGTGTGTGTGCGTGTGTGTGTGTGTGTGTGTGTGTGTGTGTGTGTGTGTGTGTGTGTGTGTGTAAGCGTACAGGCGTTGCCAGCATAGGGGTTTGTGCTGATGTATTTAACAAGTTCCTTCACGTTCTCTAGTGGCTTTGCAGGGGTTACGTATTATTATACCAAGGGTGGACCAGGAACCCAAAAAAAAAGCCTAAAAACGGGCCTAAAAAAAGGCCTAATTTATATCTGTCAGACACAAGATAAATTGAAAAGGCAAACTCTTTTGTATGAACAATCGAACGTGCTACACATACGCACATTCACCTACACACACAATCACATAACACATACGCACATACACATACACACATGCACATACACACGCACATACACACATACACACTTGCACGTACACATTTGCACATACACATACACATACACACATACACGTATGCACATACGCACGCACACACATATGCACATACGCGTACACATGCACGGTTTGTATGAACAATCAAACGCGGTACACATGCACGGTTTATATGAACAATCGCACGCGGTACACATGCACGGTTTGTACGAACAATCAAACGCGGTACACATGCACGGTTTGTATGAACAATCGAACGCGGTAAACATGCACGGTTTGTATGAACAATCGAACGCGGTACACATGCACGGTTTGTACGAACAATCGCACGCGATACACATGCACGGTTTGTATGAACAATCAAACACGCTACACATGCACGGTTTGTATGAACAATCAAACGCGCTACACATGCACGGTTCTGGCCAACTCCAACCTTGAGTCCGACACAAAGCTGCAGATGAGAAGTTTCCTCGTCCAGGCTTGCACTCAGTTGCAGCTTTGTGTCGCGCAGAGCCACACAACCATCAAACTTGTTGGGCTAGCTTTGAAGCTGCACACTTGCTGCAAAGATCACGAGCACCGTCGTTTCCTCGTCCAGGCTTGCACCCAGTTGCAGCTTTGTGTCGCGCAGAGCCACACAACCATCAAACTTGTTAAACTCGCTTTGAAGCTGCACACTCGCCACAAAGATCACGAGCACCGTCGTTTCCTCGTCTAGGCTTGCACTCAGTTGCAGATTTGTGTCGCGCAGAGCCACACAACCATCAAACTTGTCGAGCTAGCTTTGAAGCTGCACACTCGCCACAAAGATCACGAGCACCGTCGTTTCCTCGTCCAGGCTTGCACCCAGTTGCAGATTTGTGTCGCGCAGAGCCACACAACCATCAAACTTGTTGAGCTAGCTTTGAAGCTGCACACTTGCCGCAGAGATCACGAGCACCGTCGTTTCCTCGTCCAGGCTTGCACCCAGTTGCAGATTTGTGTCGCGCAGAGCCACACAACCATCAAACTTGTTGAGCTAGCTTTGAAGCTGCACACTCGCCGCAGAGATCACGAGCACCGTCGTTTCCTCGTCCAGGCTTGCACCCAGTTGCAGATTTGTGTCGCGCAGAGCCACACAACCATCAAACTTGTTGAGCTAGCTTTGAAGCTGCACACTCGCCACAAAGATCACGAGCACCGTCGTTTCCTCGTCCAGGCTTGCACTCAGTTGCAGCTTTGTGTCGCGCAGAGCCGCACAACCATCAAACTTGTTGAGCTAGCTTTGAAGTTGCACACTCGCCACAGAGATAAAGAGCACCGTCGTTCCCTTGTGTTGGCTGCGCTTTTGATCTGGCCTTGAACATTTATAAATCGTGCCGTCTCAATCACACACCACGCAAAGCCTCAAGTGTCTCCACAAAACCCACCGCAGACAGCATGAGCGTGGTGGCCTCCGCAGCACTTTCTGACGAGGGCGCTGCCTTTGCAACCGCTGCTTCTCCATCTCTGCCTGCCCCTGTCCCTTGCTGCTGCTGCTGCTGCTGCTGTGTCACTGCTGCCTCTGCAGCTGCTGCTCTTTCTGTCTGTCTGCTTCCAGCCGCCTTTGCCTGCGCGCTGCCTCCTTCTTCCTGCTGCTCTTTTTGCCGCTGCTGCTGTGTCGCTGCTGCTGCTGCTGCAGGTTCTGGGGCCTTGCTCCCTCGAACCGGCACCTCTACAAAGTCAAAGCCGCTGCGACGAAACGTGTCCAGGTGCTCCCTGTGTTGTAGCAAATGCACACGCACACACACATGGATATGCTTTACATTTCGAATTACGAGTTGTAGCAACGCACACACACACACATGTGAGCATGCTGTGCATTACGAGTTGTATAGCAATGCACACACATACACACACCCCTGTCAGATAGCTCTACAGTGTGCGACCCTGAAAGCATGTAAAAGGTTGTAGGGCCGTAAAAGCGTAGGGTCGTAAACCCTAAACCCATCACACAAATTACCTACGGCTCTACATCCTGCATGACTCATAGGGTCGGCCAGGACCATATATGCACGGTGTATATACGGTATTTTTGGCAGGGAAATCACCGAATATTCGGTCATATACGGTGTATATATACGGTTCTGGCCAACCCTATGCATGAGGGCTAAGGTTAGTTTAAGACCAATTGGACAATTTAATATGGACAAGCATACACAGGACAATTTGATATGGATATTTTTACATGAACAATTTCATATGGGCAGTTTTATATGGACAATTTAGAGTGGACAAGCATGCACACAACAAATTTATATAGACAAGCATGCACACGACAATTTCAGCTTAAAAGTTGGAAAATTCAACCTCAAAGCTCACAGTAGCTGGTTCCACGTGGCTTGTGGTTTTCTATCCAGCACTTACATGCTATGGGGCTGAGGATTCTGTACTGCTTGGCACCATTTAACGCATGATTGCTTGACTCATGGGGCACAGCATTCAGCGAACAATCGCTTAAATCACAATACTTGTTTTCAACGACAAGTGTCATATGTTGTTTGACTCTCGATGCCTGTTCTTCAACGAGTAATGGTTTTTGATCCAAAACGCTTTCCGGTCAACGATCCGTTGCTTATTTTGTGGGGCAAACCACTTGCACACTCATTTCAGGTGGAGAAGGAGCAGAAGAAGCGGCTTTGTCGGTTGAATACTACTTGGCAACCTCCTTGGCCTCCCTTTTTGTTGAGGTACATATCGAAGGTCTTACACACCATTGGCAAGCCAACACGTTCCTTGTTGCTGAAGCACAGACAGGTGCAGGAGCTGGAGAGCCAGCCCTGTTCAATGACACTGTTCACAGTATCAATACATAATTGGAGGAGAGAAGAGTGGCAGCCTCGTATCCCTGACGGACCACTCGTCCAGCCCAAGCACTCACTAGAAGGCTGGATAGGAGGTAAGCAGAGCAACGGGCGTCACACCTGACGGCCATGTTTTGTCCAACCCAATAACCCAAACAGGTCCAACCCAATAACCCAAACAGGAGAAACTGAAACGGAGGTTAGGTAACAGGTCCGACAGCTCCAAACCCGACGACCACTTTTTGTGCGGCCTAAACAGGAGGAAGTTGAAAAGGAGGTAGACAGAACCAGCAGCTCCATACCTGACGACCATCTCGTCCAGCACAGACAGGTTAAGGGGGCGGGGGCAGATGAGGGGCTGCTTATTCAGCGTCAGGGAGGCTTGCAGCCGCTCAAAGTTGAACTTCTCGTCGGCAGCGTGCTGGTCGATGATGAAGATGTCCTGGTCCAGCCTGTGATTGAAATGTGAATGATGCATGCCAGCTTGCTCAGCGTCAGGGAGGCCTGCAGCCGCTCAAATTTGAGCTTCTCGTTGGCAGCGTGCTGGTCGATGATGAAGGCATCCTAGTCCAGCTGGCGTACACAATGTTTAAGTAAAAGGTGCATGCTGGCAGCCAAGCAACGATGTTGCATCGACCACTTTACGCAAATGTATGTATCCCCACACTTCATGTACACATGTAAAATGATGCAGAGCTTGCCGTTAATCATGAGCATGACTGCCCTGTATGGGTCAGTCCAGTCTGCATCATCACAGAAAAATGACTAATTAATGCCAACCCTCGCACCCTGTCACCTCTCTAAACCAGTCTCGCCTGTCACCTCTCTAAACCAGCCTCGCCTGTCACCTGCCTAAACCAACTCACATGTCACATGTCACCTGCCTAAACCAGCCTCGCTTGTCACCTGGCTAAACCAGCCTCGCCTGTCACCCGGCTAAACCAGCCTCGCCTGTCACCTGCCTATACCAACTCACATGTCACATCTCACCTCTCTAAACCAGCCTCGCCTGTCACCTGGCTCAACCAGCCTCGCCTGTCACCTGCCTATACCAACTCACATGTCACATCTCACCTCTCTAAACCAGGCTCGCCTGTCACCTGCCTAAACCAGCCTCGCCTGTCACCTGCCTAAACCAACTCACATGTCACATGTCACCTGCCTAAACCAGCCTCGCTTGTCGCCTGGCTACACCAGCCTCGCCTGTCACCTGGCTAAACCAGCCTCGCCTGTCACCTGGCTAAACCAGCCTCGCCTGTCACCTGCCTAAACCAGCCTCGCTTGTCACCTGCCTAAACCAACTCACATGTCACATGTCACTACGCTAAACCAGCCTCGCCTGTCACCTAACTAAACCAGCCTCGCCTGTCACCTGGCTAAACCAGTCTCGCCTGTCGCCTGCCTAAACCAACTCACATGTCACATCTCACCTGCCTAAACCAGCCTCGCATGTCACCTGGCTAAACCAGCCTCGCCTGTCACCTGCCTAAACCAGCCTCGCCTGTCACCTGCCTAAACGAAGCCAGCTTGAACCAAACACGCACACTCCTTCCCCCTCTTCCAACCACGAGGTCTCTCTCTGCATCTGGAGCATCTGGAACTGAAAGAAAAATTGCACACCCAGTGCAAAACCAAGCAGAAGGGAACCTGAGTCCTTCGAACGAGGGTTCCAACATCTTTTGAGGAGGACTCAAGCATCTGGATAAGACATGTGCCTGATGTACTGCTGCACTCATTGCTCGCACCCCTCCCCCCTCTTCCAACCTTGACTCATTCACCTAGACACAATCTGTGTGTGCCCGATGTACTGCTGCACACATTGCTCGCACCCTTCCCCCCTCTTCCAACCTTGACTCATTCACCTAGACACAATCTGTGTGTGCCTGATGTACTGCTGCACACATTGCTCGCACCCCTCCCCCCTCTTCCAACCTTTACTCATAAACCTAGACACAATCTGTGTGTGCCTGATCTACTACTGCACACATAGCAACCAAGCATCGCACACACCTGGCCAGTATAAAGCCCAAATTGAACTGCCCAATCACATGCAGCGCGCGGAAGTCGGCTTTATCGAACGATCGCTCCAGCTCCTGTGCTGCTGCGTCATCTGCTTCTGCCCCGGCTGTTGCTGCTGCTTGGGGTTGCTGCAGTGCATTGGTAAAATTAGATAAGCAGGGTTGGCTAGAATCATATATATACGGTGTACGGTGTATATACGGTATTTTTGGCAGAGAAACCACCAAATGTACAGTAATGTACGGTGTGTTTATATACGGCATTTTGGGCAGAGAAATCACCAGATTTACAATAATGTACGGTGTGTTTTATACGGTATTTTTGGCAGAGAAATCACCAAATATACAGTAATGTACGGTGTATATATATATATATATATAAATATTCTACAGTTCTGACCAACCCAACAGAAAAGTGATGATGAATAGAGAAGGGCCACGCGCGTGTGGTGCGTCCTTCAAGGCACCTGGTTTGAATTCACAGCTGCAATGTGTGGTGTATACAGATCAATGATGATGATAGAGAAGGGCTAGATTCACATCAAAAACTGGCCTAGTCATGAGGCCATGAGAGAAATTCACTTCCAGCGCGCCCGTGCATCTTTTCAGTGCTTTTCGTAGGCAAACTCACCTCCTTTTTGGCTGAACGAAGAGCACGTACACATACACCCGTGTGGTTGGTATGCCATACCTATTTATTTACACGTAAGTCGGGACGCAATCCAAGTAGGCACACACACACTCACGCATGCACGCACATATCCGCACACAAGTGCCCCCACCCCCACCCCCACCCCCACCCCCACCCCACACCTCCACCCATAC
>Ga0307974_1003270_pt1 | contig 11639 bp, 16 predicted proteins | sample OrgLakmetagen784_FD_201812 | JGI IMG/M metagenome (GOLD analysis project Ga0307974, IMG submission 201812) | Saline water microbial communities from Organic Lake, Antarctica - #784 | ecosystem: Environmental > Aquatic > Non-marine Saline and Alkaline > Saline | place: Antarctica: Organic Lake... | reverse complement strand
CAAGCGTGTGTGCATATTTCTTGAACTGGCCCTGTTGTACATGCATGTGTGTGCGTGCAGGAGACAAGCGGCTGTTCATCCGTGATGATGAGCTAGAGCAAGCGTGTGTGCATATTTCTTGAACTGGTCCTGTTGTACGTGCATGTGTGTGTGCAGGAGACAAACGGCTGTTCATCCGTGATGATGAGCTAGAGCAAGCATGGAAGATCTTCACTCCTGTCCTGCACGAGATTGACCGCAGAAAGGTGTGTGTGTTAGTTTGTGCGCATGCGCGATTGCTCATCTGTGTGTGAGCATGTGCTTAAGATTGACTGCAGAAAGGTGTGTGTGTGTTAGTTTGTGCGCATGCGCGATTGCTCATCTGTGTGTGAGCATGTGCTTAAGATTGACCGCAGAAAGGTGTGTGTGTGTTAGTTTGTGCGCATGTGTGATTGCTCATCTGTGTGTGAGCATGTGCTTAAGATTGACTGCAGAAAGGTGTGTGTGTGTTAGTTTGTGCGCATGCACGAATGCTCATCTGTGTGTGAGCATGTGCTTAAGATTGACTGCAGAAAGGTGTGTGTGTTAGTTTGTGCGCATGTGCGATTGCTCATCTGTGTGTGAGCATGTGCTTACTTGTGTGTGTGTGTGTGTGTTAGTTTGTGCGCATGTGTGATTGCTCATCTGTGTGTGAGCATGTGCTTACTTGTGTGTGTGTGTGTGTGTTAGTTTGTGCGCATGTGTGATTGCTCATCTTTGTGTGAGCATGTGCTTACTTGTGTGTGTGTGTGTGTGTGTTAGTTTGTGCGCATGTGTGATTGCTCATCTGTGTGTGAGCATGTGCTTACTTGTGTGTGTGTGTGTGTGTGTGTGTGTGTGTGTGTGTGTGTGTGTGATTAAACACCAGGTTGCACTTTCCGTTGTACCTTTTGGAGAGTGCAGCGTGTGTAGTATTCTTTTGCTAGTGCTCCTCAAGTTTAAAGTGTGCCAATATGGTCTCTCCTTTAAACGAAGGGGGCCATCAAGTGACTTTATTCTAGTTCTAGGCATGCCGGTTTGAGCTTCCAGAAGGTCGTCCCTTTGCACAACACACCCACCTCCCCTTTTCCTGGCCAAACAGCAGCAACGCCATAATTGGCCACATCTCCCCAAGCATTTCATTGCATTTGGATCTGAAAGGAGTGCATTGGGTAGCCAGATTTCACCTCTAAATGCCTGCAAAGACAGCCAGCGAAAAGACAGGGAGCAGCTCAACAGTTTGAGGGGCATTTACGATTGACAGACGCTGCTTAAATTGAACAGACGCTGCACAAATTCAACAAAGACGCTGCACAAACTCAACACACGCTGCACAAACTCAACACACGCTGCACAAACTCAACAGACGCTGCACACACTCAACAGACACTGCACAAACTCAACAGGCGCGCACAAACTCAACAGACACTGCACAAATCCAACAAAGACGCTGCACAAACTCAACAGACGCGCACAAACTCAACAGGCGCTGCACAAACTCAACAGACGCTGCACAAGCTCAACAAAGACGCTGCACAAACTCAACAGGCGCTACACAAATCCAACAAAGACGCTGCACAAACTCAACAGACGCTGCACAAACTCAACAGACGTTGCACAAATTGAACAGATGCTGCACAAACTCAACAGGCACTGCACAAACTCGACAGACGCTGCACAAACTCCACACATTTTTTCCTGTGTGTGTGCATCCACACGTTTTTTCCTGTGTGTGTGTGTGCATCCATACATTTATTTGTGTGTGTGCATCCACATTTTTATTCATTGTGTGGGCTCGCTGAGGGCTTTTAGGGTTTAGTTTGAGGTGTTTAGGGATAAGATTTAGGGTTGAGGTTTAGCATAACCCTGAGCACCCTCACACCCTCACACCCTCACACCCTAAAAAACCCTCACACCCTTACACCCTAAAAAACGCTCTATTCGCTCTCCCACCACGCTCAATTTCTCCATGGAAAAACAACGTACACACTCACAAACAAACATACACACACACATGCACACACAAACGCATACACACACAAAACATCTGCACACATACACAAAATATCTGCACACATACACACAAAAATACACATACTCACACACACAGGGGTCTCCTGAGCTGTGTCCTTACGGTAGCCGAGGCTCCTTGGGCTCTTACTACCTAATGCCAAGTAAACACACACATACACACACTGACGCACTCACGCACTCACGCACACACACATACACACGCACACACACATACACACACACACATACACACACACAAACACACACACAGGTTTCTCCCGAGCTGTACCCCTATGGCAGCCGAGGCCCTGTGGGCTCCCACTACCTAGCCGCCAAGTACAATGTGCGGTGGGGGGACCTCGCTGAAGACGACGCTTAAGCAGTGCTGATGTCAGCTTGTGTGCGGTGGTGTGTGAGAGTGTGCAGAAGTGGGGCACGCGTCTCATGTGTGTGTTCGTGTGTTTGTGCGTGTGTGTGTGTGTGTCTACCCACATGCCGTGCATGGCAGTGCGACATTGGATGAGGTGTGTTTGCAGTATTTGAAGGGATGAGGTATGTTTCACATGTGATTTGTGCTAGATGGAGGAACCCCACATGCAGTTCTGCCTATGATGGTATAAGCCAGGGGCTCACAGTGTTCTTCTCACGCGTTGCAGTTCTGCCTTTGGTGGTATAAGCCAGGGGCTCACAGTGCTGCTCTCATGCAGTGCAGTGTTCTTCTCACGCACTGTGTTCTTCTCACGCGATGCAGCTCTGCCTTAGGTGGTACAAGTCAGGGGCTCACAGTGCTGCTCTCACGCAGACTCTGCTCGTAAGAGGGAACAACCGCTTTCAGCGTCAGGGCCTGCGTGCATCGCGTGTGTTATTGTGGTGGCAGCTAGAGTGTAGCGTTGCAGCGAGAAGTGTGTGTGTGTGGTCTCGTCTGCTGTCGGGTGCGCGTGTAAGTTGTTGCCTGTTGCAGTCTGGCTCTCGTGTCGTTGTGAGCAGTGTCAGTGTCTTGAACGGTTGGTCATCTGTGTACGCCTTCACTGCTTTCTCATGAGCAAACCAGGCCTACTGGAAGCTGCCAAGAAGTTAATGAGAGTGTGAGTGAGAGATAGCGACAAGGGGGAGATTGAGTGACATGGTGTTTGCCGCTGTCTGATGCCGCTGTCTGGCTGCCGCTATCTTGTGCTGTTTGGTGCAGCTGTCGAATTGCCGCTGTCTGGTGTTTCCTCCGCTGAAGCTGCTGCTGCTTTTGGCTGCATGGCTTAGTATCTTGCTAGGCCTACACGTGTGATCGTGCCGACATGCACGCGAAGCCCTAAAAAAGGCAAAAGACAGGAGGATGATAGATGTTAAGGCACTGATAGATGTTAAGGCACGCACACTGCGCTAAGCTTAGCGCGGTGTGCGTGGATGTCTGGGTTGTTCACTGCTACAACAGCTTTGTGGCCAAGTCTGGCTCTTAGATCAAGTCAATAGGTCATCTTCACCGCAAGCAAATAAGTACGGTACTTTTTACTTTGTGTGGCGATTCCTGATCGTGTGGAGGAGTGACCCACTTTTTCATCACATGTATGAGTCACTTATGTGTGATACGTTACATACCGCTCGCTTCTGTTTGGCCTGCTCTCTCTAGCTTGACCCGTTCTTACTTCTTAATAATATTTGTTGTGTGTAATTACTTAGAATTCTGTAAATACAAGCCTTTTTACGGCACCTTTAGAGAAAAGAAAATTGTCATGCTCTGCCGCACAAATTTGATATACAACCAAAAGCGAGCCGCTCAGTGCAATAATATAGAAAGCCCACCAATCTGCCCCATCTGCCAAAAGCTAGGCGGCACCTACCACTTGTGGTGGCTGTCAGGTTGTAGCCATAATGATGAAAATGATTAATAATAGGCACTATGCTGCTGGACGAGTTGTCACGCCCAATTGTTGGCTGTCAGGCTGTCAGGCTGTAGTCATCCCATAATGATGAAAATGGTCAAGGGAAAGAATGAAAAAGAAAAGACTCCGCCGGTAGTGGTGACACAGCCGGCATGATCAAGGGAGGGGGTCACTTAGGTGCCCGCACCAGGCAACCCCCCACCACGCAAACAAGTAAAAAGAAATTAATGTGGGTCAGGGGGGTTGTGTGCCGTAGCACCCAATCCTTGACTGTTGTTGCTTGTGTTATATTGCAGTGCATACCTTGTTTTCATGAGTGCAGATGCATGTCTGATGGAGTGTTCATTCAGTTTTTTTTTTTTTTTTTTGGTGGGGGTTGTTACACGGTCCTCAGCAAGGGCCTGACAGAATGAAGGAAAAAAAACCTATAAGACTGGGAAAAGGAAAACTCCTGCCTAAAACAGAAAAAAACCTCCTTGAAAAACCACAGTCTGAGAAATTGGCCCACGCTCGCAAGAGCACAAGCTAAGAGTGTGTCTGAAGAACAGACAGAAAAAGGCCTAACCTTATAAGTCAGTTTTTCATCTTATGTGTCAGTTTTTCACCTTATGTGTCCCATTTTTCACCTTGTGTGTCAGTTTTTCACCTTATGTGTCCCATTTTTCACCTTATGTGTCAGTTTTTCAATCTTATGGCTGGTAGTCCAGATTAAGGTCTGCCAGAGGTTTGTCTGTGAAGTCTTTGTAGATAGTTCCCATAACTCCATCAAGGATCACGTGAAGCTTGACTTCCCTATATTATCCTTGTCTGTTTAGGTTGGCAATAAGCATGCCTGGATAAGTGGGATGCAATGATTGGAAGGGTGATCAAAAGCAAACACAACTTATGGAGAAGCACACTGACTGCCATGATCCGTGAAGATGTCCATGGTTTTGGATTGGGTGCCCCTCCATCTACGTGGAATTCCACAGGCGCTCAGCAGTAGCACTCGTAACAAGCCCAGAAGACCCCTCTGAACGTCACCAATCTGTGACCATGCATCTCCTGACCCACCAGGTCGCCCAACTCAAGGCCCTTGCCACTACATTCCTTTCCACAAGAGAAGGGACGTTGCTACCAAGAAAAAGGCAACTCAACCTACATATGCGAGCACATCAATTCGCTAGGCATAACTTGCAACGTTTGGGTTGCAGTTAGGAATTATCTGAGTTGGTTATTCATCCTTGCCTTTTGAACACTGAACCTGCCAGTTGCATAACTGGCTTTCATGACCTCACATCAGCCAACGAAAAATACATTGGCGACAACTCAGAAATAAGTACATCATACCCCTAAATAGGATTGCTGCCATTGCTAATCTGCCTGGAACACAAGAGGTAAGCCCAACATCAATTGCACAAATAATCCAAGAAAGGAACCCAAAACAGTCTTTCCTACTTAATTACCGCAACATTAACAACTCCTCCTTCACAGGTCTCCTAGACACACACATTAACACATCGGCTCACGAGGAGGTGCCCCCAATTCCTGCAAACATCCAAACCCAACAAACTTTGCCCATCTACACAACACCCCCACCACAGCCACGCTCAGCAACACACCACAGGCACCCCATTACAAACAACCTTAATCAGAGGCCCACCACCTCTACACACAGATCCACCAACAAATAATGGACACCCAAACCAATCCTCTGTTTTTGACACACCAAACTTAGAGCCGCAAACATCCCCTGCCTCCTCTATAACCACAATCGAACCTCAAACAGAAACTCAAGGTCACGTCATTAACCTACCTACTACACCTTCATTTTTAACTGAAATTACCCCCCAATATGCAGAATCAAATGCACAACCCAGGAAACGCACAGCACATGACAACATATCCCTCACTGAGCTTCCCCATCCAAACACGACACTCCCTCACCACAACGGTGGAAGGGCCTCCACCCTAACCACGACCGGAAACCCCGCGCTCACAACGCTACTCACAAAGGGTATCCAACCAAACAAAAAGGAAGCACAACTCTATAAGCACATCGCCAATACCACTGCCACAAACTACAGCTACTACTTGCCTCTCTGACCCTGCGCCCACGAACCAACTGGCCACTATCTCCCAAGACCAACAAGCAAAGCGTGCACGGCATACACAAGATACCCTCCCCAGTACCAGAAAGAGGACACGCAGCCAAACAGAAAGTCAGCAACATACGCCCCTGACTCAAATCATAGACACTTTTGCATTAAGCTCACAGATAGTATTTCAGCCTACTGAACAACCTACAAACAGTCAGCCAAACAAACGCACCACACGCTCACAAATCACCAGCCACAACCACCATGCAACACAAGCGCTCACACAAAAAATCACTCCTCCTACCCAGCATATCAATATCATCAACCCGATAACTTACCAGATACACAACAACCCAACCTTTGAGATTTCAGACCACCCAGCATTATCATCACAGCGCAGACCCCAAAGGAAAAGAAGATGTGAGGTCCTCGATATACCCCACAACCTCCCTAGCCTAAACCTGACCCCCTTGCGCACCACGCATATTTAACAAGAACTCTGGACTTACAAGAAGAATTAAGGCTTTTTCAATGACACCCACAGAGGCCATCAACACACTCTACTATGATGATATGGACATCCTACACATAGATAATTGGAGATTCTTCACCCCCAAGAAAAGAGGCAGAGATTATCCACCCCTAAGACAAGAACAATACCACACTTACTATGCCCCCATGACTATTGAAAGATGGGCCCTACCCCTCTTTAAATCTTTCACTAACTAATGCCCAAATCCAGTAAGACTATTGCCCGGAGCCAAATTAAGTGCGTAAGCTGTGAAATTTGCTCCTACCATCTAGGATTTGAATCTCCAGACCTCTCCCCACCTTTTAAAGACATGTACATCTGTGACGTCTGCAACCATACCTACCACTGGCAATGCTTGCTTAAAACAAGCTGCTGCAACGCCACTGAAAGGGAAGCTATTGATGCCAATGATTCATGGGCCTGCCCTGCCTGTATAAATCTGAATCAAAATGAAAAGGAAAGCCGTATCCACTTTCAGAAGAATGAGATTGTGAAAGTCTCATGGAACCCAACCTGGGAGCCAGAAGAACTTCAAAACACGTGTGAAAGCTTCAAGCAGAGCCTAAATAAGTTTGAAGAGCATATCACCGCACCAAACTTATCTCAGCCTGCACCAGATAAACACCTAAATGATCTTCAAAGACAAGGGTTCTCTGCCATCCAAGAGGGCAACAAGTACCAACCTTACAATGTCGATCGCTGGACTAAAGTCAGCTTTGACATCCAACCCACCAACCCACAGGCTGACATTACGGCCACAGGGCATTGTGAGTACTGGATCACAAGCATTGATCTCGTGGAGTAATAAGAGAAGAGTACCCTATCCTCCCCAGATGACACTATGCTTCCTGAAGTGTACACTGACACAGTAGCCTGTATCTACAATGTCGACGGAAAGTGTAAAGGTATGCTTACTCCCGAGCGCCTTAACATACTACAAAAGGCCTTTGACAGGGCAAAATGCAGCGGTCTACACAATCACGTCCAACCTCCTCCCATTAGCTTTGCATCAGAACTTGTAGGCCTCATTGCACGTAAGGACACCTCTGCCTCCAAACATACGAACAAAAAAAATCAAAGACTCTTTCGCTTGGACACTCCCCTCCCACATCACCGCCGCCTGTCAAAAGTGGGCCCTGATCACTAAAGAAAAAATGGCATCCCCCCTTGACTATGACCCCAAATCCCCCCATTACTGGAGTGAGCACCCAAGGGACAAAGTTTTTGGGGCAAACACCAACGCCTTCTCCTCCCGATTTTCTGGGTTCTCCATCTGCCATCCCATCTACCATGAAAACACCATGCTCTTAGCAACAAGACACGCCATCTACTCTGCTGCTGTCAGCACAGAGAAAACAGCCACATTCATGCTCCTCCCTTCCTGGAATAAAAAGATGACCACAAATCCTTATGCATCACTCTGCCGCAAAGTTCCAAACATATGTAAATTTCTGGGCACCATCCCATTAAACCAACTCCAGTATGCGAAATTGCCCTTCTGGAACAACATACAAATACCACTTTCCAAACACTCCTGGGAATTCAAGATCATTGCCATATGGAACACCAAGGGCAGGGTCTGCCTCAATGCTCACAACAATGACTGGCTAAAAGAACTTGCCAAAGAAATCCCTGAGGCAAAGTGGGAAATTCAAAACATACATAACCATCCCTACCAAACAGCCTTAGGTTCCGGACAACACTCAGGACTCAACAAATTTAATAAGCTACCCAATGACAACCCTCAAGCCTCAAAAGGCCCAGGTAAAACAAGTGCCCTGATTAGCACTGATCAACTTCAAAATTGTAGTACCGACGAAGCACCCCAAAACAGCTCCAGCCCAAACCTAACTCGTAAGGTAAAAGGTTGGCGGGATTGGACCTACACTGATGACAGCCTCCAAAAGAAAGAAGTAGGGCAAGACACCGGATCAGGCGTATACCACCCTCACTTAAATGTTTCCCACTATGTAAACACAAAAGGCATGGGTATAACCAACACCATCTCACGGGCAGAGCTAGCAGCTATAGCAGCTGCAGTCATACACGGCTACTCACATATAGCCACGACAGCCTTACATCACTGCACCAAATTAAAAAGGAGCTCTCACACCCGAATCTTTATCGCCACCACATCCAAGGAGATGTCCTTCAATCCATTGCAAAAGCAATCCGCCAATCACCATCGCCTATCCACTTCTTCAAAGTGAAGTCCCATGCCGGTATTATTGGTAATGAGTATGCCGGCGCCCTTGCTAAAAAGTCAGCCACCACCTACTCCAACATCACAGACACCTCCATCAGCAGAACAACAGGTCCTGAGGGAAATCCCTTCTACAACATCCACTGGCTTGCAAAAGAAGACATAGAAAAGCCCACCATCATACCCATACAACAAACATGGCCCATTCGCCTCCCCCAAAGCTTTGGTACCTACCAAACCACCGTGACGCCCTTCAAGCACATATGCATCTTCTCCATAAACTGGGAAATGCCAAAACTGAATTGAACTACCATGCGTACTACCAGACCCTCATAAAGGACGGCACTGCCAATGGAGCCATTAGCAATGCTTACCTAACATCATCCGATGTTCCCTTAAAGACCAAATGTATCATTATGAAATACAGAACAGGCACCCTATACAATCAAAAACATGCGGTATTGTTCAAACTCTCAACAAGTCAAACTTGCCCCCTCTGCCCACAAGTAGACAGTGCCCTGCACATCCTTTCTGGGTGCCAACACACGCAAATAAGGAACATGATCACCGAAAGACACAACTTAGCATGCTGCATGATCTTTAAGGCTATCAGCAGAACAGACTCTTTAGGATCATGCGTTGTCTCCAAGGATATAGGCAGCAATGAACGAATAACCATGCAAAATCTCCAGATTCCAGAAACAGCCGAAAGTAGAATTGTTCCCAAATGCCTCTTCCCACCCCGCTTCTCAGATAAAGACAGATTTACATCCAGCCGCCCAGATTTTGTGCTGGTTACTCCCATCGCTGCCAAAACACAAAACAACAAACTAATTTAGGGGGGTGGGTTCTTCGGAGTGGCAGGGGGCAATTTAGGGAGACTGGGAGCACCTCAGCAGCACCGCCAGCCACTAGTACAGCCACCAACCCCAGACAGCACCAACCTAAAGACCTCAACAAAGCTCGGCGCGACATCCACCTCGTCGAGGTCAAATACTGTGAGGACACCAGACCTCAAAACCAGCTGAACGCCGCAAAGGAACAGCACAAAGACCTTTGTAACATTCCAAGGAGCCTCCGTTACTCTCCACATCATCCTATTGGGTGTGGGCGGCACCATCTACAACACCCACACTCTGAAGCCTTTCAAAAAACTGGGTCTCGATTGTCAAAGAGTTAAGAAGCTTGCCTCCAAGCTTCATGTGCACTCTGTGAACTTTGCTGCTAAACTTGTCCATACCAGACGTGCCCTTTCCAGTACTGTTATCAACTCTCACCAGGAGCCGGTTTCAGGCCAAGCCTGCAACCCTCCTGATCCCCATTGATTTTTCCTTTCCTTTTCGCGGTGGAGGAGCTTTACGGTACCCGGTACCAAAGTGGCTCCTTTTCCTCAATGAATTTGGGGAGTGGTTTTCACTGCCTGCGTAGTTTTTCTTTTTCTTTTTCTTTCATGCTGTGCTGTGCTTTTGCTTTTTGGAGTTGGGGATCGGGCCTAGTGTCTTCACAAAATTTAAACTCAATCAGGTGAACCTCCCACTGGTTTGGATTCAGTTTTTTGTCTTTAGCAAGCTGTTGAAAATTTGAGTTGTGGGTGGTTACGCGAGAGGAGCACGCAGTGCTAGGTAAAATTAGGATGGCGTCAGGACGAGAAGAGGCTTTATAGGCATGTGCTGTTAGTTTTGGTAGCAGCCAAGAGGGCAGTGTTTTGTTGATTGACAGTGTTTCTCAGATCTAGGCCTTGCTCTGATAGTTTATCTGCGCTGCCTACGTCAGTGTAGGCAATTTGGTTGGCACCGCATGGTCCCTCTTTGGGTTGGACAATCAGCCAAATTTTATAAACATGTTCCTCATTTTAGTGTGTTGGCAGCCTGAGAGTATGTGAAGCGCACTGTCAGTGCAAGGGCAGATGGGGCAGTTTGCATTGGGAGAGAAGCCATTTGGATTATTAAAAACACGCCTACCGGTTCAGGGAAAGGGATGTTATTCCAGGTACCTGGCTCTTACCTTCCAATCTCAATGCACAACAGCGGCAAAACTTAGCAAGCCAGATGCAATCATAGTCACTCCTACCTAACAACATGCCTCAATATCTAGTACCAATACATACCAATTTTCATCAGGAGCCACTGAATTCAGGCCAAACCGACCTGATCCTCCTGGTATTTTTCTTCTTTGGTGAGGGCATCCGGTACTATAGCTAGCTGAAGTGGTCCCCTTTCCTTAATCAATGGGGGAGTGGCCAGCGTAGTCTTTTTTCCTTCCACGCAGTGCACTTGACTCAAGATGCACTAAATATATTATCGTTTTGACAAGAGGAAGAGTGAGTCGCGTACGTATTATGCGAGAAAGCGAAAGAGACCCCATGTTTAATTCTTGGCCTTGCTCGCGGCCCAAAAGCTCAACCGCATCGTACGCTAATATTTTCTTTATCGAGAAAACAAGCTGTAGCAGAGCCAGCTGATCGGGCGACTAGTATTGCGTTTACATTAATTTAATTTACATGTTAAATTTCACCACCTTGATAGCAAAAAAACAAAATTTCCCGTAGGCTCAATTCTGGTCATTCTTTGACCTTAGCCTAGTCTTCTGGTGCCCCCGAATTCGTTTCCTTGTCTCCCCCCTAGCATGACGAGCTGGCAGTGACACAGCACGGCCTGATCCAAGACGTGTTAATGTGTGCAGGACCGGACTAACTGTTTGCATGGCATTCAATCTTGTGGCCAGCGCAAGAGCAAGTGATTCAGAGGCTACAAAGCTGGCCCCGTATCAAAGTCTCGGGAGGAGCAAGCTTGTAACTGTCACGTGCGCTGTGCTGAGCGCACTGGCCTGGGTAGCATGCTCCTGCGGCATAATCATGCTAGTGAGTAATCTGTTGCTGATGGAATTCTCATTGTCTTGCTAAGAAGTGGTGCTAATTAGACGTAACCCGCAATTCACACACA
>Ga0307974_1003262_pt1 | contig 11656 bp, 13 predicted proteins | sample OrgLakmetagen784_FD_201812 | JGI IMG/M metagenome (GOLD analysis project Ga0307974, IMG submission 201812) | Saline water microbial communities from Organic Lake, Antarctica - #784 | ecosystem: Environmental > Aquatic > Non-marine Saline and Alkaline > Saline | place: Antarctica: Organic Lake... | reverse complement strand
GTGGGTGGGTGGGTGTGGGTGGGTGTGGGTGGGTGTGTGGGTGGATGGGTGTGCAGGTATGTGGGTGGATGTGCCTTAGAGTTACTGACTACAATTGCTAGAGAGGTTCCTTATATGCATGGAATGCTTACATCCTCAACATCTTATGTCGTACGTTTAACTTAGGTATCTTGTTGCCATCCATCCCTCCAATGTTGGCAAAGGAGTGAGTGCCTAGAACTGAGTCATGGTAAGCATATGATAAGCGTATAAATACTGGGGGGGCCAGTATATACTTGGGACTGTCCAGTGTAATAAGGATTTGCCTGCACCGTGAAATCATACCGTGAATGAGTTACGTATGGGAACTCTCCTGCTATTATTATTGTATAAACACACACACACACACACCGTGTGATCATACATATGTACGGTTTCAGCCAACCCTACAAATAATTCATACCCCGAATCCAGGCTCATGCAAGAGCCATCGCAGTTGGAGACAGGTCTCTGGTCCTGTTTGCGCACCGTGCTACCCACACTTTCAGCTGTGTTTGTATGCCTTCTTATGGACCACACACACGTCCCTTGCTCGCTTGCAGGTACAGCGCAGCCATCGCCGCTGGGGAGCCTGCAAGCGCAGTCACCCACGAATTTAAGACGCTGGTAAAGGAATGCCACAAACGAGGCATTGAGGTCATCTTGGACGTGGTGTTCAACCATACAGCGGAGGGCAATGAGCAGGGCTTGACCCTTTCTTTCAGGTGTGTGCTTGTGTGTGTATTGGGTTTGTGTATTTGGGTATTGTATTTACATCGTGGTATTGGGTGTGTGTATGTGGGTATCGTATCTACATCGTGGTATTGGGTTTGTATATGTGGGTATTGTATCTACATCGTGGTGATGGGTGTGTGTATGTGGGTATTGTATTTACATCATGGTATTGGGTTTGTTTATGTGGGTATTGTATTTACATTGTGGTATGCGACCACACAGCAGGGGCCGAGCTCCGTTTTTATTGCGCATGTGTGTGTATGTGTGCGCGCATGGTCAAGAACATGTCCATACCACGATGTGGAGCCTGCTTTCTTCCCGGTTTTCAAATGTGTGTGTGTGTGTGTGTGCCTGTGGTTGCTTGTGAATTAGGCCTTGCTCGGGAAAAGTGACTTCTTTGGACACATTGAGAAATGCCTCCTATGCTCATCCTGTAAGTCCCGTTGTTGACTGTGTGTAAACAACGCACGCCAACATGCATATACTTAAGCACACAAGCACACACACACATAAATGCATACATGCGCAACAGGCATGCACACACATACACACACGCATGATGCTCGCTCCCCTCTCACCGGTTCTTTCATCCAAGCACGGGAGGCATTACAGCCAGAACATGACAAATTTGTGCTTGCTTCCCTTTTGCTCTCCCTGCTTCTTCAGCACGCCCCAAAGTTTCACACCCATTACCCACTTTTGCAAGTGCCCCCTTTCGCCCTTTCGCCCTTTTTCCCTTCTTTGCATGGAAATCAGAATGCAGGGGCCTCGACAACAACCGCGTGTACCTACAACAACCTTATGCGTGTACTACCTACAACAACCTTATGCGTGTACCTGCAACAACCGCGTGTACCCACAACAACCTTAGCAAATGCCCCCCTCAGTGTTCTCCCTGCAAAACAATGAGGACGCAGGGGCCTCGACAACCGCGTGTACCTACAACAACCTTATGCGTGTACCTACAACAACCTTAGCAAATGCCCCCCTCAGTGTTCTCCTTGCAAAACAATGAGGATGCAGGGGCCTGGACAACCGCGTATACTACGTGCTTGCACCGGGGGGGGAGTACTACAACTACAGCGGGTGTGGCAACACACTCAACTGTAACCACCCCACCGTGCGGCAGTTCATTCTGGATTGTCTGAAGTTCTGGGTCACTGGTGGGTCAAGAGGGTCAGGAAAGGGAGTATGTGTTTATATGCTTGTACGCATGCGTATTTGTGCGTATGAATGTGGGGGAAAGTTGCCATCCTGTTTACGTAAATGGAAAGTCTGTGCTTGAAGTGGTTCACTGCAATGGTGCCGAGTTTGTTGCAGCATGTGAGTCAAGATGCTTTTAGAAGGAGGGGTATCAAGCTGTGTGTGCTTAGGTCTGCTTGTCCCTACTGTGTGTTAAGGTCTGCTTGTCCATACTGTGTGTGTAGGTCTGCTTGTCCCTACTGTGTGTTTAGGTTTGCTTGTCCCTACTGTGTGTTTAGGTCTGCTTGTCCCTCCTGTGTTTTTAGGTCTGCTTGTCCCTACTGTGTCTTGAAAATGGTTAGCTCAGATTTCGAGTCAAAACTGCTAGTACATGCTGAAAAGTAGGAAGCACACATTTTCTTACATGCACCCAGGTTCATACACACACACACACACATATACACACACGTGTGTGTGTGTGTGCCTGCAGAGTACCACGTGGACGGTTTCCGCTTTGACTTGGCCTCCATATTGACGCGGGCCCCCAGCATTTGGCACCCCTCCCCTCAGAATGAGGAGGGCGAAACAGTGGGCTTGCACTCAGGGGGGGCTGCCACAGACCCTGCAGGTGTAAATCGACATTGCTTGTGTGTTTGTGAGCGTAGCTGTGCATGTCTGTCTCTGTCAGTGTGCAATGATTTTGCTTGTGCTTGTGTACTGTTTGCGGGCGTATTTGTGTTTGTGCCATATCACGTATTAATTCATCTCAAAGAGCTGTCGGGGTCGTTTCCATGCACCCCCCCCCCTTTCCTGGCCAAATATTGCCAACAAGCTTACATCAGCCACATCTCCCCAACCAATATATTGTTTCTGGTCCTGAATGTTGCGTTGGATAGCAAAAAGGACTTTTTTCCACACGCCAGAAAGCATGCTAAACACTCAGTGGGTGGCTGGAAATATGGAACTTTGTGATGAACTTGAAATCAGTCCACAATTCTGCGAACAAAAACTGGGTTGAGGAGCGGCGGATTTTTCTGTCTTTTTCCCTTGTGCCCCTTGTGTGGGTGGCTCCCACTCGCAGGCATTCCCAGTATCCCTGCCCCATTTCCGACGTCGCAGCATTATTATGTAGCATTTGTAATGCTTGTATCCTGAGCAGAGGCTGATCGGTGCAAGCCATGAAATGCATCTGTTCCCTGCCAAAGTGGGTGCAAAATACGCAGCGGGCCCCATGCAGCACCCCAAAATGCCAGAATCCGGCAAATGTCAATATTTAAGATATAAAACCAAGTATGTTGCATTCACATGAGGTAGAAAGGGCTTTATTTTGGATGAAAAGCTCCTTGGCACAGTTTGGGGGGACTTTGGCATGGGGACGACCTTGGAAAGGACGAAAGGACGTCATTGACACAAAATCAGGGACACAGACAAACATGACGCAGGCGACGGCTACGACAAGCTGTTTTGTTCGTGCCTTGGTGAATGCAGGCATCGTGACGGATGGTGCCTGATGTCGTATCCTGAATAGTTTGCAAGACACCCTACAACCATTTGTTACGTTTGTATTTGCAGGCATCATGACGGATGGTGCTGGCGTGCCCACCGGTACCCCCTTGCCTGACCCCCCTCTTATTGAGAGCATTTCTGAAGACCCAGTACTGCGAGACACAAAAATGATTGCAGAGGCGTGGGACTGCGACGGCCTGAATCAGGTTTGTGTGTCTTTATGTGGTGTGTCTGTGTGTGTTGAATGTGTGTGTGTGTGTGGGTGTGTGGTTCTGCATGTGTGTGTGTGTGTGTGTTTATGGGAAGGTGTGTGAGGAAGAGCGTGTGGTGGCTTGAAGTGGGTGGGCTTGTGTATGAACGTAAGTGCGTGTGTGCGTGTGTCTGTGTGTGTGCATTTGTGTGTCTTAAGATTGCAGAAATGGGTGTTTGCAAACAGTACTGAGGCACTTTGTGTGGGGCCTGAAGTTGTGACCGTTGAAAGCTGTGTGTTACTGTTACTATAGCATGTGTGTTACTAGTTACTAGCATGTGTGTTACTGTAGCATGTGGGTATTGCCTACATACGTATGTAACTATAGGTGTGGATGTCCCCCTCTTCTAGGGAAACACTTGTATGCATGCTCGTGTGTATACGTTCTGTTTAGGAAAGGGCAACCTTCCCCTGTGCTTTTGTAAAACGCTGGTGTGCATGCTCTGATGTGAATGTGTGTGTGTACGTGTGTGCGTTACGCATAACCTACTCCCCCAAGCTTTGACAAGACACCAATGTACACGCCCTTATGTGTATGTGGGTGCGTGTGCGTCTGCTCATGCATGTGCGTATGCATGTATGCATACTCACAACAGGAGGTCACCTTCCCCCACCCTGCTTTTGCAGTACTTGTGCATGCTTTGTATTTCTACCTGAGTTTGTGTGTGTTGTGTGTGTGTGTCCGTGCGTGCGTGCGTGTGTGTACACAACAGGTGGCGGCCTATTCCCCGTGCTGTTGCAAAACATTGCTGTGCATTGCTCTTATGCGTATTTATGTGTGTCTTCATCACATACATTTCTGTGCGTCTACATCACATACATACGACAGGTGGCTGCCTTCCCCCACTACGGAGGGCGCTGGGCGGAGTGGAACGGCCATTTCAGGGACACGGTACGCAACTTTGTCAAAGGCATGGACGGTACTGCCGGAGCCTTTGCTGCTGTCATGTGTGGGTCACCCAACATCTACTCCGACGCAAACCCAGGCGAAACAGAATGGTGGGTACTTGGTGTGTGTGCGTGTGCGTGTGCGTGCGCTGTGTGTCGCTTACCCTACATCTAGTGGCAAAAATGGGGTTTAGAATTGACGAACAAGCATGAGGATGTGGTAGAAGAAAAAGAATCAAGTGTTCATTTAAATGAGGTGGTGCATCTGCTATGGTAAAGAATCGAGTGTTCATTTAAATGAGGTGGTGCATCTGCTATGGTAAAGAATCGAGTGCTCATTTAAATGAGGTGGTGCATCTGCTATGGTAAAGAATCGAGTGTTCATTTAAATGAGGTGGTGCATCTGCTATGGTAAAGAATCGAGTGTTCATTTAAATGAGGTGGTGCATCTGCTATGGTAAAGAATCGAGTGTCCATTTAAATGAGGTGGTGCATCTGCTAAGGTAAAGAATCGAGTGCTCATTTAAATGAGGTGGTGCATCTGCTATGGTAAAGAATCGAGTGTCCATTTAAATGAGGTGGTGCATCTGCTAAGGTAAAGAATCGAGTGCTCATTCAAATGAGGTGGTGCATCTGCTATGGTAAAGAATCGAGTGCTCTTTTAAATGAGGTGGTGCATCTGCTATGGTAAAGAATCGAGTGCTCTTTTAAATGAGGTGGTGCGTCTGCTATGGTAAAGAATCGAGTGCTCTTTAAATGAGGTGGTGCATCTGCTATGGTAAAGAATCGAGTGCTCTTTTAAATGAGGTGGTGCGTCTGCTATGGTAAAGAATCGAGTGCTCTTTTAAATGAGGTGGTGCATCTGCTATGGTAAAGAATCGAGTGCTCTTTTAAATGAGGTGGTGCATCTGCTATGGTAAAGAATTGAGTGCTCTTTTAAATGAGGTGGTGCATCTGCTATGGTAAAGAATCGAGTGTTCATTTAAATGAGGTGGTGCATCTGCTATGGTGAAGAAGATCCGGTTAGGCTCACCTGTTGTGTACACATCTACTATCCCTAGCAGTACAAAAAATATGCAACCATCAACTACAACTGCCATAACTACCGCAACAAGTTAATGGTTCTGTCTTGCTCGGATCTGCTGGCGGCAGAACTTGTCATCCAAGCAAACCATGCAAGCAACAGCACACGGGGGGGGGGCCTTAATGATGACGCTAAACCCTAAACCCCTAGACACACGCACACACAAGTACACAAGCCTAGACACTAGACACACATACACACACCCCTAGACACACATATACACACCCCTAGACACACATATACACACCCCTGGACACACATATACACACCCCTACCCGACACTCACCATCACACAGGTGGAGCAACAACGGGGGGCGCAAGTGGCGCGGCAACCGGCCCCCCACCTCCTCCATCAACTTTGTGATTGCGCATGACGGCTTCACGCTGGCGGACCTGGTGTCATACAACGAAAAGCATAACGAAGTTAACGGGGAGGTGCGCATGCCTGTTCGTGCGGGTTGTAACTCAAGTAGGCAGTAGGCAGTCGAGGTGCGCGTGCCTGTTCGTGCGGGTTGTACCTCAAGTAGGCAGTAGGCAGTCGAGATGCGCGTTCGGACGCACGAAAGAGCAGCGTGGAGTGTGCAGGGGCTTTGTTTCTTGGCACTCACACTGTCCTGGCATAGGAGAGCAGAGCCAAGTGTTGGAGGGCACGGATGTGTTGGAATGGATGAATCCTGCAAGCCTTGACTGCAGCCCTGTGTGTCATAGACAACATCTGCATGCGCACATTAGGAAACACAGATGCTTTGCAAAGGCATGTAGCCTGCTCTCCTTTGGAAGAGCGCACAAATTGTGTTTGTTTACGTTTAAGGGGAGTTCAAAGCCACAAAGTAGCCAGGTGACTGAGAGAGTAATCGCGTGAAGCCACCTGTACATTGGTAGTTTACTACAATAGTGTATGACACGCGCGCACACACACACACGCACACACACACACAACATGTGTGCCTTAATGTGCAGGCCGACACATTAGGGATTAGTGTACGACACCACTTTGGCAGTTTTGGTGTGCAATGTGCACACACACAGCACACATGCACACACTCATACACATTTCTGGCCATCATGTGAAGGCCAATTCATATTGTATGACACCGACCCAGCGACGTTATTGGACAACACACACACACACACAACTTGTGCGCCTAACATGCAAGGCAACACACACAACGCAACACACACAACACACACAACACAACACAGCACACACAACACACACACAACCTGTGCGCCTAACGTGCAGGGCAACCGGGACGGAGAGCAGCATAACAACAGCTGGAATAGTGGAGTAGAGGGACCTACAGATGACTGGAGTATCAAGGTAACGACCTGTTTTACACTGACACCTGAGTGATCCTTTTTATGATCATTTTGTGTATGTGTGTGTGTGTATGTATGTGTGTGTTATTGCTGCCAGCATGGTCGTTATTGTAACCTTTTATGCAGGGAAAGGAAGGGACCATGAGTTGTGGTATAGAGACGCTTTGCTGTGTCCAGACTGGCTAGCACTAGCAGCTACATACAAGCCGTACATTACAAAGCTCGAGCCTTAGTGTGCCTTGAACACTTTGTGCCTGTTCCAACATGCCCACGCACGCACACATATGCAATATTCGTATTGGTGCATGCTCTGTGTACAGCGCCTTCGCCAGCGCCAGATGCGCAACGTGACCATGGCTCTGTTGTTGGCTCATGGGGTGCCTATGCTGCACATGGGTGACGAGTACGGCCACACCAAGAACGGCAACAACAACACCTACTGCCATGACACAAAGTGCGTATGTGTGTGAGTGTGTGTTTGTGTGTGTGTGACATGTAAGTGGTGTGCGTGCAGGCACCGTGCTTTCGTGTACACACGTGCCCGAACATGTGTGGGTGTACTTGTGTAAGTGCTAAATTCTCCCTAGTAAGTTAGTGTGTGTGCACACCTGTGCAGTGTGTGAAGTAGGTGTGGTTTGCTTGCGCTTGTGGTTGGTGTGATTTTCAGTAGGTGCGTGGATTGCTCTCAGACTCATTTCAACAACTTGGTCAGCAAGGTCGAATTCAGAGCTTTACCATTTGTGACTGCAGCTCTGTCTACAGGCTAACTTTAACGCAATTCCTGAGCCTTCAATTCACCTTATGACAATGAGGTTCGTGGCTCGTCTGTTAGCTTACCCACAGAAATGCCAGCATACAGTAATTCAGATCTTGCATTAAATCAGTGGGGTTGCTGGAGCTGTCGCTTACCAGCATCAGCAGAGTGCTGCAGAAAATGTTGTACAGTTCAAACATCACACACACACATACTAGCATGCACACACATACACATTCTCACACATGTACCCATACGTACACGCACACGCACACACACGCAGGCTGAATTGGTTTGACTGGAACCAGGCAGGAGAGGATGAGGCAGGACTGTCTCGTTTCCACAGGCTTCTCATCCGCCTCAGACGAGCACGGCCAGAGCTGCAGCGGACGAGCTACGTGAACGATCGTGACGTGCAGTGGCATGGGGAAGCACCCTTTATGCCAGACTGGACAGAGACGTCTCGTATGGTATGCGTGTGTATCCTTGTGTATTTGCATGTGTGTGTGCTTCAGAAACGATCGGGAGGTGCCCTTCGGGCTGAATTGGACAAAGACGTCTTGATTGGTATGTGTGTATGTGTCTGTGTGTGCTTTGGCGTGGTTTTTCAATGCATGCGGATCCAAATATATGTATACTTTTACTTCCACTTCGTGTGGGGACGGGGGTCTGAAGGGTTTGTGTGTTCACAGGTGTTTAAATGTTATATGTCCATTTATATGTGCATAGGTCGTGCATTTGTATGTGCAAAGGGTGAAGGTATATCCTTGCTGCGTGTGTGCACAAGTCCTTTGATCTATGATGGTAGAGGGAGCGTTGGTGCAAGCAAGTACGTGCGTTTTTGAGCATATATTTACACAGGTGCACATCTTGCAAGGTTGTGAGCAGACACAGGCAATTGACATGCGCGCGTATGGGAAGGCTGAACACTCACAGACACATAACACACTTGTATACATACACAAATACACAAAAAAAGTGAAACAAGACACACAGATTATGTGCACGCGCACGCGCACGCACACGCGCACGTGCATACACACACACACGTACACACACAGACATACACAAACAGGTGCACACACACACGCAAACACACACACACACATGCGCACAAATTGTGCACGCAGGTTGCATACACCCTATGCAACCCTGAGGGCGAGCCGGCCCTACTCATTGCCTTCAACACTGCACACACCAGCAAGGTAAGTACCAGAGGGGCCTTCCCAGCGAGTTGATGTTGAAACAATGATAATGCCAGTGTTCCTCTTAAAGCACGTGGATTCTTTTGCATTTGCATAACACACGTAGTCCAATTTACTGATACAAGGATCAGTAATACGAAGATCAGTGATACGACGTATTTTACGTTTTGTACTGCCCCTGTCAGCAGTCAGGAGGAAGACATTCCTGTATTTACAATCCAGGCCGGTATAGATTTCTCATTGCAAAGTGAGAAAGGATGAGAGTCGAATCGCGTTTGTATCCTCTTTTATGTCGCGGAGGGTGATCTGCTCAATAACTGACAGGAAAGTGCCAGAGTTCACTCCCAGTCCACGCTGATATGAAAAAGGAGCAGCGTGCGACTAGCGCCTCTTCAAATGGGCTATGCCACATTTTGCTTGTGTTCGCCTGCCTCCACGCTAATACCAATAGCGAGCTTGGCTTTTGGCCATGTGTAGTATAGTAAAGCCATGTATAGTATAGTATAGCCATGAGCATCACTTGCCTGCCTATCACTTGTCTAATGCCTTACCAAAGATCGAAGAGGTTGGCTTGGAATCACCTTAATCACCTGTTGCTAGACCTTATTGTTGTACGTGATCTACCACATGCTTGACAGAAATGTGCAGTTGCCCTTGTCCGCTGCTTGCGTCTGTCTGTGTGCCTCTCTCTCTCTCTCTCTCCCTCTCTCTCTCTCTCTCTCTCTCTCTCTCTCTCTCTCTCTCTCTCTCTCTCTCTCTCTCTCTCTCTCTCTCTCTCTCTCTCTCTCTCCCTCTCCCTCTCTCTCTCTCTCTCTCTCTCTCTCTCTCTCTCTCTCTCTCTCTCTCTCTCTCTCTCTCTCTCTCTCTAACGCACACACATACACACACTTACACACACAGGTGCTAGAGCTGCCGCCTTTGGGAGGCAAAGTCTGGCAACAGGTGGCGGATACTTCTAAGCTGGCCCCGTACGACTTTTTGCAAGCAGACCAGGTACAACTGATGTCTGGCAAGTGGTATCTCAGTATAGCCACGGAAATTAACTTACTTCCGACGACGTGAAGCTTGAGATTGTGGTTTACTCCTGGTGTATGGTTGCAAGCCTGTGACTTTGCTGCCCGCTTGCTTGTGCACCTCAGGAATTTGCTTGTTTTTGGAATCCTTTTAATGAGTACGTAGAACAAATTGCAAAGTGATCACTTGGTGTGATGTATGTGGTGACTAATTTCAATTTTTGTGAATTTCAAATAGCTTTGCACGCGCGCATCAAGGTGGACCTCTAAATAAGGACTTTAACTTCACTAGAGGAAGGGCACGTTACTCTGTTACACCATTCGCACTCCCCCCCCCACACACAAATGCTCACGCATACGTGCACGCACGCACACGTACGCACATACACACACATAAACAAACATACTTCTACAAACATACTTATACATACAAGCGCACTCGTACACACATAACCGCATATGTACACACATCCACCTACCGTGCAGGTCCTAAGTAAAGAAGATGTGCAGCGTGCACGTGCCGCCAGCTGCATGTGGACTGCAGACTTCAAGTACCCCATGCTGCCTTATTCGTCCATCGTGCTAGAGGCTGTGCCAGAATCAGCCACACACAGCATGAAATTCAATTAGCTGCGGTTATACCTGACTTTGAGTATGTGCTGAGTGTATATTCGAATCACAGTGTATACTGTGTGTATCTATTTGTAGCACAGAAGTGCAATTGCCTTGCTGGGCTTAGTTAGCTCTTGGTCAGGCCTTCATGTTGCATGGCTTGCGTATTTGGTTTGCAAGACTAGGCATGTGTAGCCAAAGGCCCGAAATGCATGGCAAGCCTTATACTGAGCGTTGCCATCACTCATGTGCTTTGATAACACGCGTGTGCTGCTGGTAGACCCACTGTATAGGTGCATTGCAGTTGAAGAAGAATGATTGTGTGAGAGGTACTTGAAATGGTCTAGCAAGCACTGTGCTTCCTGTAGGGCACATGTGCAGCAGCCCTACGAGGCTTACGCGTCTTCCTGGTGTTCAGATGCGGAAGCTCTTTTTGCATGAGGCTGCAATGAGTGCATGCTGTTTAATGATAGCCAATAATATCCAGGGTGCAAATCGTCTGCTCCTTACTTTATTGCTAGAGCGTAAGGTTTTTTCTAGCTGCTATTCGTTTATCTGGTATAGTCAGTTTGCAGTGCATAATTGTAATCGCACATGCAAACAATTTGATCTTTGATTGCTGTCTTGGATCAAAAACTTGCTAAAAACAAATTCCTGACAGTCACGTGTAAATTTTTTGTAAATTTTGGGCCTCCAGCCCAAAATGCCTCCCCCCCCAACCCCCCTTCCTGAACCCCTACACTTATAAAGAGGGTGTCAATCTGCTCAGATTGTAAGCAGCCATCTGCCTGCACAGTTCTCTTGCCAAGTAAATTTATAACTGCAGAGTTACTGGTCAAAAAGTGATATGCGCACGCTCTTGCACTGACCACCTGATTAGTGCACAAATCCAGCCAAACCCTTGCCCAAGCAACTTTTACTTCAACCATCATGCAACATCTGTGTAATGCAATACAAGGGTTAAGGGTTACAAGGATGGCCTACAGCCCGAGTCTCTGGCTGATGGCAATTGGCTGGTGAAACAAAATCAACCAGTGTCGAAAATTGAAACTAAATCTGACACAAACTTGAGGAGTCTGTATGAGTCTT
>Ga0307974_1003261_pt1 | contig 11656 bp, 9 predicted proteins | sample OrgLakmetagen784_FD_201812 | JGI IMG/M metagenome (GOLD analysis project Ga0307974, IMG submission 201812) | Saline water microbial communities from Organic Lake, Antarctica - #784 | ecosystem: Environmental > Aquatic > Non-marine Saline and Alkaline > Saline | place: Antarctica: Organic Lake... | reverse complement strand
CTCCAAACACCTCTCATCCTATGCTTCAAATCTGCAGTAAACTCTTGCATGGTAATAGCATGCCCAGTTTGAACAGCTCGTTCATACAACTCACACCCACGCAGTCCCTGAAAAGCGCTCAGCAATTAAGCTGTCCAGCAGGCACTTGAACGAGGCTGTAAATTGAGATCAGCCTGGACAACCCTCCGCAAAATGTCAATATTGGTATTGGTATTAAGCATACTATTGAAAAGCTTGACAGCTGACCGAAACCAGTAGAATTGCAACGGTTCATGTCCACATTCTCGGAGTACAGCCCAATTAGTGGTAGATTGCTTCACACCTAACGTGCCCTTCAGAAAATGCAAATGAAGCATATCAATTATCAGCCCTGCCAATCTGCACACAGAGCGACCCACATGAATCCAAGCATATCCTCGTGTAACTCATAATGCCAGCTTCAATTTAAAGCAAAAATGACACCAATTGGATAAAGGGGCAGTGGATGGCTGGCTTCCGAGTGCAAAAAGGGCACACATTTGGACATTTGCTCTGTTGACCCCCTCTGGAAAAATACACTGATCCATTCCTCTGAAGTCACTCCTCCAAAGACTCTCTCGAAAGCAGGTGGAGGTGAAGGTCAAGGAGCGAGCCTCGTAGAACCGTCCTTTCACTACAGGCACATGGCACAAGGGTGGTAGACACTCGATCCTGTGTCTTGCCCTTCTTCGTGCTTTTAAGACTGCCATCAGTGTAGGTCCAGTTCCGCCAACTTGTATTTTACGGGTCATGTATGGGCTGGAGCTGTGTTGGGTTGCCTTTTCAGAGCTGTGAGGTCGGTCCAGGGTAATTAATTTATCTTGAGGGTCTTGCTTATTGGGTTTAATGAAGGTGGTCGCTAGCTTTCTTACTTTTTCAAGGCCTGGAGTCTTTTCAGTGCTAAGGGCAGGTAGCTTACTAAGGGCAGGTAACATACTAACATACTAGGTGTCCTATAGTATAATTTCAAATCCTTCAATTTTGCTTGTACTGCTTAGAGTCTGCCGTGTGTACTGATGCTGCCTATGTGCAGACCTAAACTCTAACCACGCCTAAATTATCAATCCTTAGGTCTGCTCTTTGCATTGCAGGTATGCTTCATTGTTTGCAGGTCCCTCGCTTTCACTACGCAGTCCTGCATGCACAAGAGGGTGGGACAAGCAAATGTAACGATTACATATAGGAATACAGTTCTGAATTCAACCCATAGCATGGATTAGTATGCTGTTTTGTATCCTGCATCACCTAATGGATGCAGAGCCATGAAAAATCAAGGTAGCATCGCTGTATATGCCTCAGGGGGCATCTGAGCGGAAGCTTGGAAAAAGCCTTTAGTCACACCTAGCTAAACAAAAGGGCTGCTGAAGAATGATAAAATAAGGGAAGGGCTTGAAATGATGGAGAACAGGTGGTTGGGAGGCCAGGTTTGAATCCGCCTGGTAGCGTGAGTACTTCGCTGTCCGACAGCAACGTCTCCGTTTCCTTAATCCATGCTTGTGGTGTTATCACCCCTGCGTAGTTTTTCTTTTCTTTTCTTTTCTTTGGGAGGCAGAGGCCTACATACCACCAGAAGAAGTATTGCTCGGATATTTTAGGGGTTGCGTTCAATGTCGCGTTGGATTTGAATGATTCCTGTTGCGAATGTCACGCCCAATTGTTGGCAGTGAAGATTCGTGTGATTTTGACTAGTTGTTTTTTATTGGTTATTGTGCATATACTCTGCAGTGATTTGCTACGCGACACGGGCATGATGGCATGAGCTTAGTTATTTCATGAGTGCTGTGGCATTTAGGCCAGTAACTCCAAGGCTGTGGAGCAGGTTCCTTGTGGCTGTGGCTGCTGTAGCTAGATTGAGGCTGCTGTTCTTAGTAGAATTGTGTGAAGGCATAGTGGTGCGGTGTTGGAGTAAGCAAAGCAACAGCAGGAGCCTCTGTTGTCCTCGTGCCTTTTCTGCTTGTTGGGTAGAGCTACTGTCTACACAGTACTTAATTTCAATCGCCTGTTTATTTCTAGGTAGTTTGATCGGTTGGCCACTGGGTACTACTTTTCTGTGTTTTCTACTGGCGTAGCCAGTTATTGGCGCTATCTGTCTTGTACTTTGACTCATAGAGCTGCTGGTCATGACGATGTATATCACGTTTGCTTGGTTATATGTCTCTTGGTTCTATGGCCAGGGGGTATGGATTGGCAGGGCCATCCCCTTGCATCTGTGGCGGATCTAATTTGGTGCGCATTAGTTAGGTTTCTATTAGAGCGCGGTAGTTGCTAGGTCAGAGTAATTATGGTTGCATCAGGCTTGCTAGATTTCTGCCGTTATTGCACATTGAGGTTTGAGGTTTGAAGTAGGTAAGAGGAGCCAGGTTGGAATCAATCCTATTCGTGGTTCAGCAAAATGGCATATAACGCCTTGTATCATTGTTGCATGGCTGCCTACGCAGTCTGGCAAAGATAGGGCAGCTTTCTGCAGAAAGCTACATTGTACAGCGCGAAAACGAAACAAAGAACTAGGATTTTCGAAAAAAAAACAGGAGAAGGCCAGTGATAACATTCCGTAACTTATCCTGGGTGATAAAGGGAAGGAGCGTTTCGGTGCATTGGCATCTAAGAAACCCTAAATGCCAATACAGAAGCAAAGGTCAGTTGATGAGGGTCAGGGGGGTTGTGTGCAGAGGCATCCATGCCTTGACCTCATCAATGATCAATATTGTAACGTAAAGAGCGTCTTTCTTGGATAGTCTTCAAACAACCAAGTGCGTCTGTAAAATTCACACGCATTGCAATCGTCGACGCAACATGGTACCAAAAACATCAGAAAGCAAGCAGCAGAAAGATATCAGGCCTAATTCCGCATAAATGTCATGGACACAGTTAAAATTCCAATCCGGCTACTGTTGCTTTTTAATGCGCCCATAACTGACTTGAATTCTTGCCCTCTGCAGTCAAATGCTACCTGCAGTGTCAGAACCCAGTAATTAATATTTGATGCGTCACAAGTAGTCGTTTGCAGCGACAAAATGTGTGACAAGAAGTTAGTTGGTTGCGATCTTTTTGAGCACTAGTCTATTTCAATACAGGGGCAATTTCTTGTCATAACACTGCAATAATTTTGCCCTGTAAACTGAATGCTTAGCCAACCCAGCCTTGGGGAGGAGAGGCACGGCAGCCGACGAGTGTATGTGTCAGTGTGTAAGCAGAACAAAAGCAAGAAAGAGATGCACAGATGGAGTGAGAAAGTTGCCAGCAGTCGGTGCAGTTCTCCGCCTTTGCTCAGGTTGGTTGATGTGCTGCGCCGAATGTCAATGTGAGAGCTGTTTAGGCAAACCACTCTGTTTCAATGGATGGACATGGTAATTGGATAAAACCAGGGATAAAACATTGAGGAATGCGCACGCTCGTAAGCATAACCAATTGAAGGACAGGTACATAGCACATGCAGCTTAACGCTTCCAACACATACTGACCTGTTCCCAGTTGTTGTAAAGTCTCTGTCCGTACCCTTCTTTCTGCATTTTATCTTCCATGCCGTTTTTCAAAACGTTAGCACTACACCTGCTCATGTAGGATGAGAAACATGGTGTCTTGTGCTTAGTATTGCTACATGTCCACAACGTGTGCCTTTCACGAAATGAAGAAACTACCCCACAGGGTGGTGTTAAATGGAGCCTATGTTGCTTTTGTAGGTAAGGCTGCTTTGGTTGGGCAGTATCAGCCTGACAAAAATACCACTAAAACACACTGACCTAAAAATTGCCTCCTAATTCCTAACGAGGCTACTCTAGCCCGAAGGCGTGTGAACTCACTGCAGATCACAAGGCAATGACTTACCTGATTAAAACATCTCCCGCTTGAACTTTCCCAGATTTCTGAGCTTGACCATCAGGAGATACTTCGTCCACAAAAACTGTTGGACGGAGTCGTGATAAGCGTGTGATTAATGTTTTGTCACTTATTGGGGCACGAGGCAAGAGAAGGATTCCAACTTACTTTGCAGCATGCTACTGGTGCTCTGAGCTTTATAGGCCGACATACTGAATCCACAAGCCACTTAGGACATCCCAGGAATTCCTAAGGCAGCATCACCACAGCTAAGCAAATGCAGCACTGCTTTGTTTAGCAATATCTGAATCCCCTAAACTGCTCAATCTCTCTGGCTAATTCTTAGAAACACATAAGTGCCCCAGTGAAAAAAACATAAAGATTCAGGCAAGGCCCCAAATTCACGCACGTATATCATCCTAGGTACTAAATCCATCGATTCTGGCTTCACCCCAGGTTTTTGCTCCGTGCCCTTTATGTTCAAGTCAAAAGCTCACGAGGGTAAAATCCATAAAACCACCCCCACCGAGCTCATACTGACAGCAGCAGAGGAAGTTTTGCACGGTGTGAATGCCTTTAACGTTTTGCCTCAAAACATTTTTGAACAAGTGCTTTCTGCTAAAATTGTGTATAACATCGTACAGTCACCTTGTGGGCACGTCGTCAAATTTAACATGTAATAAGTGGGTCTGAATTATTACCTCTGCTTTCTTCTCCATTTCCTTTTTGTCCAAAAACGACGCCAGCAGGCTTCCTGGTGTCAAACTCAACAGTGTAGGTCAGCGCTTGGCGGCTTGTGTCGGCTTGCTGCTGCCTGCAGCAAGAAAGGTTAAGACACAGGGATGTGCAACGGTGGACTCCAGGGCGCGAGAGGAGTTCTTTGGGTTAATATGTTACATTATAACAAACCCAATCTAAAAATGATGTGCTGTATAGACTACCTTTTCTTTCCTCATTGCACAACCATTCATTCGAGCTTCAAGGCTCAATTCACAGATTTTAACTGAACGCACTACTTTTGAGGTATCCTCTACCAGTTGCTTATGTTAGCATACACTAGTTGGCATACACTACGTCGTGTGAGGTGGATGTGGACACCATGGCATTGGTACGAGTTTTGTGGCTGAATTCGTGCGCTGCATTATCAGCACGGCAAACACTCACTCATCCGTTGCCTTCAGTCTCTTGGGGAGCCCAGCTCTAAGGGGTCTTCTGCAGGTAGGAGGGGACAGGATCCGCTTTTGCATCCGAGTCTGCATTTTCTGAGAGGATATGGCAGTAGAAATTACGCACAAAATATACTAATAATTGGAATAGGTACAAACTAAAGCCTGAATTCATTTCAGGCATTTGCTCCAGGATGCATGTCTTCAAAGGGCCAAAAATGCCTGCTCGAGACACAAGCTTGAGACACAATGCCTGTGTCACTGTTTGTACATCAGCCACAAGCCGCAGGTTCCTGGTAAGCGTACCATTGACCTTGGTGAGCGTACCATTGACCTTGGCGAGCGAAGGAATCCCCAGCCCCATCCTTGATCGACGTGACCTTGTGGGGCAGGTTTGTGTTGCACATTCGCGTCATGCAAGTGCGCATAATTCCCACTCATATTCGTAGGCGTGCTACCGTGCTTGATGTTATTTGCATGTCTGCATGTACACATGTGCGTGCGTGTCTTAGGCGTGCCTGCACCTTTTCGCATGTACGTCTTGTCGCGCTCAGGAGGCTGAGCTCTGCCCTGTTATCACCCCTGGCGTGGTTGAGCTCTATGTCACTGCCTCGCCTCCATCAGACTCCAACCGTGCAACAACGTTTTCCACCATCACTTCTGCCCTCAGAGGAGCACCCCCATCCGCAGCATCTCTCAGCATTCGTGTGGGGCCTGGGCAATATCGAGAACGCTTAGTCATTGACAGGCCAGACGTGTCAATTGTCGCTGACTCTCCGGTAAGAGGCAGGTCTACATCACTAAACGGAAGTGGACGCAAAATTTCAGGTTTTAGGGCAGCTGGTTTAGGGTATAAAGGCACCTCCAACGGCACGAGTTCAGGCTCCAAAGCCTGAATTAAAGAGCCACAATTGATACAACGCTGAATTACCGTAGTAATATGTACTCATTCCGCACCCCTCAAAAAAAAGAGTTATTTTTATCGTGTCCGCACCAATCCGCTCCCCTCTTAGTGTACATATCTTCACGTGACATATTTTAGTGCTTGCCGCACCAATCCGCAGGGACAAAATGCCCTCAGAACTGCACCAAGAGACTCAGAGGTGCATTCCATAACACATTAACATTGTTCTTGTCCAAGAGCACTGAGAAATCAATATGAGTTCTGCCCTACTCAGTCATTCGTTTGTGTGTCAGCTGGCTGACTGGTTATGCTTTGGTCTTTCCTAACTCAAGCCCCATCATCATCTTCCCTGCTGCTTTAACCTCTGCCTTTCCTCTAGCTGTTGTTGCTCAAGCTGCTTGGCGGTTGGGAGGGCCTTGCAGAAGCTGGCCATCCCTGTCTGGACACGCCCCACTGGGGCTCTCAGGGGCTCTTTCCCACTCATGACACCCGTCAAAAACTCGAAAATAATCAATTAAACCTAATCCACACCCTCTCAAATATTTATTTATTTTGGAGGGGGTGAGTTGGTTGCACCCCCGAAAAACAATATTTTTGCAGCGTGATATAACATGTATTGTTTCTACGAAAGAACCTTGGCTTTCATGCTCATAAATCATATGTTGCGTACAAAAGAAGGAAAATTAGCATCATCAGTCCAAACCACACGACTGCCTTATCTCACCATGTTTACAGCGCGATGGCAAAACAGAGGTCATTTGGCAAACAAAAGACCCTTATGAATCCGTGGTGGACTGCTCAGCCAACAACGTGCGGTACGCAGGAGGCCTTAGTTCTGCTTGGCATTTTGGACGCATGTCTTTGACAGTAAGGTCTCATCTAGGAACGAAAAGCTAGTACTTGTTGACACGAAAGCCAGTTTTACGTCTGTATTTCCTGCCACTAAATATTTCTGCAACAAAGAAGTATCACATTTGGTGTAAGCCATGGAATGCTTGTTTACACATGAATAATTTTGCAATAATTTTGGTTTTCTGTAGAGGTACAACTGCCTGAGCTCCTAACTCGTCAGCTTCTGACTGTGCGCATGTTGTTCCCGCGCATTCACAATACTACTATGGCTGCACATATTGAAGGAACCTACACCCTTTGCTCAACCCGTTATGTATGATGAGGGTGTACTCAAAACATTTTTTGCAGGATTTCCATTGAATCCACGGTCATATACAGTGCATGTATACAACGTTTGTACTAAATGATTCCGGCTAATCCTATTCATTACCAAACACCTGGGCAACTGCAGCATTCGAGGCCTGGCGCTGAAGCACTCATCAAAATCAGTCGCAAACAACTATGGGGTCTACATCCACAACGGCTCTGATTTGTGGCTTGAAAGCTGTGACGTCTGTAGCACGAGTGGTTGCGGGATTGGCATTGAGGACGCGCAGCCTCTCATATCAAAATGCAGGTGCGCATTTTTAGTACTTTACTTTCGTTGGTTCCATGAAGTGGCTCCTCTGTCGTGCGTGACTCTGTGGAAGAGCCAGTGTTCTGCTTATACCTTTAACGCCGTATCTCCATTTTCAGACCGTATATACGGTACGGTTACGGTACGGTACGGTCCAAAACCGTATTATACGGTCAAAATGAAAATACGAAAATACGGTACGGTTCCGGTACGGTACGGGAAACCGGTTGATTGTACAAGCTTGCATGGCCACCCGTTTTGAGGCGCGTGCCCGCCCGCCACTCGAAATTTCCGTCCCAACAACTATCATTACATTATAATTATAAATAAGGAATGAAACAAAGATGAATAGAGGCCCAACACAAAAGAGGCAAAGGCAGGCTTTGGGGGAGGCCAGCCTGCCTGACTGGGAAAGGAGACAGTTTTGATGCCTATTATGGACCTTTTTGATCCTTTTTAGAGCCTTCGAAACAGTGTGGGCTTACTTAGCCATTTGCAGAGCTGAAACAAAGTTCAATTTTAATTTTTTGACTGAGGCTTTCAAAGTTTGGACCGTACCATACGCCGTACCGTATTTTTACCGTATATACGGTCTAAAACTGTATAAATACGGCTGTACGCCGTATTTTTGTACCGTACCGTATAACTGTACACCGTACCGTACACCGTAGTGGCACAACACTGGGAAGAGCCCTTTCTTTTGACCGTAATGTCTCAGCATGTAAAAGAGGGAAGTTATCTTTACCTTGAAATTGTGAGCGAATATAAACAATCTGGCTGTCAGGTCAAATCACCATAGCTTAATAAGACAGCACAACTAATATGAACTAACTCCTAAAGCTTATTGGACAAGACTAGTCAGACACACTCTTTGTTTTTTGTTGCTGCCACCAAATAGGCAGATGGGTTCTTTTGCCAACATCTGTGGTTGTGATTCCTTCGCTTGTGTACTGAACCAACAGGATCCATGATTGTACAAACCACGGAATAGCCATTTACGGGCCTTTGGAGCCCGAGACTTCACCTGCCACAAATGGTGCTGGAGGTACCATCAAGGTAGGCCCTATATTGTAGAAGCTTATTCTGCGCGCTGAATTGCATCGTGCAAAGCAGGCAGTTCCTTGAGCTCATACACGCCACTACATCCCTCTTTTGCAGCACTACATTTATCTAGTCGTTCTACTTTTCTGCCCCCTCTTCGTTTCATAACAGGACTGCACCATCGAGAAAAACAATGGCAATGGATTGCTGTTGAGGAGCTCTGCAACACCCGTCATATCCAGCAACGTGATTCGAGACAATAAAGTCTATGGATTTGAACTCAGAGGTTGTGGAGGGCAGCTTACAGGCAATGTGTTATCAAATAATAGGAAGGGAGATGTCAGTCGCAGCGAATTCTATGGCTCTTTGTGAGTAATTGCGTGCCTTGCTGTAGCTCCTCTAAATAAGGCTACGCACCAAACTGTTTATATTTTCCTTTCTCATCAGAGCACACAACTTTTTCTCTTCTTCATTTCCGAGCTTAAGGATGTATTTGTGGCTAGCCGAGACTAGTCAGCAGCCGATCAGCCAAACAACCTGGCTGAAGGTCACCCCTTATTGCAATCATTGACTGAAGGCCTTTTTCTTGTAAGGTAAGGTTACATCGCTATATATGCCTCTGGTGGGCATCTGAGCGGAAGCTTGGAAAAAAGCCTGTAACCAAACCGAAAAAACGCTAGAAAAATCAAGGGAACAGGGCTAGGCACTTAGCTACAAAAGAGGCAACACCAAAAATATCAGGTTGGTTTTCTTGTAAACCTTGTCACCATTGTAATAAGAAGAGGTGCGTGTCAAAACAGGCTTTATGATTGCATCTTCTCTCTTCTAACTGCAACCCTTGCCCTTCTCAATAAAACTTCAGTGTGACGTCCACCTGAATATAAAGTGAAGTGCTTTTTATACGAACTGATCTCTGCTTCTTTGATCAATTACATGGTACGGGGGAGACTCATGGCACTTCGGGCCATCGTGTCTCCTTTTCCTTAATTGATGTAGGGAGTGTTTTGCTGCCAGCGTAGGTTTCCTTTTCTTTTGTACACGGTACGTGCTTGCTTCAAAACAAGAATGGCTAATTTACAGTGGGATCATAGAAGTACAAAAGAGGAGTAAGTACATAATAGTCCTTCTACTACCTAGTCATTGACTATTACTATAATGGCAATCTTTCACAGGGCATAGCCAAATTCAGATATAAAAAAATTATCGATTAGACCAGTGTTGCAACCTCAAACAATCCATAGCCCTTTTGACCAGCTGCCATACAACTTGCCACAGTGCAACAGCTTCAGGAAATAGCCAACGGTAGCTGCCACACCTGGCTGAGCAGCACAGCATGCTTGGTGAATGAACATAGGAACACTTATTTTAATTACTACTGGCAGTCCTTCATGGAGCCTCCCACTGGGTCGTCCCTGTGCTGGTGTTGAAGTAGTAGGGGCGCCCCTCTGCAGTGTAGTGCACCTGCCAGGAGGACTGTTGGGCGGGCGCAGATGCGGAGGCCTGCGGATAACACGGTAAACGTGATGAAGCAGAAATATGGGAAGGTCAATACTATTGACTCAAGAGATTGTTGTGGTTGCTCTCAAGATGCATGCCAACAATTCTGTAGGATTTATAGGCGAATGATGCATGCCTGAAAACAATGCAGTGCTTGGAAGGAAATTTGACAGGGATATTTGGGGGAATGCAGATGTGTTGCATGATGAGCCAAATATTGCTATTATGGTCCGTTGCATAACAAGGAGCGCGGCCAGAAATAAGGCAGAGCACGCTGTATATACACCACACCTCTTCTCATCCCATTCCGCTATTTGCAAATGTCAAGCCGATCTGCACCATTTGGGTGCTGCCGCACCCACAAACAACAGACAACGCACACACTCAACACACACCTGTGCGGGCGGCAGACCCTGCTGAAAGTAGGGATATGCAGGCTGTTGCTGAGGTACAGCATCTATCAGAGAGGCTGCGGGCGCTGGGTAGCCTGCTCCACCCCCAGGTGCATACATGCCATTTGGGCCTTGGGAGGCAGTCTGGTAATGTGGCTGGTTAGAATGGCCGCTTGAGAAGTTGGCCGGGGGGGCGCTGCTGGCAGGCTGCTGTGATGGACAAAAGGTCACGTGTATGGTTAAAAGCATAGGAAATTATAAGGAGTGGTGAGGATTAAGAGCAGCTGTAAAACAAGGCTGACAAAAGTGGAAAGAGAGGATGTGAAAAGGGCGTAAGCAGTGCATCGGGAGGAGGAGGGCAGAAAAGGAGGTGGCTGTGAGTGAACAAAAGAAAGTGTGGGTGGTTACGTGCATGCGTGAATGTGTGTGTGTATGTGTGTGTATGTGTGTGTATGTGTGTGTGCGTTTGTGTGTGTGTGTGTGTGTGTGTGTGTGTGCAACTTGCTGATTTTGTTTGCAGGATGACAAAGGCTAGGAATATAACAGTAGAATACTGCCTGCAATACGCAGCGCTTACACAATCACATGACTGCAGTTCCCAACCCATAGACCTACATCACTATTGTAAGGTAGTGAGTGGCACATTGTTGGGGCAAACCTGCCCACAAAACAAAGAGTCAGAGGTGATCCAAGGATGCGACCAAAATGCTTTTCAGCTTTGCATCAAACAATATGCTGAGCACAAACGACGTGTGCTAACTCACACATAGCCCCTCCCTACCTGTGAATAAGGGGAATAACCTGATCCAGGCAAGGGGGACGGGTAGGGAGCATAGCCACTGGAGCTGGCCAGGCCTCCTCCGCCTCCAAAGCCGCTGTCTGGGGCTGGCATAAACCTCGGCTCGCCTCCTCCGTAGTTGAGCAGCGTGTCTGCACTGAGGCCGGACCCACCTCCGTTGGCCACACCAGCCACACCTGAGGAAGCGAACATGCACACAGGGCCTGGTCAGCCAGTGCAAGTTTTGTGTATTTTCGGTAGCCAACCAACCAACCTGCTTCCCTAGAAGATACATCCTCAGCATGGACACAAAGTGAAAACATACGCAAAACCTAAGACGCACCTAGCGCCATTGAAATGGAAACATAAGTGATGAGACACACACATACACACACGCATGCACACTCACACAACGCCACACGTACACACCTGCTATCTGGCCATAACTGAGATCATTTCCATAACCACTGCCCTGGTTTCCGTACGAGTGGCGGCCACTGCTGCTTGCCCCTCCGCCCCCCCCTCCTCCACCCCCATAGCTTTCATATCCAACCACATCCACCACCCCGGACAAAT
>Ga0307974_1003257_pt1 | contig 11666 bp, 10 predicted proteins | sample OrgLakmetagen784_FD_201812 | JGI IMG/M metagenome (GOLD analysis project Ga0307974, IMG submission 201812) | Saline water microbial communities from Organic Lake, Antarctica - #784 | ecosystem: Environmental > Aquatic > Non-marine Saline and Alkaline > Saline | place: Antarctica: Organic Lake... | reverse complement strand
TGCAAACAAAAACAAGTGCATACACAAGTGCAGTTGAACAGGTCATGTCCGTGCAAACAAGTGCATACACAAGTGCAAACAAAAACAAGTGCAAAACAAGTGCATAAACAAGTGCAGTTGAACAGGTAATGTCCGTGCAAACAAGTGCATAAACAAGTGCAAACAAAAACAAGTGCAAAACAAGTGCATACACAAGTGCATACACAAGTGCATTTGAACAGGTAATGTCCGTGCAAACAAGTGCATAAACAAGTGCAAACAAAAACAAGTGCAAACAAAAACAAGTGCATACACAAGTGCATTTGAACAGGTAATGTCCGTGCAAACAAGTGCATACACAAGTGCAAACAAAAACAAGTGCAAAACAAGTGCATAAACAAGTGCAGTTGAACAGGTAGTGTTTGTGCAAACAAGTGCATACACAAGTGCAAACAAAAACAAGTGCATACACAAGTGCAGTTGAACAGGTCATGTCCGTGCAAACAAGTGCATACACAAGTGCAAACAAAAACAAGTGCAAAACAAGTGCATAAACAAGTGCAGTTGAACAGGTCATGTCCGTGCAAACAAGTGCATAAACAAGTGCAAACAAAAACAAGTGCAAAACAAGTGCATAAACAAGTGCATTTGAACAGGTAGTGTTTGTGCACCAGCTCCCTCTCCAACAATGACAATGGTGAGGACGTGAATGAATATGTGTGCGTTGGGCTGGCCAGAACTATTTGCTTACACTGTATATGACCGTAAACTTGGTAATTTCCCTCCCAAAAGTACCGTATATACACCGTGTACATATATATGGTTCTGGCCAACCCTATGAATGTATGTGTATGCCAACCAAGTGACAGCCTACAGCTGTGACATCATACCGGCGAATTCCGTGTATGATACGTCAGTACAACCAAGTGACAGCCTACAGCTGTGATATCATACCGGCTAATTCCGTGTATGATATGTCAGTACAACCAAGTGACAGCCTACAGCTTTGACGTCAAGTATGACGCTCATTTTGCTCCTGAGAGAAATTGCTCCACCTTTGCCTGTGTAAGCTTATGCCAGACAAATCTCTGTGAATGCTGACACGGTTCTCAAATGCAGCGGCATACCTGTGTAAGTTTATGCAGTGACATACCTGTGTAAGCTTATGCCAGACAAATCTCTGTAAATGCTGACACGGTCTTCAAACGCAGCGACATACAAGGGCACATCAGCCGTTCGTCCAGGCTGGGGAGGCTGGAGGCGTTCTCCCCTGTTTGTGCATGTGAAATTTGAACGGAATGTGTGTGTGTGTTTGTGTGAATACTTGCATGTGTGTTGCGTGTGCGTGCGTGCGTGCATGTGTGTGTGGTGGGGTGCTGAGACAGCTATCTTGTATGTAAGCATGTGGAAGGAGAAGAGTTTGTGTGTTGGTGTGTGTATGTGTGTGAATGTGTGTATGTGTGTGTTTGTATGAGCGCTTACACATGTGTTGTGTGTACGTGCGTGCGCGTGTGTGTGGTGGGGTGCTGAAGAAGCTCTCTTGTATTTAAGCATGTGGAAGGAGAAGAGTTTGCGTGTGTGTGAGTGTGGTGTGGTGTGGTGTGTGTATGTTTGTGTTTGTATGAGTGCACGTGTCCACTCTCTGCCCCCATTCATTCGCCTTGAAACAAGCACACACGTGCACATACGTACCAACGTTTTCGTTTTGATCCTACTGAAATTCAAATAATTGATTACAACAGTTACACAGTTGATCTAATCAGAAATACAATTGTTCCCATCATTCAATTACATCAGTAGTCATTGGATGCATCAGTTATAACACTGATACAATAACACCTAGTTATAACCAGTGTCGTGCACATACGGCGTCATTCAAAAATGGCACCGTAAATAACGATCGTAAATAACGGCGTTGCCGTCACTAAACTCTGACGATTGACGGCGTAATTTACTATTTTCACCGTCAATTTGACATAAATTACGCCGTCAGCGTCATTTACCATTGACGCCGTCAAGCGTCAGGTGCACAACACTGGTTATAACAATGATACAATAACACTGATACAAAGACACTGATACAGTAACACTCAGTTATAACACTGATACAATAACACTGATACAAAGACACTGATATAATAACATTGATACAATAACGCTCAGTTATAACACTGATACAATAACACTGATACAAAGACACTGATACAATAAAACTGATACAATAACACTCAGTTATAACACTGATACACCAACACTGATACAATAACACTGATACAATAACACTCAGTTATAACACTGATACAAAGACGTTGATACGTGCATATGTAACAAAACAAGCAGCCCTTCAGAGTCAGCATCGTGCATCACAGAATCGTGCATCGCAGAATTAGAATTGAGCATCACAGAATCAGCAGCCCTTCAGAATCAGCAGCGTGCATCACAGATGCCGACTAAGCATTCAACACTGCATCCTGCACTAGCTGCCAAAACTCATGCGTTCTAGCGCATCAGCACACACGCACACACACGTACACACATGCACATCACACGCACATCAGCACACACACACACACACACAAACACACACACACACACAAGTATGTACAAGTAACATAACGTGCCCTCACGACACAAACCTTGCATCAGACACAGCATCACATACGGCATCCTTAACTCGTTGCCACACCAGGCGTGTTGAGGTTATGTCCGAGCAGCTCCAGATCCGAGGCTCCACGCTGAAGGTGCTGCCTAACATTCAATTGTAAAGGAGCAGATTAAGAGGGCGAGATGCTGCAGACTCAGAGTGAGGGTGCAGGGAGTGAAAGTGAGGGTGCCAGCAGTCACACTTCTTGACTGAAGGCCTTTTTTAATTAACCTTGCAAACGTAAACCTTGAAAGTGAGGGTGCAGAATCAGAGAGCGAAGGTGCAGAGGTGCAGATTAAGAGAGTAAGGGAGCGTATGTGTGTATGTGTGCAGGAAGAGTGAGCTCACTCTTTGAGGAAGAGCACGGGAAAAATAAAGAAAATGAGAGGGGAGGGTCTTAGTTGGTAATGGTAGTGAGTGTCTCCAGAAAAAGAGACACTTTCAATGTGAAACGGATCAGATAGCAAGCTGGCTATGTAAGCGAGTGAAGCATGAATGTGGAAAGGAATTATTGGGGTAGAGAGGCACACACATTTGAACTGAAAATGGCTAACAGATGCAAGGCTACGTGATTCGTTTATATATATAAACATTTGCACCTGGGAGGTGTATGCAGTCACCCTGAATCAAATCCAATCCTCCCATAAGAACTAGGTCACCAGCTCACACAGCTCAGGACTAGGTCACACAGTCCTATGCACCTGGAGGTACGTAGTCAGCCCACTCGATTCCACACGTCCGTACGAGATCATACAGCTGCAAGAAAAAAAGAGGAAGAGCACAAAAAGAGGACTAGGTCACAGTGAGTGTGAGCTGCTGGGTCACAGTGAGTGAGTGTGAGCTGCAGGGTCACAGTGAGTGAGTGTGAGCTGCAGGGTCACAGTGAGTGAGTGTGAGCTGCTGGGTCAGTGAGTGTTAGCTGCTGGGTCACAGTGAGGGAGTGTGAGCTGCTGGGTCACAGTGAGTGAGTGTGAGCTGCTGGGTCACAGTGAGTGAGTGTGAGCTACTGGGCCACAGTGAGTGAGTGTGAGCTACTGGGTCACAGTGAATAAGTGTGAGCTGCTGGGTCAGTGGGTGTTAGCTGCTGGGTCACAGTGAGTGAGTGTGAGCTGCTGGGTCACAGTAGGCGGATTTTGACCGGCGCAAAGTGAAAGATATGTAGGTTGGCCAGAACCATACATTGTGTATATATATATGTGTGTATGTATACGCTGTGAATGACCGCATACATAATTAATATAAATCTGCACTAAGTACTGTATATACACCGTATGTATACGGTTTTGGCCAAGCCTACAGATGTGCAAGAAAGAGTGGCGAGGGCCTAGACATATAGAATATCAGGGGTGTTATCACTCTAAGAGGCAAATGCTAAGGCGCAGCAGTAGAGGGTCAGCAGACACGAGCAGGAAGGAAAGCAAGAGGGAACAGAACTGTAGAAAAAAGAAAAAAGTGTCAACGAGCATCACGGAAATGGTAACGTGCCCTCAGTTTGGTGAGAACAACGTTTGAGAGAATTCAAGATGGAAGGCAGGTGTGCCACGGATGTGCAACACTGTTAATGTGTTAATGTTATGCTTTATAGGAGGACTCATGCACTGTCGACAAGCTGGCGCGCCAAATAGTATAACAAAAGCGTTGTACCTCGAGGGGTGCAGGGTTCGAGTCCAGGTTGGGTTGAACGCCAGAAAATGGAAGGCAGAACAATGGTGTGCCACGGATGTGCAACACTGTTAATGTGTTAATGCGTTAATGCGTTAATGTGTTAATGTGTCTTGTGTCTTCCGAGGGCTGGCCGGAACCATGCATAGACAGACGTACATGCAAAACTGTTTGCAGTAAACGTCAAATGCCGTAAGCCTTGTACATGGGTCCATGGACATTGTAGGTTTGCAGGTCTGGCCGCCCCTGCGTATTCATGGTATGCGCGAACTGCAGTACTGCCTATTCATTAAGGTGTGCGGCACCTGTTTTTTGCCTGACGTAGGATTATCCAGAAGTTTGTGCCTCACGTGCTCAATTTCTTCCTGCGCATTTCAAGCACTCGCCCCTTCCACTCCGCTCAGCCTAAAAGTGTGTGCGGCACCTGTTTCTTAACTGATGTAGAAATTTTCAGAAGTTTGTGCCTCACATGCTCAATTTCTTCCTGCGCATTTCAAGCACTCACCCCTTCCGCTCCGCTCAGCCTAGGGTCCAGCATTTCCTCTCCCAACTGCAAGCGGGGAGGAAAGCGTACCGATCACGCAAATTGTGCAGTCAATACATATAGTACAATCGATACACGGTCACGTCATAAATTTGCGCAATCACAACCGATGTGGATTTGGAAGTAATTTTGTTTGGTTTTGGTTTTGGTTTTGGTTTTGGTTTTGGTTTTGGTTTTGGTTTTGGTTTTGGTTTTGGTTCTGGTTCTGGTTCTGTTCTACCTATGAATTCAATGCAAAGGACGAACACATGAAGCAGGTCATATGTACAAGGTCAAAAAGGGGAGAAAGAGGGATATTTGGGGCTAATTCAATTGTTTTCTTGACTTAGGGTCTATATAGAATTAGGGTTTATATAGAATGGCATGAAGTGTTTGCAAATTTTAACTTAAGATATCTCAGCTTCTTACTTGCACGCAACTACAAAGCTTTTACATAGCGTCCAACAAGAGGTAGCCAATGTGATGAAAAGAAAAAGCAACGCTCAACGTTTGTTTGACCAGGATAGTGCCTCAAGGGTGTGGTGCACTTGCACGTGCACTTAATTCATGCGCATACGTTTGTTGTGAGTATGTTTGTGTTTCGTTTTGGATTTAGCACAGCCCGCTCAGACACGTTGTCAAGTGCAAACACGTCGAAATAAAAATACGTCTCTACTAGTAAGAGCATCAGACCTGCAAGCAAAAAAGCAGCGCTCTTACCAGCATTAGCACGCGGATGCTACAACAAAGCCACCTCAAAAATTGTACAAGCATACACAAGTTAACTTTCTACCAGCATGAGCAAAACCCTTATTCACAGGCACATTTGACCATACACAAGCTCAGTTAAGAATGACAAGCAACACCTTCTATCGGCACGAGCGTCACTCATATTTGCAAGCATGCAAGCACTTACAAGCACACACACACACACAAACACACACACACACACACGCCTAAACTGTGCAAAACTCTCTACCAGCATGAGCACGCGGATACCACATCGTAGCCACAGCACGGCTCGGTAGCCATCTCGCAGTGATCCTATGAACTTGACACCTGTGCAGCGCGACGGTGTGAGGGTGTGAGAGGGGTGTCAAAACACATTTTGTAACTTGATTTCATTAAGCACATGTTGCAGGGTGTGCTGCCATATAAAACGACCTCAAATCGACTGCTGGCTACACCTTTCTGCAAACCCTTTGTGTGAGAGACGACCTCAACTTCATTGCGACTCGAAGACTCGAAGTAGCATAGACGACTCAAAGTAGCACAGACGACTCAAAGTAGCATAGACGACTCAAAAGTAGCATAGACGACTCAAAAGTAGCATAGCCGGGTTCAAAGTTGGTGTACCGGGTGCACAGCTGTGAGGAGAATAAGAAGCAAGCAAAAACCTAGCACCTGAACTGCGCAGGCGGGGGAGCAACTCTCGTCATCATTGAATTGGTGCTTGATCTAGAGGCTCTGAAGGTCAAGCGTGATTGCAAGATTTGCCCATTACCAGCTAGTAAAAATATACTTACCACCTTACTTGAGGTAGCACTTCCAGTCCATGTTTTTATACAGACGCGTCGGAACGGGATGGCTTAACGCTTGATTTCCAAATAGCAGGACATCATTACCGTCACCACTAGGATGTTGCCTAGTCACCACTACCGTCACCACTAGGATGTTGTCTAGTCACCACTAGGATGTTGCCTAGTCACCACTACCGTCACCACTAGGATGTTGTCTAGTCACCACTAGGATGTTGCCTAGTCACCACTACCGTCACCACTAGGATGTTGTCTAGTCACCACTAGGATGTTGCCTAGTCACCACTACATTCACCACTAGGATGTTGTCTAGTCACGACTAGGATGTTGTCTTGTCACCACTACCGTCACCACTAGGATGTTGTCTAATGGATTTAGGTTACTCTGCTGCTACCAGGTACTTCAAAAGTGAGTTTGAAAGCGACTAAGAACCTGTTTAAATGGACCTAGCTGCACTGCCTTGCGTGTATGTGCTTATCCAACTTCTGCCAATTTTGCAATATAATTGTGAGCATCGCGTTCTCTGAATGTGACAAGACCTGATTCCTGCCTCAAATACTTGATTGATCCTTACAGCCTCCCAGATCTGCGACCTCAAAGCAGGCCACGGTCTGTTCATAAGTGGCACGGGCTCAGGCATTGAATGTTCCCTATAGCCCCTTATCATGACGTTCCCTCCCGTGCATTTTTTGCAAATACACAGGGTTGGCTAGAACCATATTATACAAAGTACATACGGTATTTATGGTGGCAAGGAAACCACCAAAAATACGGTCATATACGGTGTATATATATACGGTTCTGGCCAACCCTACATATACACTTATTAGCCGGTAGTAGATGAGCCTGTCCCGCTCTTCACATTTTTTTTCATCATCCCATCCCATGATCTTATCCTCTACAGAAGGTACAAAGAAAAATGTGCGCGTGGCGATCACGCCACCTTTTGCTTGCCCTGGACCGTACTACTTGCCTGCCCTGCCCTTTCGGATGCGTGTTATGCCCAGCTTTACGAGCTCAATCTCCACAGCCTGTGAGTGGGCAAGTAGTGGGGGTGTAAAAAAGACTGTGGGTGATGGTAATAACGAACTGCTAATGGGCAAGGGATGGGCGAGCGAGTGACGATAGAAATCTACCGTGAGTGGGCAAGTAGTGGGGGTGTAAAACAGACTGTGGGTAATGGTTATAACGAACTGCAAATGGGCAAGGGATGGGTGAGCGAGTGACGATAGAAATCTACCGTGAGTGGGCAAGGGGTGGGGCAGTGAGGGTTAAAACAGACTGTGAATGGGCGAGGGGTGGGGGTGTGAGGGTTAAACAGACTGTGGGTGATGGTAATAACGAACTGCAAATGGGCAAGGGATGGGCGAGCGAGTGAAGATCGAATTGGAGTGTAAGTGGGCAAGGGCTTGTGTGAGGGTCAAAGGTCAAAAAGTAAGCAGGTCATTCACTTGTACATGGCGACAAATTCCAGAATGACCATTATTAGTTCTAATCTCTAATAGACTTGATTACCTTAAGAAGTCTTGAGAAAAATATACTGAGAACCTGAGATGGTTAACGGCATCACCCATTCCCCATTCCCCTTCTGTACAAAGCCCGACCTGCCTTTTGCACACCCCTTTCTTTCGAACCAACTCAAGCAACCCCCAAAACACGGGGCACCCACCGGTCTCGGGCACGCTGTTTGACCCGACTGATGCTGCTCTCCGATCTGCTATTTTTTGGGTTGGCCAGAACTGTATATGTACACACCGTATATGAACGTTTATTTGGTGGTTTCCCTGCCAAGAATACCGCATATACACCGTATATATATGGTTCTGGCCAACCCTAGCTATTTTTGGGGATTAAAAGCTTGACATTGGAGTGCTTACACAAGAAGTTACTGTTCTTTCTGCCGTGTGGACGAAGGTGCGGAGAGTTTGTTATTACCAGTGGCAAGAAGCACAAGAAGGTTGCTGTGACTTCAAGTAAATGCTGCCAGATTTACAGGGCTGGCAAGCATGTATATGCATACATATACACGGTCTAGCTGCACATATAATATACAAAGTCCGCTTTACTTTTACGAGGTTTTAAGCGGGACAAATACAGCTTCGACCAGGCGCTCCTGAAGACAAACACATACATTAGCAGCAGGCAGATCCAGCCACGTGAAACGCACCTCCTCAAGTCCGGGGTGGCACGTCACAAAGTAGAAGCAGTCCGTGCTCTGGCTCCTGGGGGTTGGTGTGGAGCAGTGATAAGTTCTCACAATACTCACATGTGCAGGAGGAGGTGGTGGTGCTCAAGAAGTGAATGGGCAGCAGCAGCAAGTGCATAAGAAGAGAGGTCACTGTAAAGTTGGGGTTTTTGTAAAAATTTTCACTGCTGCACCAATGTTATATCTGTGCCACAACGGGTTATGGGGCACACATGTACCATTTAAGTGCAATTACCTAAGTGAACCAAATCAGTGCATCAACCCGCGTAGCTAATTCAATGCACTTCAGTTAAATGCACTCAATGACGCGAAGAATACAGTTGTGTTTGTACGTGAAAATTAAATGTGCAGGAAGGTCTGTAAAGGCATATGCTCATGCGTGTGTACATGCGTGTGTGCGCATGCATATCAGTACTGTTCAATTGGCTGGAGGTGGAAATATCCATGAGTTGTTTCATCATGAAAAGCACCTTGCTGGCGAGGAACTCTCCTCCTGTGCCTGTGCGTCTGTCCTTGGTGACTGCTGCCCTTGATAACTGCTGATAACTGCTGAAACTTGCTCATGCGCAGTCCCTTTCAAATGCAGAGGAGTTTGTGCCTGTGTGTGCATGTGCGTGCATGCGTTTCACGTGCGAGCGTTCATGCGTGTGCACGAGCGTGTGCATGTGCGTGTGCGTGTGCGTGTGCGTGTACGTGTGCGTGTGCGTGTGCATGTGCGTATGCGTGTACATGTTTTAAATAACCTGTTTGTGTCTTTTCCCGCTATGGTGGCCCTGACTTTTTCTTTGTGTGTTAACAAGTGGTTTTGGGACAATTTGGCTGGATGACGACAATAATGTAGAAATCATTATGGTATTGCATAAATTTGTAAATTGCAAAAAGCGCTATCGGGATTCTTTAAGGCTGGCATACCATAGACAACCTCCACCTTTTGAATCACGCTAATACTGTTTTAAAGCTTTTGGCGCTGGTTGGACTTTATTTTTGTGGTTTGCAACCGTTGTTTAGCTAATCAAGAGTCAATTATGAAGATAATGCCGGCGGTGCTACCTAACGCTATCACTAACACCAGCATTGCCTTTAGAGAGCAAAAAGAACGCAGTCCTGCGGAGTTGTTTTATTGTTTTGTGTTCTGCATGTATACTATAATAGATGCACAACATCCCACCTGGAAGATATAAGTAGGAGAGCTTGTCACGGGAATTTTGGTGGTGGGAGGCAGAATCCTGCACACCACCAGGAGTATTGCTCAGATATTTTTGGGGGTTGTGATCAATGTCTCGTCTCATCTGTTTGATTTTTGTTGTGGGTTTGATTGTTTGATTGCATGTAAGCTTCAATTTTTCATGAGTGCGTGCTGTGGCATGTAGACCAGTACCTCCGAGGCTGTTGAGTGGGTTCCTTGTGTGGCTGCTGTCAATGGTGCCTGTTGCTCCTACCAAGGATGGTGAAGGGTTTGGCGATGTCCAAGTAAGCGAGCATTAGCAGCTTATGTCGTTCTCGAGCCATTTCTGCTTGTTGGATAGGGGAGCTGTCTGCACAGCTGCAGTACTTGAATTTGATCAGATGTATATCGCGTTTGTTTGGGTGTATGTCTCTTGGTTTCATAGCCAGGGGGGGGTACGGATTGGCAACGCCATCTACTAAATTATTACGGGCAACTCTTCTTGCATTATTGGCAGACCGGAATTTGTATGGGGTTTTGTCTGGGGCGTGGTTGCTGGGGATGTAGCTATGATTGTATGTGGCTTGCTAAAAAAATGTCACGCCCAATTGGTGGCAGTTACGATTCATGCAATTTGGTTAGGTGGTTTTTCAGTAGACTACTCAATGCTCAGCCAGGTGGTTAAGTAAACTTCCCAGCCCTGGGGAGGAGAGGCGCGGCAGCCGACTAGAGTGTGTGTGGTACAATTTATGTCAGTGAAATTTCAGTCAGAATTTAAAGCAAGTTCAGAGAGTTAGAGCAAGTTCAGATAATCGAAGGAGAATTGCCAGTCAGAAGTGCAGTTCCCAGCCTTTGCTCGAGAGAAATTCGACCCTGGCTCAAAACATTTCTTCAATAAACCAATAAAGGGGGGTATTAGTTGATGTGCTGAGTCTTGTACTGTGCTGTGACAGGGATTTGCTATGACAAGAAACGCCGCTGCTGTGCATTGAGATTGGAATGCAAGAGCCAGGTTGAAATCATCCCTACCTGTGTCTCCTCGGAAGGGCATAGAAGGCCTTGTTGTACCTTTGTTGCACAACTCCCTACATCTGCTTGTGCTAACAGGCAGGCACCCTGTGTACCTTGTTGGATCGCTTTTATAATCATTTGTCCAGTAGCGCTGTGCCTATTTATAATCGTTTTATTCATAATGGGATGACTGCAGCCTGACAGCATGTGGTAGGTGCCGTCTAGCTTCTGGCAGATGGGGCAGATTGGTGGGCGGGCCTTCTATATGGTTGCACTAAGCGGCACGCTTCTGGTTGTATGTCAAATCTGTGTGGTAGGGCATGACAATTATTTTTCTCCAGAGTTGCATTTTTCCAAAAAGAATTTACTTGTGCCTTTCTCGACAATGTCTCCCTTGATCAGTTCCTCTTGGTATTTTGTATAGCATTTTGTGGACTGGTGGTTTGAAACATTTTTTGATTTTGGACCTAGTGTGTTGGACGTGCATGTGTGCGTTTACAGCATCGAGATTGGAGAAAATGGAGAGCCTTTCTGGTGAAGACCCTGCTGGTTGGCAGGTGATAGGAGTATCTGGTAGTATCACTTTGCAAAGTGTGATTCAGGCTGATCTCAAATTACAGCCTCATTCAAGTGCCTGCTGGGCTGCTCGATTACTGAGCGCTTTTCAAGGATTGCGTGGGTGTGGGTCATATGTACAAGCTGTTCAAACTGGGCGTGCTAGTCCCATGCAAGAACATAATGCCGATTCAAAGCATAGGATGAGAGGTGTTTGGAGAGACGCTGAGTTGTTGGACTTATGAATTAAAAAAAGTAGAGCCGCTGTGCTCGTTGCAGTGGCTCTCTCAATTTTTGTCGGGTCTGGCGACCTGTGTTGGTATGCATGGTTATCAGGAGACCAGCCTCGCCGTCTCCTCTTCACGTGGCCCTCGCGAGGGGTG
>Ga0307974_1003255_pt1 | contig 11670 bp, 13 predicted proteins | sample OrgLakmetagen784_FD_201812 | JGI IMG/M metagenome (GOLD analysis project Ga0307974, IMG submission 201812) | Saline water microbial communities from Organic Lake, Antarctica - #784 | ecosystem: Environmental > Aquatic > Non-marine Saline and Alkaline > Saline | place: Antarctica: Organic Lake... | reverse complement strand
CCTTCCAGTGCCCCCACCAGACAAAAAAGGGTACCATTCTGCTCCTTTTTGAATTCTGCATCCATCTGCATACTCATCAGTACCTGAAACTATAATGCCGCAGAGTTATGGGGCAAAAACTGAGATGCGGACGCCCATGCCCACATGACTCACCAGGCACCCATAACTGGCTTGCACAACTCCACATTGCTTCCTTTTTTTCAGAGTTCCACTGACTATCTCATGCTGGCACAATCCTGTAAGTTTGGTAAAAACTGCTGCCCCATTGGCTTGACTCACCCCGCGTCCTACACTGGAGCGCTTGTGCCTCTGACTTTTGGACATGTCCACAGACCCCCCCCCTTTACCCAATTTGCTCAAAAAGGGTGGCAATAAACTGGGCTTGAGCTGAGGATTCCGATGATATGTTTAAAATTCCGTGGGAGTGGCCCAGAAAAAATCTGGAGACCCCCCCCCAAAAAAACTTTAACCACATCGGGGGACCACCCCACCCACCCCTCTCCCGGATTCGACTCATATGTATACCAATTCATAGCTCTCAACGTCAGGATTCCGAATATATAATTTCTAATTAATTTGACACGTGTCATCCAAAAGTTATGCTTCCTACACCCTCCTGCTTGGAATACAAATTTTCTTGTTTTCTCATCAAGGCTGCGCAGCAACCAGGCAGGCGAGCTGCTGGCACAGGCAAGGCTAATTCATTTAGATATCGCTCATTGTGGTCTTGGATTCTGAGTCGGTATGCTCATCAAGGCTGCGCAGCACCAGGCAGAAGAGCTGCAGACACAAGTGAGGACTGGCTGACTTGGATTGAGATCTTGTCCATTAACCAAGGGCTGTGCAGCGCCAGGCTGACCTCTTAGACGTGTTGTAGCGTAATGTGATTGCTGACTTCACTGCTGTTTCCACTGGCTTATTTCTTTTTCAATCTATTCTCCACCTAGCATCCCCCCCACTAGCTTATTAATTTTCCACTCTAATCTCCACCGTGCTCCCCCCCGCTAGCTTATTACTTGTTTCACCCTGTTCACTACTACTAGCTTCACTGCAATGTAACACAGGTGACCCCTCAGCAGGAGCACTTGTGGTCGGTGCAAAGGCTGGAGCGGCAACAGGCTGCTGAAGTCAAGCAGAAGCTGGAGGCGGAGCTCTCTGAAGCAGTTGCGCAAAAGGTGGGCACTGCGTCTATGTTTGAACTTTGGTGTGTCAAATGTGTGTATGTGCGTGTGTGTGTGCGCATGTGCGTGTGTGTTGAGTTGAGTGTGCATGTTTGTTACCTGTGCACCAGTGCGTACATACCTCCGGCTTCAATCTTCCTTGTCCTTATATGCATAATACCTTTATGAAATAGCCACATTGTTTGTCTGCCTGGCTGCTGCAAATTCAATTCCCAAATGCTTGACTGCCATGTGACATGTGTACACAGGTGCGGGCAGAGGCAGAGATGCGTGTGGCAAAAATGGAGGCTTTTGAGCTGAAGAGCGCAGAGTCTGTACGCAGCAACACCGCACAGCGAGATATGACCATGAAGGAAAGCCAGATGGCAGAAGCAAAGGTGCTGGCAGCGGAGCTCACCAAGCTAAGGTGCGAAGAAAAGAATTGAATCGTGCAGCCAGCTGACCATGCTACACAGTCATAACAGTGTTTCGCCTAATTCTGATTTGTGCGTCATATATAAGAGCTCACGGGTGTGTTCCCCGTGAGGCCCTAATGTTAGTGTGCTTTACCTATAGCTCACAAGGTGTGTTACTCGCGAGGCACTTTTGTAGGTGTGTTAGACTTATAGCTCACAAGGTGTGTTACTCGTGAGGCACTGGCAGCCAGCTTACGCTTTTTGCATGTAGCACTGGAAGCTTTCCAAGTTTGAACACGTTGTAGCATACCATAATGTCAGTTTGTACAGCAAATAACACATTATAGTATCTGCCATGCAGCGTACCAAGACCTGGGTCAGGTTTCCATTCCTGCCAAAAGCTTTGCTTAACTTACGGGAGGAGCTTAAAGCAAAGGGAGAACTCTCATGCATTTCTATGTCCAGCTGCACGTTTAAGTACCCCAGTGAGGAAATCACTTTGGTTGTTTTGTGTTCTTTTCCAATTTTTCCTTGCACTTTTTCCAAAACAGGACTTAGTTCCTCTGCAGCTGTCATGGAATCCAGAATGGCATTTAGGCAGTTAACAGCACGTAACGCACAGTGTCTGTGTAGTACATGAGACTGGGAACGTGCCCTGTGGTCTGCTTACGCGTGCTTGTTGTGTACAAGTGTGTGCCTGTTTTGATGCAGCACCCGCAAATCAAACGGCAACAGACATAGCTGGACAGTTCAAGCTTTTCCTTCTGCATAAGCATTCAGGAATCAAATGCAATTACTAACAAGCTCTCTCACACATTCATTGGCTGCACACCTGAAGCACGTCCATTTGCGCAGAGGTCAGCACCAGTTGAAATACATACGACAAACGATGATACTCCTTGAAAGTCGCGAGGGAAATCCTGACACAGTATATCGATCAGCCAAGACCGTACTCAAAAGAATATGAAACATTTTGGGAACAAGGCAATAAATGTGCTTGCCCTGGCCCAACCCCCACCACGGCGTGCAGGGGTCAGCACAACACGCTGCAGATCAACCTCAAGGCAGCTGAGCAACGTGCCGAGAAAGCCACATCCGCTTGCAAAGCAGCAGAGCAGCGGGCAGACAACGCTGCTTCTGCTCTGTCCAGGTGGGTAACCTGTACCCTCCTTGTGGATCCATCGCTGTCTGTATCTGTGTTGGTAAGGGCTTGTCAGTGTGCTGTGCAAGCAGGATCATGCCTTGGTACAGCATGCCGACAACCATTCCTAAAGGGGAACTATCCTTACCTCAGTCCTTCCATCTTTACCAGCTTCTGTTAACATTAGTGGCTTGAGAGTCAGCATGTTGTGCATACTCTGCATAGGGCTGCACCACACACCACTGACGTTAAATGGGTAAACTGTGAATTTTGTTGCCGTGGCACACATCAAACATCAAACCCTATCATATCCGAGACGTTGACCACGCAACAACGAAAGTACCCACTCCTTACGTAAGGCTGCTGCTTGCAACACAAACCCAGGGCGGAGCAAAAGACAGGAGCTGCAGGTAATGCGCTAGAGGCAAGAGCTGTGGCCGCAGAGAAGAAAGCTGCGGAGGCAACAGCTGCTCTTGCACAGGTATGTTAAATAAGGATATCTGTCCAATAATTGTATCCATCGGGATGGCCGGCCGTGAGCATCTCACTCTTTGTGATTTAGTGAATGTGTACCTTATCCCCTTTCAGGTTTGGACGTACAAGGCTCCTGCCAATCACAGCTTTTATGATTTGTGTGCTAATGCTTGTGTGAGTATAATGCTTGTTCGAGTTTTGTTTGAGTCCTGTTATTTGGCTACTTACGTTTAAAAAATCAGTATGCTTCAGGTTGCAATGGAAAACAATCCTGGACCGTTGAGCTTCCCCAACCGCCACATGTTATCCGCACACACACAAGCAATCCCTTACACCTGATTTACACGTACACAGTCATGCAATCTGTTAATAGAGGGCTTTGCAATCCAATCACTTTTGTGGGCGGCAAAGCAATATCAGGCTGAGGCACAAGCCACAAAAGGTATTAGTTTAAGTAAGACCAGGCTGAGGCATATGACCGAAAGGTATTAGTTTTAGTAAGACCACTGCCTGTATTAACATGTACGCACACACTCCCACACACGCTCACACAAGCATGCAGGTCAAGCACTGTGAGGCTGAAGCGGTGGCTAGAAAGGAGCTGTGCTGTATTATAACTTCAATTCATTCCATTTATTTTGAGAAAGTACGCACACACACACACACACACACACACACACACACATACAGGCAAAGCACCGTGCGGCTGAGGCAGAAGCTAAAAAGGTCACAGAAAAGGATACAACGACCGAGGAACTCACAGCAAAAGTGAGTATAAACACTTGTGCGAGTGTGTCTGCTCACATTAATCTGTGTTCATGTGCTTGTTTGTGTACAGGTGTGTTTGGTAATGGCTGTCCCCATGAACAGCCCCCCCCCCAACCAGTCTCACTTAGCTTTCCACCCAATTCAAAGCCCCATGAATCTCATAAAAATGCAAGATACTTGATGTTATATCTCAACCGTTGACATTTTCTGGAATTTCTGCATATGGGGGGCTGCCTGGGGCCCGGTGCGTGTTTTGCACTCACTTTGGCAGGGAAAAGGTGCATTTCTGAAGTTGCCCCATCGACCTCTGCTTCAGGATATAAGCATTATAAATGTTATATAACAATGCTGTAAATTCGAATTTGGGGCAGGGGTACTGAAAATGCCGGCGAGTGGGAGGCACTCACACAAGGGACACTGAGGAAAAAGACAGAAAAATCTGTCACTCCGTACCTGCTGCGAGTTCCAGCTTAATTTTGGAAATCAAAGTTGCGTGGTTAAATACAGGTTTATATAAAGTTGAAATGGAGCCAACCCGCGGCCTGGGTGGGTTTTGATGAAATTGGTTTGCCCACATTATGTAAGAAATTTGGCTGGAGCTTTTTCAGAAAGCTCGGTCCCATTCACATCCGCACTTTTATACCAGAGTTGCGGACCAAATTTTCAAAAATGTATAAATTTAGAGGGCACGGATTGGTGCAGTTTGTGAGCAATGATGTCTGTTTTTGTACCGTAACAACTTAAGCAAGCCACTGAGTCTTTTTGCCTGCTTTCTTTGTAGGCATGTGAAGGAAAAATAAAGCTATCCAACGCAATTTTCAGTCACAGAATGGTGAAGGGGAAGGGGAGATAGAGTTAAATTTGGCTTATTGAGACTGTTTGGCTTGCAAAGGGGTGGGCCGTTCATGGGGACAGCCTAATATGTTCACACGCCCTTTTTGGATTCAGTGAGCATGGTTTTTAAACGATAAAATTGTGAGGCACGACTTGTGTCCCCCGTGTGTGTGAGTGTGTTTCTTTTTTTTGGTGAGTGAGAGACACTCCCTTGCTCATAGTGCAGCGTCCGTGGTAAGACAGCAAACCATGCTGACTAGATGGCTGAGCAACGCCTGACACTACTCAAGCAAAGCAGTGCCTTGTGTGCGATGCACAGGCCTGTGAACTGTACGGTGTACGGTACGGTACGCGTTTTACTGTACGTACCGTGATTTTGTAAATAACGGCGTATTTATGATTTTAGTGGATGGTTTTTTACCGTTATTACGGCAATTTACTATACGGTGTATGGTATGGTGCCAAGCTGACATTGCCGGTGCAAAATGGTCTCAGAAAGGCCTCTCCGCCCCAAAACCTCCCATTTTTGCTCCCCGGTGTGCTCCTCCCATGTGCTGACGCCACACAATGCTTTCCTGAACGACCCTGAGGCTGGGTTGGGGCTGCATCAGCTCGGGGGCTGCCACTGCCAGTGCAATTTTGGCCTCAGAATGGCCTCTCCGCCCCAAACACCTCCCATTCTCACCTCCAGCATGCTCCTCTTATGTGCTGACGCCACACAATGCTTCCCTGAACGTCCCTGAGGCTGGGTTGGGTCTGCATCAGCTCAGGGAATGGGCCCAGCAGTGGCTTGCAGGAAACTCAAAGTCGGACGCAGTACTTGATTCCTGGTTGATAATATTCATCAACAATTGTTGAAAAAACCTGTTCCGGGCCAAAATTGGATCCAAACAGCCAGATTACGGTCAAAATCGTACTGTGCGGTGGCACCGTCCTTGTACGGTCTGACACCGTGATTCTAGCCGACCGTAATTTGGACCGTACTGTACGGAGTAATTACGATACCGTAATTACGGTCCAAAATCCAACATTACGGCGTAAGTGCACAGGCCTGGCGATGCAACTGTGTTCAATTTCGTGTCTTTTGCGTTTCAGTGCGTCTAGTGTTGACATCAATTGTGTGCAATTCAGGTTGTTGCCCAGGCCAAGGCTGCCGAACAGAAGGCAGTGGCAGCTGTCAAGGCTGCTGAGCAGCGAGCGGCGCAGGCAGAAGCTGCGGCAAAGACAGCAGACCTGCGTGCGACAAAGGGCGTGAAAGCGCTGGAAGCCCTTGAGCAGGAGAACAGGTATAGTGAGGGTGAGGGAGGCCTTTTGTTACAGTAAGAAGTGCCAGGGTCGGGCCTCATAAGGCCTGGCCTCGATGATGTAAGAAAGGGATCCCTATGATTAATATTGCGCCAGAAGTCACAAATGTACTGATGTTGCACGATAAATTGGACAGATGTTGCACGATCAATGTTGCACAATCAATTGGGTAAAGGCCTGGCCAACTCAAAAGCCAGGTCAGGCCGTTTTTTTAAATCTCTACTGATTATGTATCAGAATATTAATTGAAGCTCACACCTGACTCCAAAATGATAAGAAGGACAGTCGTTTGCAGCAATCTGTTTTAGCGCGGTCTCTGGCTACAGCTAGTGCGCATTTTTACAAATCCCAAGCATGCAATTGCAGGATTGCATTACATCTGTGCATTTGTGCATTGTGCCGTAATTGTGCATGCGCACAAACACACACACACACTCACATACATACACACACTCACACACACACACATCCACACACACACACACACACACACATCCACACACACACATCCACACACACTCACACACACAAACACACCACACACATCGTGCCAAGGTACACGCTTTGTGCCGCTGCACACCCTGCCGTACTTCTCTTCTCGCCATTTCTTTGCATGCTTGTCCCCCTTACCTCACAACGTGGAACGCTCGTGTGTTATGCCCCTCCCAGGAAATTGGGTGCCTCTTTTGCTGCTGCTGAGCAAAACATCAGCAACCTGTCTGCTCAGCTGGACGCTGATCACAAAAAGCTGGCTGCTGCCGAGAAGCAGTCTACCACCCTCACGGTAGGAGCAGGCAGCGCAAATGACGGTTCATGATAAGCCCTTTGCTTAGAGGAAGGACAAGCAGCAGCATGTGGAAGGAAAGAAAGCTATATAGTGTGCACTGTTCCTGCACAGAGTGCTGCACACTTACGAGTTGTTGCATGTTAGTTGTTTCATAGTTCTGGTTTCATTGTACATCGTTAGTGTTGGCCTCTTCCTTGCTTGGACAAAAGCGCTGGGTGGAAGTCACGTGGCTACCTTACATACAATGCACAAACCCTCTTTCTACCACCTGCAGACCCAATTAGTCCAGGCCCAAGCAAGATCAGAGGCCAGTCTGAAAGCGGCAGCTGAGGCAGAGGCACATGTGCAGCAAGCAAGCTCCAGTGGGGCTTCAAAGGCCAAGATCGCAGGCCTGGAAGCGCAGCTGAAAGAAGCCAAGGACCAGGCGTCAAAGGCGGCTAAGACAAAAATTGCGGGGCTTGAGGAGGAGCTAAAGTAAGTGTGTTTACCTGTTTGTCCAGCAGGCCTGTTCCTGGCTGTGCGCACACGTAGTCATATTCTACTTCACAGGTGATGGCAAAGACTGCCTGAAGTGGATCTGTACTTAGGTACAAAACTGTCTGTCACCTTGAAAACACACCAAGCTCACACGAACCATACACTCACATTTCAATTGTGCATATTCCAGGCCTGTTTATGGTTGTTTGCTTGTGGTCTTTACCTGGCCATTCGAACATGCTCAAGAATAAGAAAGCGTACATGAAGAGGAGCAATTGCAAACGTACACAAAAAGATAAGCAAGGGAAGGAGGAAACCAAGCAGCATGCAATAAACCTGCAATTTGTGTTTTGTCACATTATACACACATGAGTGAACACGCATGCACATGCTTGTAGAGAAGTAAAGGGGCACCTGAAAGAAACAAAGGAGCAGGCGGCCAAAGCAGGCAAGGTGGCAGGCATGGAGGCTGAGCTGGAGTCCGTGCGAGGGCAGTTGCAAGGTAGGATCCAGGAGATTGTGAGCAAAATCTGGGATGATGTGCAATCGTGGTAAGCTGTGACAGAGGAGCGAAAGGTTTCTGCGCTGTAAAAAAGGGGGTACGTGCTCTTGTCATGGTTAAAGACAGGGTCCAGGAGAGCGCGAACTAACAAGAGCAGCTGGGTTGATAAGTAATTGTTTAAATGGGGCTTGAAGTCGTGACCGAGGAGCAAAAGAAGTGTCTGCGCTGTGAAGAAGGGGGTACGTGCTCTTGTCGTGGTTGAAGGCCATTCAAAAGCGTGCACACCTCTGTGTTCTTGCAATGCACTGAACACCCGTTCTCCATTCTATCATGCCTCAGCACCCTACACACCATAATATGCCTCATCACCCTATACACCATGACATGCCTCAGCACTCAGCACCCTATACCCCATGATATGCCTCAGCACCCTTTACACCATGATATCTAAACCGCTGCAACACACACTCCGGACCATCATGCAGACTAAAAATTCCATATTGTTAGTCCTACGGGAAGATACATCTAAAAAATTGTGTAGGCTCTGCAAACCCTGCACCTCACGCACCACCATACATGCAATCACACACACACTGTACATGCAACCATACACTTGCAACTTAGGGTTGACGGCGCAGCTGAAGGAGGCAAGAGACTCGGCTAAAGAACAGGCGGCTAAGCCGTCAGCGCTGGCTGCCGTGGAGGGGCGGGCATCGAAGGCAGAGGCTGCACGAGAGCGTGCTGAAATTGAAGCTGATAAGGTGTGCCTTTGTGCAAAATGTTGTGTGCGCGTAAGACTTTGGTTGCTGCGGAGGGACGGCTGTCAAAGGCAAAGCTGCGTGGGGTCGTGTTGAGGTAGTAGTTGCAAGGTGTATTTTTGTTGTCATCTGCACATGTGTATCGTAGCTGCTGCAGAGGGACAGGTGTGTCAATGCAGGATCTGCATAAGGTATATGGTGTGGCATATGCACGAAAGATGTGTGAAATCGCATGTGAGCTTACGTTAATTTTATCATTTTTGCTTAACCAAGGCAGGTATTAGAGGTGGAGCGCGCACACGCAGGTCAGAGAAAGTGAGGAGCTTGCTTTAAGCACGTCGCGAGATGGGTGGTTACAAGAGATGCGAGTGCAGATAAAGATATGAGGATAAGTGAGAGGCTTGCATAAAGCATCGATTTGTACGTTGGCTGCTCTGTACCTCACAAACACACATGCTTCCACTAAGTTTGTCTCCCTTTCATCTCACCATCTTCTGTTTCGCTACCCACCGTTTGTAATTGAAGTATTTTGATTTTTAATTGAGGACTTGGTCGAGCAACTAGACCCAGCAGTAGGGTGCTCTTCACTCTGTCCCTTTAGCTGCTGTGCAGAACATACTTTGATCAGCAAAGTGGAATCAGGTACATTGATCCTTGAGGAGGACGTCCATTGGAAAGCCTACTTGCACAGCGTGCATTTGTACCCTCCAGGTTCAAAATCAGCCGAGTGGTGACAGCAAGAATTGGCAGCTTTGGGAATCCTGACCGTAGTTTGCAACAATGCTGAGGAAAATACTAGCACTACGCCTTGAAACATTTGCACCACGCCTTCAAACCTTTTGTTCGCACCACGCCTTAAAACATTTGCACCACACCTTCAAACCTTTTGATCCCAGGTCCGCAAGCAGCTGCACAAGACCAAGGCAGAGGCAGAGGCAAAGGAGGAGCAGCTCGTGCTAGAGAAAGAACAGGTGAGAATGATTGAAGACCAGCAAGGCATGTTTTGTGGTGCGCTGTGAAGTTTTAGAACTGCCGAGAATATGAAGGTACATCCTGATTCCTGACCAAAGCTGGGGACGGTGCTTTATACTCCTGATCGTGTGTGTATGGTGTGTGTGGTGTGTGTGTGCACGTGTTTGTGACTTGTATTCGTGTGTATATGTATCTGTGTGTGATTGTGTGTATGTATCTGTGTGTGATTGTGTGTTTGTATGTTATGTGTGTGTGTTAAAGCATGTGTGCATATGTATCAGGGAACTTCAGGAGGTCTGAATAACCTTCGGTTTTCCCTCACCCCCAAAATTTTATTGTGCGGGACGCCCTCATCTGGTTTCCCCAAAGTAAAGAGCGTAGCCGCACATTCCTTTACAAAATGTGCGGGTAAGTAAGGGTAAATTTTCGCCTGGGCATTTAGAGGCAGTCACAGCAACGTCAATTAGTGCGCACGCACGACAAGCACAAACGCGCATGCATGCATCCATGCGCGCATGCACATGCACCACAGGCAGTGTTACACGCACATGCCATGCTAAATGCCATGCACACACACGCACAAATTTAAACACCATCTATATTTCCATGAGCAAGCACGCACGCACACATACACACACATACACATGTGCAGCCGTGTACGCATGGGCAGACACGCACATCGCACGTGCAATGCAATGCGTGTAAGTCCACGCCTGCACATGCAGCATAACTCAAACACCTTTAAGCATACAATCGTACACATAAAATTGCACATACAACATAAGTTTGTGCAGCCATACGCACAGTGCACATTGCACCATGCAAGCACTCGCACGTACACATATGCCATGCACATGCAGGCAATGGAGGGCACCATCCACATTTTCACGCGCAAGCTTGCACATGCTCATTGCTTGACTGGTCACTTGATCCCAAACTTTGTGGACCATTTAGTTATGTTCATCAAACATGGTCTGCATCAAAAAAGTCACATCTCAGGACATTTGCTCCGTCAACCCCCTCTGCCGGAATCGGCCCTTCTAATTATGGCTTTGCTCTCCGGGTAAACCCAAAACTTGCTTAATAAGAGCGGCGCTCGCACAGGATGAAGTTCCCTGATATGTATGTATGTAGCTTAACTCCTTGTCTTGAGATAACACGCTACCGCAGTTTGACATGTGTGTGTTTGTGTGTGTTTGTGTGTGAGCACGTGTGCAAGCATATCTGCATGCGTGCACGTCACGTGGCTCTTCACAGGCATCTATTTCCCCTGCTGTTAAAGAATCTCAACTATGCGCCAGCAAGCTGTCCAATGTGTGCAATGTTCTTATCCAAAGATTTAAACAAGCTAGACAGGCGTGTTCCAGAGGTCCGCTCCTACAACCTGTACAGCTTGTTTAATTAGAGCTCAAGTTGTATGCCGTCCGTCTGCAGCCATGTATAGGGTTGGCCAGAACCATGTTTATGTAAATGCACCTTATATGCGTTTATTTTGCGATCTCCCTGCCTAAAATACCGTTTATACACCATATAAAGTATGCTAACGCGCTACGTTTATGGTTCTGGCCAATCCTAGCCCATGTATTATCTGCAGGTAATGCATACCTGCTGCTCACTACTGTATCGCTGCCCCTCCTCGCAGCTTGAGTCACTGAGAGCGACGCTTGAGGCTGAGATTGTAAGCGTGAGAGCTATGGGTACCCTTTCTCAGGTGAGGGACGTAGACCTAGCCAGACAATAAGCGTATGCATACGGGACCAGGCATGCATTACGAAATGCTACAGAGCTTACCGTTTGTTGGGAGCAAGTGCTTTGCCTCGTATTTCTCAAGAAAATAGCATTTTTGGAAATTCAGCATAATAATGTGATGGATGGGAGGGCACACCAAAGTACATCTTCCTGCTCTGCTACCTCACACAGTGCATTCACCACAGCCCTTGTGATGAGTGAGGGTGAGCAACATTGAACTCAAGCATCTACACAAATGCCAACAATAAGAGGAGGAGCTTCCTTATTGCTTCCTGCACACACACACACACACACACACACACACACACACACACACACACGACACTC
>Ga0307974_1003251_pt1 | contig 11673 bp, 16 predicted proteins | sample OrgLakmetagen784_FD_201812 | JGI IMG/M metagenome (GOLD analysis project Ga0307974, IMG submission 201812) | Saline water microbial communities from Organic Lake, Antarctica - #784 | ecosystem: Environmental > Aquatic > Non-marine Saline and Alkaline > Saline | place: Antarctica: Organic Lake... | reverse complement strand
TGCGTGTATGTGTGTATGTGTGTATGTGTGTATGTATGTATGTATGTATGTATGTCTGTATGTCTGTATGTGTGTATGCATGTATGTGTATGTGTGTGAGCACGTGTATGTAAAGTTGGCCAGAACTATACATGTACAGTATATTTATACGTATATACGGTATTATTGGCAGGGAAATCATTAAGTATATGGTCATATTTGGTGTATAAATAAGATTTTGGCCAACTTTACATGTCTGTATTTGCACAGTTTTATTCCTGGGCCCTCTGACTTACCCATCTATTGCCAAACAGTGGGGCACGCTAGGGTGACACCAAATAAGAGACAGAGGGACGCACCTCATTCAACCTGCCTCATCTAACCTGCTTCATTAGAGTTAGCCATACTTTGTAACACCCCATTTGAGTTTGCCTCACTTTGTAACACCCCATCAAACCTTGCCATGCCATCTACGCACACACACACACACACGACCCACCTGCGATTGCGTCAAACAGCATAGTGTGCGGGGCGTAGCGCTGGGCACGAGACATACCACCTGCCAACACCACCAGATATTGCGATTGAAAGGCGGGCAGCTGCGCACGGGCAGCATGTGAGAGGGCCTCGCTCAGCTGCCACTGCTGTTGACGGTGCTGCTGCTCCTGCTGTCCCTGCTGCTGCTGCTGCTGTGTAGGGTTTTGCTGCAGCTGCCCCTGCTGCAGCTGTAGCAAATTTTGCTGCTGGTGCTGAGCATGCGGCCACTGCTGCTGGTGGTGCTGCTGCAGCTGTCCCTGCTGCTGGCGTATGTGTTGCGGGGACTGGTCGTGCTGCTGCTTTTTGTGGGAACCAGGCTGTGCGTGAGCTGTAGATACTTGCTCTTGCTGCTGCCATGCCTCATGTGACCCATTGATCTGGCGATCTGGCGGCGGCTGTGTGTGATCTGGCGGCGGCCGCACGTCCTGCGTGTCCGCTAGCCAACCCAGAAACCAAGCTAGCTGTGCGAGGGCTGCGGGTTCCATTGCAGGGGCCTGAGGTCGGAGTATTTGCAAGATTAAGGGTTCAAGGATTGCTTACTTGTTGGTGTCACTGAATAAGTGCCCATCATTTCAGGAGGAAGGACTGTTTGGCTACTCACAAGCTCACGGATTAAACAAGAAATTACCTATGTATAGATTATACGGCAAAGCATAATGATTTTTTTCATCCCACGACATCTGCTCATACGATGCCAGCAACAGCCCACAAAAACCGCAATTTGAGTTCTGCCAATTAAAAAAGCCGCTGCACCTGACATCACATGCGCAAAAACCCTTGCTGTAGTGTACTGCTTGTCGTGTTCTGCACGTACTTGACGCGCCACATTTATATTTACACAGGTATGTAAACACCCACGCACACATACTGGAGTTCATAAACACGCACAAACAGCACTTGTATGTGCACCCTACAGCCCACCTTTGCACACGCGGCCTGCACGAGCACCCACCCACACCCACCCAGATACACATATACACCCACCCCTACCCCCTGACACACATACACGTGCACACTCATGTGTGCACCCTACAGCCCACCTTTGCACACGCGGCCTGCACGAGCATGCTCAAAGGCGGGCTCCGTTGGAGACGTGCCCACGCCCCATGCGAACCGCACGCCTTCCATGCAGCCGTCAAGGCCCACAGCATGTTGGCCAGCTCCTGGGCGTTTAACTGGTGGGCCTGCACAGATAGGTGCATAGCAGACGGCTGCAGGGTGAGCCAGGGTTCCTCCTCTGTTCATACTCATTGTGCGATGCTTGGACATAGATGTGTGCAATACATACAATGGGTGCTTGGCACACAGCACTACACACTGTGCGATGCTTGGACATAGATGTGTGCATTAGATACAATGGGTGCTTGGCACACAGCACTACACACTGTGCGATGCTTGGACATAGATGTGTGCATTACATACAATGGGTGCTTGGCACACAGCACTACTCATTGTGCGATGCTTGGACATAGATGTGTGCATTAAATATACGGCTTCTTGGCATCACAGCATGGCTCTGGCCAGGCTGCAATCGGAGGTAGGCAGGTCAGGATATGGGTAGTGCTGGGTACCACAGCACGGCTCTCAGCCTGGCAGGTCACATTATGCGCAGAGTGGGCCAGAACCACATATTTTTATATGCACATGCGGTGTATTTATATGTACATACGGTATTTTTGGCTGGAAGATCACCATACATACGGTCATATACGGTGCTGGCCAACCCTAAATGTGTGCTTAACACCACAACACGGATCTGGCCAGCCTGCAATTGGAGGTAGGCAGGTCACAATATGGGTGCTCGGCACCACAGCACGGATCTGGCCATCCCCTGAAAGCATGCAACGCTCTCCTGCGCTGGCGTGCCTGCACTTAGAGGTAGGCAGGTTATGGTCATGGTGCTGTAAGCTGACCGCGTTCGCCTTATGACTCCTTTTCAAGGTCCTTGACATATCGCTTGAAAGCTATTTTGTGCTCGTCCTGTACCCAAGCACATCACCATTTCTTATGCACACAACCATAGAGGATTACGCGTAGAATTATACATCTGATTAAACAGCTTCACGCACACACACACACACACACACACGTACACACACCGTAGGGCCTGCGGCCTGCAGCAGATGGACATAGAACAACATATTGCTTGAAAGCTTTTCTGTGTTCATCCTGTACCCAAGCACATCACCATATCTTAGGCACACAACCATATATGACACTTACGCGTAAAATTATACATCTTATTACACACCTTCACGCACACTTTGACACACACACACACGTACACACACCTTAGGACCTGCGGCCTGCAGCAGTTGGACATAGAACACGAAATCGGGCAGCTTCAACGTGGCGGCCGCCCACGCAGCATTGGCCAAGGCCTGAGGCTTCAGGCTCGCGCTGCAGCTCGCCAGCTCAGCCGCTACAGCTCTCGCAAGCTGCCTGCTGTGCACAGCGACATTGGCACTAGAAGCAGGAGCAGCATCAGCAGCACAAGAAGGGGTAGCTGCTGCAGCAGCACTTGGAGCAGCAGGAGCAGCGGCAGCCTGACCTCCTTCCTGAGCAGGAGGAGCAGCAGCAGGAGCAGCAGAGGGGGGCTGGTCACCCTCCTCAGCCTCCTCAGCCTCCTCCTCCGAAAACCTCAGCACCGCACACGCCCACAGGACGTTGCTCAGCTCCTGACCGCCCAGTCCGGACAGTGTAAGAGGAAGGGCGCCTGCCGCACCAAAGTCGCTCCTCCCGGCACCCAAAATGTCCCTCTCCCCGCTTCTCCTGCTTCCACCACCAAACCCCTTTCCCTCACTGGAAACCTGCCATGCACCTCTGCTATCGCTCCTGACACCACTCCCTTCAACATTACTGCTGCTGCTGCTGCTGCTGTCTTCTTCTTGTGCTAGTGCTGCATGGCTGTTGCTGTCCCCTCTTTGTGCTGCTGCGTCCTGCTTCGTCCTGCTGCATGCTGCTGGACCCCCTTCCGAATGGCTGCCCCCTTGGCTAGAAAGCGCCACCCCCAAGCAGCCGCGCAGCACGTACAGCAGCTGCCTTCCTGACGCGTCTTGTCGGGCACGTGCATACGCCCATGTACAGTTGCCCACATCCTGCAGGTACAGTAAGTAAGGAGCTTGGTAGAAACTGGGTACTAAGAAAGGAAGGAGTGAAGAGGGGCCTTACTTACAGCATGGATTGTCCAAAGTTTTAAGCAGCAAAGAAGCAGCTTTCTTTGTGCACGTGTGCATGCTGGATAAGGAGCGTTTCTCACACACACACACACAATCATACAAAACATACACATACACACAGCCTGAAGTATGCTGGATGAGTAGAGGTTATCAGTAGACGCGTCCTTGTGCAATGATGGGGCACACGCCGAGCAACGACATATAACCTACTTGCGAGCTCAGCCTGCCCACGCGTGCGTGCTGGATGAGTAGGGGTAGAGAGCGTGTGAACAGGGCTGACTGGGCACGGGAGGGGCAGTGGCCCTTGGCACAGGCAGCTAGGAGTGTGACTAACTCTCCGGGTTGGAACTGCAGGTGGGAAAGGGTACCAGGGGTAAGAGGTTAGGGCAGAAGGTGGTGGGTGGGCAAGAGGCAAGGTCTGGGCGTGAGAGAGTGTATGTGTGTGTTGGTGCGTGTGTGTCTTTGTGTGTGCATGTGAGTTTGTGTGTATGTGCGTGTGGCACAGAGGAAGGGGTGATGCAACTCTTTTCTGGTAGCATTGCTTTTTACAAGAGTGTGCTGAACGCCTTAACTGCTGCATGCACTGCCTCAACATACGACATGTAGCTGCAAACATACACACCCACACCCACACAAGAATTTACACACGCAAACCCACACAACCACACGCACACGCACACGCGCACACATACACACACCTGTCCCAAGTGCAAGCGCGCCTCCTCTGCCACCCGTCCCAGTGCTTGCTGCAGTGAGCCAAGACACACACACACACACGCACACCCACCCACCCACAAGCGCACACACATACCTGTCCCAAGTGCAAGCACGCCTCCTCTGCCACCCGTCCCAGTGCTTGCTGCAGTGAGCCAAGACACACACACACACGCACACCCACCCACCCACACGCGCACACACACACACATACCTGTTCCAAGTGCAAGCACGACTCCTCTGCCACCCGTCCCAGCGCTTGCTGCAGTGAGCCACGCAGCTGCTCCACAGGAGATGGACCCCGCACAGCAGGTGAGTTCCCACCTGCTGACGCTCCTCCCTGCTGCTGCTGGTGCTGCTGCTGCTGCTGGTGCAACAGAGGACGGGACGGCTGATGGACTTGCTGGCGTGGCTGGGGTGGGTTGAGATGTTGAGCCAGGCTCAGCTGTGAGGTGTGCGTGTCAGGGTGGGGAGGCAACAAGGGCAGCTGCTGTGGACGCTGCTGAGATAGCTCTTGCTGCTGCTGCTGCTGCTGTTGCTGCTGCTGTGGGAATCGAGCAACAGGCTTCTGTTGAAGGGGCCTGCGAGAGGTGCGGTGAGGTGGGGGGGGGAACCACGAGGCTTGCTGCACTGAGTGAGTGTGTGATGCGGCATCTGCGGCTGTGTGCGCTGCGAGCTGTGGTTGCAAGGGAGTACGGGGTGTGAGGGGTGTCTGGGTCGGCTGGGCCTGAGGAGGGGGGTGAAGGACTTGAGGTGGCAGAGGAGGGGAGATGTGCCTCAGCTGCTGCTGCAATTGCTGCTGTGATGGCTGCTGGGGTGGCTGCTGTTGCTGTTGTGGTTGCTGCTGTGGCGTCAGATGAGAATGGCTAGTGCCGTGCCGGAATGGCTGCGGCGCGGAGGACATGGATTGCTGCGGTTGCCGTTGCTGCCGCGGAGGGGATACCTGTAGGGGGCTTTGCAGACGGGATGCCCACGGCTCGTGCAGCTGCTGCTGGCATTTGGGGTCCTCACTGGCTTCTAGTGTGCTCGCCAACGCCCAGCCCAGTTGTGCCAGCTCCATGGGGCGACATTGGTGCACGTGTACGCCCACCACCTTGCACACTCTAAGCCACACACCTACGTCTAACAAACCTAGCTTTGCCAGCCCGTGAGAGAGGTTGGCCACTTCCTGGCCGATGCGTGAGCCGGAGGGGCTGTCAATGGGGTGTGTGTACTGGCCAAGGCGGTGCTTCAGGCTGCGTCTTAAAGTCACAGAGGGTACGAAGCCAAGGCTGCCCAGTGCCCAGCACACGTTGGCATGCTGACGAATGGTGGGCAGCCGCTGCGTGCTGCGTGCAAAATGCTGCTCCAGACTGCTGGTCAGGGCTTGCACCTGCGGCGAGGCTGTGGGTGTGCTGCAGTCCCTTGCACCTGAAGCCTGTGCTGCTGTTTTGTCTCTCTGGTCATCAACTGGGATTGGGAATGGGGAAGGAGATGGGGTGCCAAGAGCTTCGCTACTGTGTTGGGCCTGCCCAGAGTCATTGAGGCTTGCTGCTGTGTGACTGTTTGCCTGCTCTGTCTCTCTCCTAGTACTACTACTGCTGCTGCTGCTGCTGCTGCTGGAGGCAGGAGAAGAGCAGAGCTTGGCCAGCTTAACAAGTGCTGCAGCAGCATGGATTCTGTTCAGCTGGCTACTGCTGTCTGACACGATGGTCTGCAATTCGTCGACATTTTTTGCTGATATAATTTGCGTGGTAAGGAGGGAGGGCTCTGTGGGAGGTGAAAGGGCCTGTTTTTTGCTGGTGGTGTTTGTTGGTGGAAATGGCTTGTCCCCATTGGCAAATGGCTTGTCTTCACCTCCACCATTACCAGAGGCTAGCTGTAGCTGACCCTGAAGAGTGTGACAGGAGGGGCTGAGAACACAAAAGCAATTACCAGAGTGTGCACGCGCACGACGCAAACGAACACGCACCACCTGAAGGGGTAAATCAGGAGGCTCTGGCCTTCTGTGCTCATATCCTGGGCTACAAGCCGTGCTGCACACCCTGGGAACACTGCATTTGCATTCCCTGCGGTGGAAATGTGGGAAATGCTGGACCCTTGGGCTGCTGCTCCGCACGAGCCCAGCCATTATCTTAACCACATGATTATAAAATACTTCATGCCCTGTCCCCCCTCCAATCCCTCACACTTTTTTCTTGCACTTTTACGAAATCCGAAAAGAATTATTAAAAATTTACAGCGACATCAAAGACGCCTAGGTGCGAAGCAGCACATCAAACAGCGAACCGACTTGCATATAATTTCTGCGCACACAATGCAAGGGTGCCTGGTGTGTGCATGACGGTCCTGGTGTGCGTGCTGTGCCATGAGGAGGACCCAGAGGAAAGAGATGAAATCAAATCTGAGATCCAGCTCGAGGAGCCAAAGACACACACACACACACACACACACATACAGAGAGAGAGAGAACACACATGCACACATGCACATGCACACACACACACACACACACACACACACACACACACATGCACACACACACACACACACACACACACACACACAAACATAAACACACAAACACACACACACACATACACGAACACGAACACAAACACACATGTACGCACACATGCACGCACGCACGCACGCGCGCATGCACACACACACACACACACACACACACACACACACACACACACACACACACACACACACACACACACACACACACACAAGAGCACCCGAGCAAGCACACGCCACATCTTCTCGCTCACAATGACACCGATGCCCAAAGAAAAAGCACATGGGCAGACATGAGAGTGCAAAACCTATAAACCTTTTGTTCATCCTGCAAGTGAGAAAGGAAAAGCTCGCAAAAGTATGCTCGTTTATTACACAAATACACAAAACAAGTTTTAACTTCTGCACCCAGGACGATGCTGTCCACGCGCACTGCTGTCCCCTCCTGCACTGCTCTGTCGCGAGGAGTTGCTTCGCCCCAGATTCGTGCTTTCCGGCCAGCTCAAGCCCCACGATCTTCTCATGTGGTTGTGCGAGCCATTGATGTGAGTGTGACTTGCATGTTCCTGGCATGACATTATGACCTGACGCTTTTTGATCAATATACATTGATCACAGGGGTACACATATTCTCCTTATGTCATTGTTGTGAGATGTAGCGAGCAATAGAAGCTACTAAACCAAATTCATCTTGTTGGTGCCTTCACGCCCTCATGTGCTGTAACACTTTTTGGCTAGAACGCTTCTAACTGCTGCCTTTTTTGCCAAAGCGGTCACACTACCTGCTTACATACCATCTCCTCCTTCAATGGAAACCACGTGCAATTGTAGGACACCAACTTTGCACTGAACCTGCTGGAATCCGCATCCGCTTGTACGGTTGCTGCCGGTGTCACGTACGCGACTGCGGAAAACAAGGGCAAGTACCTGGAAGACGTGCAAAGCGTGAGTATTTGTACGAGGTGCTGTTTTGTAAGGATGAACGCTATGACCAAAGGGTGGAGATAGAGTTATGATTTATGATGGAAAGCTAACTGAAACCAACTGTTTAGGGCGGCCTGATCCCTGTATTGCAGTAAGATGTGGATGGTCTTTTGTTTTTTCAAGGAACTTTGTTTGGAGGTGGGTGGCATGTGCAACAGAGATTCATGACATCGTAAGTATTGTGCCTCCACTCATTTCTGATCATTTTCAGGCTGCACTCTGTTGCATCAAGTTGATGCAACACCAATTTCAAAATTCACAAACGTTTCAACTGAAATGCAATCGTTGCGAGTCTGTGAGTGAGGAAGCCCAAACAACATTGCCCCTCCACTCTTCCACGCCACAATTCTCATAAACACCCCTGGTTTCTCTAAAATGGTGTAACTCAGAAACATCAGTCGTAACCAGTGTTTGAGCAAAGTGGGAAGCATACTGCGTGAGGGAACGACAACTTATTCTGGGGGTGGTAAAAGCTGGGAATTCACCACCCTGTTGACGAATTGTCGGCCCCTATGGAAAGCGGCTTATTTTACTTTCCTGCCTAGCGCATTGCTCACCAACGCAAGTACAGCTGTCGCTTCTCTCTGCGACCAACCATGCGTTCCTCACATTCCTCGCAGTTAGAACTACCGATTGTTGGCCCCATTGGAGCTGCCGTTGCAGTGGATGCCATCTCGCACTCCATTCCTGGCTTGAACATCCTGCTGGCACTGCTTTCAGAGCCATTTGGTGCAGCAGCAGGTGAGGGACCTTGCTCGCGCTTGCGTACAGCTCGTGATACTTTTGGGTAACAGATTGTGTTTAAAAAGCAACCTGAGTTGGGTAGGGAGAGGGACGTAGCAGATTTTTGTCAATTCACCCTGTTTGCAGGTGAATGCTTGAATCACAGTGATCCTGCCGGTGCTTGTAGTGCTTGAGGTGGTTTTACATCATTACATCATTACATCACGCCTAACAATGTCGCTCGTATACCTGCACCCTGTTTAATGTGTGGAGTGGTGCTCAACACGGCCTGCATTGTGTCTCTTCTAGCACGCTCGTAATTTGTGCTGGCCAAAGCACACAAAATGTAACACGGCAATGTTAACAGTAACAGCTCAACTTCTTCTTCTCAGTTCATACTCTGTCCCAAAGTCTGCTGCATGCTTGCTCCTCCTCGCGACTATAGTGCAACTTAGTTTTGAATACGGTGAGATTTCTAGTGATATCCTATTCGAACACACTTTTGCATTCACATAGAGATGTTGATCAAGAACTAAAACGACTACTCCTGGCCCTATATTTCTATTGGCCTCTATTGCATGCTCACACGCACACACACATACACACACACAACTGCCTGTTTTTTTTGCTTGCACAGGCGTGGCCTATATGATGTCAATCCTGCTGTCCTCACAGACCGTGGACCCAAAGACACTTGCTCCTGAGGTGGGTCCGGAAGGTTTGGAATGTTGGGTCTTACTGTCACGTTGCATGCAGAACCTAAATGAATGTTGCTAAGTAATTGCACGACGGAAGTAGCGAAACACAAGCAGACATTGCCAGTATGTTGATAGTTGCCTCTCCTCAAAACCTCAAAATGACCTAAGTATGAGTAGCTTGCTGTAGTTAGTACAATTGAACACACCTATAAATTCTTTTTGCGCTATGTTTGTGCCCTGCTTAAAAAGGTGCTGCAACAAGTCCACGTTATTTAAGATTTCCTTGCCAGATGCTCACGTGCTCTACATGCCAGATTTCCTTGCCAGATGCTCACGTGCTGTACATGCAGGCGCATCACGTATATTGTAGATCTCCTTTGAGTGTTGCTCTCTTGCTACGTGTTGTAATTTCACGCACCTATATGCCTAAAACATTTACCAAAGTGCGAACCTAATCCTGCAGCCATACTTTCTCCGCACTATTTCTCCAGTCACAGTGCTTAAACAATATTACTGCACCTTCCCCCCTTATGCAGTCCTGATTTCAACGAATTTAAAGTTATGTTGCCCAATCAATGTTTCAATTGCCGCAGGGCACCGTCCTCAACGCTGAAAAGGCCATGGATTCGCGCGCTGCCCTGCGTGTGCCATTCACAGAAATCGTTTCTACCGGACTCAAGGTGAGAGGCTCAGCACGGAGGACATGGCATAGGAACGAACCTAAAACCTAAAGTAAAACCGCTCTCCATACCAACTGAGGGGAAATCCGAGTTAAGAAAACCTGCGGTAAGTAAATTAAAACCACTCCCCATACCAGCTCAGGAAGTATCTTGACAAAGGTGCTTGATATCCTGACATGCTACTGCTAGCTGTGGATACCTTGATGGCACAAGTAGCCCTGTAGCCTGTCAGGTCTCTGCTTAGCTGCGAGAGTATAATAAGAGAAGAGACCGTGGGCCTCAAAGTACTCCTGCTAGCTGTTACCGTTGTTCTCGTGTTTTTCCTGTGTGGTTTTAGTAGCATGAAAGACGGAAGCACACACACAAGGTGCGTGATTGCAAATGTGCAGGTGGTGGATATGCAGAACGACTCTTCTAGCGGAGCTGGGTGGACCATTGGAAAGGACGGTTTGCCTAAGCTCCCTATCAACAGGTGAGTCGTTTTAAAAGCTGTGTGATGAGACAGGGCGGAAAGAGTTCTGTGCTTTTGAGGAGCTAGTTGCCTGTCTTTAGCTCATCTGGTACTGACAAAGAGCTGCTGCATCAACTGGTAACTGTCAATGTAGGAAATCGACCATTACTTTTCATACAATATCGCATCCCAGAGATCTGCCCTTACCTAATGCGGTGCCTGCAAGAAAATACTGTCCAGCCTCAAAAATGTGTTACGCAGGTTATCATTCCCACCAGTCACATTGTATGTATGTGTCTGTGCAGTGTGCTGATCGTACTGGGCGTAGGCTGCACGATCCTTGAGGCTGCGAGCCACGCTCCGTTGCTTGGGCTATTCATGCCTCGAGTGCTGCAAGTAAGTGGTTTGCTATGGTTGCTGATGATTCTGTTCCGCATGTAAATGAATACGAAAAACAAGGTTTTCCTCTGTCTTCTCGTCAGTAAACTTCTCCAATGTTGCTGACCTTGCAAGTGTGCTGTAGGACCACGCAAACGGTAATTTTACTCTTGTCCCTTGCCCTCAAATTTTCAGACTGCAGGTTGGCTGGCGGCAGCAGGGTACGGATTTGAGTACTTTGGTTTGAACAACAAGAAGTAAGCGGGAACTGGGGCGACACATTGTATATAAAGGACATGAGGCAGAGCAACGGGCTACACACAGGCAGCCTGGGCTAGGATCAGCATTTTTGTTTTTTGACCATTTCATTCTTGTGCCGGCATTGCAAGGGAGGATCTTATAGTTTCTGCCGGTGTATTTTTTTAGGTCTAATTTATGATCCTGCAACGAGATTTTATTATCGCTTTTAAACACTGTCGCGGTATTTTCGTAGAGAATAGTTTTGGTTAGGTTACATAGTGTTGGCCTTCAGCCAGGTAGTTTGACTGCTCAGCCTGCTGGCCATTGCCAGCACTACAAAAACATTAAAAAACTCTGGAAAAAAAAAGCAAATCAGTCTTGTTCAAGAAAACGAGTGCAAATCTCAGAAATATGAAAACCATTAGCTCCAAGGGATACAAATGTCTGTGAAGAAGCGCCTAAAAAAAAATGATCATACTAGGGTAAGGGTAAGGGTTACACAGCTATATCCGCCAGCGAGGGCAGTTGAGCTATAGCATAAAAAAGCCAGCTTCAAGAAGAGAAAGAGGCCAGACTGAACAAGACACCAGAAAAAGAAGCTAGAA
>Ga0307974_1003246_pt1 | contig 11678 bp, 13 predicted proteins | sample OrgLakmetagen784_FD_201812 | JGI IMG/M metagenome (GOLD analysis project Ga0307974, IMG submission 201812) | Saline water microbial communities from Organic Lake, Antarctica - #784 | ecosystem: Environmental > Aquatic > Non-marine Saline and Alkaline > Saline | place: Antarctica: Organic Lake... | reverse complement strand
CCCCCCCAGGCATACGCTCAAACACCATACCTGCTGCCATGGTAACGGCATGGAAAGGACTCTGGCCGTGCAAGCCACGAGCTCCCCTCCGCGACTGCTATCAATCCGACCACTACCACTCTCTGTTTGGCAAGCTCCCTGTGCAGTAGCGGCGCTGGTCGCCCTAACATCCATTCTGCTCTCTGACGCCTTCACTGCAGGAGGGGCAGGCCCCAAGGGCTGGCTGCAATGGGAGAAGGCTGCAGCTAAACACCCCAATGCTGACACAAGGGGAAGAGGAGGGAGGGGCGCTTCTTCTGCATCTTCAGCAGTCTCGGGAGCGGCTTCCGGGGCAGGACTGGATGACGCACATTGGGTGCTATGCGTACACACAGCATCCAAAAGGGAGGGGGCGACCTGCGTGGGCAAGGATACATAAATGAACAGAGTAATGCTTGAGAAATGAGAAACCACTAGTGGCAAATCATGAAACGAATCCCTTCTGGAGATTTAAAGAAGACTGCTTTGCCTACTTTAGCAGCAAGTTAAAAACAAGCTGTCAAGCACTCACAAGATCGTAGTAGTCGCCCTCAAAAGAGGCCAAGCAAGCTTGCAGCAACTTGGCAGCAGATACCCTGTAAGTGTGCATACGTGTGAAAATGCTTGAGCATAGAAGTAGATAAGAAGACTGAGGCGAGGTAATTTTGTTAATGGAATGAATGAATTGTTTGCCAAGATATTGTATCAGACAGTACTTAGTCTAATCAGATTACACATGTACATGTTACACTATACATGTACATGTACACTATAGTACAGTGTATGATAATATATGCTAGCATTGTCATGTCCATGCATGAGTAAGGGTGGGTCATGACCTCGCCGAGACTCGCCGAGTGTGAGGCTCGCCAAGCCTCGGCGAGCCTCTTTCCCGGTGTGGAAGACACTCGTCGGCCAGCGAGGGTGTCCACTTTTTGGGCGGAATCAGCCCCATCTCCCCAGGAATCCCCCAAAATTCCCAAATCCAAATTTTTTGTGAACTGATATTTCCTGGCTGGCCTTTTAAACCAAGTATTTTCATTAATACTATTTATTTGTTATTATATAACACCAGGAAAGTGGTGCGCAACAGGGGGGGTGTAACCGCAAACTAAATTTGCCTGGCTCACACGCCCATATTTTCCACCCGGTCTCAACTTGAACATTCATTAATATATATAAGCAAACAACAGAAAAAGTTTCGGCTCAATCCGTGCTGATTTGAGAAAGTGGTTTTCTAACCGTAATGCACCAACTAGGGCCTCCCCAGCAAGTGCCGAGCCTCGTCGAGGCTCGCCGAGCCTCGCTGGCAAATTCAGACACCCTATTTACCCACCCTTATGCATAATTGACGCATGGATTCATCCATCCATCTTCTATGGGTTGCTTTGGCTCAAACACACCTGAAGCTGGCCTTGCGTCTCAGTGTGCCAGACAGGGCAGCGTTTACAACACGCATGTGGCCTCCCCCTTGCAAATGAGACAAGGAAGCTGCAAAACAAAACAGGAAGAAGGAGTAGAGGATGGTGCGTGAGAAAAAGAAACCGTAGCAAAAGCGATGCAAATGAAAGGAGGACTTGTAATTGAATCCAATTGAGGTGGGTGATGTTTACAAGCGAGACCTATGTGGGCATCTGGACGCATGGAAGTCGCAGCACTTTGGCAGCAATTCAAAAAAAGCACTTCACTGCAGGCCAAGTGGGATTCACCTCTCTCTTTGCCCTTTTAAACCCTCTTACACTTGTGCTGCTCTTTAAGCCTCAGACCTGACACGCGATAACCCAACTTTGAACCAGAATGTGCAAGAAGTATGTACCTGGCGCACTCTTGGCCAGTGCCGCCAGTGCATCCAGCACAGACTCCTTTCCTTCCCACAATCTCCCTCCAGCCTCAGCCAAAAGAGCTTCAGCCAGCACGCACGCTGGGCTGGCACCCCTGCTTGCAGCTACAGGTGCGATACCACTAGGGGGAGCACCAGCAGCCACAGCAGCAGCGCTTCCACTGCCATTCAGCAAGTCATGGCCAAGCTGTGGGTGCATTGTGTTGGTTGAGATTTCAAGTGAGTGGAAAGTTAGGAAGAAATCTACACGTCTGTCTTACCTGCAAGGATGCTTCCTCACCTTCTCATTCTCCAGAGATAACGTGCTTCTTAACAAACAGATTTGGAAAAACAGGCATAAGACGGATCACAAAAGAAATGTGCCGCCAAGTTTATGCAAAGCCAACAACATCTATTGTGCCCACAACAATAACAACAATTACAGCTCTCCTCAACCTCGCACGCTTACCTCGGTCAGCTGCACCACAGCCTGGGCAGATGCCTGCTTCCTCCCCCACTGCTGACTGCCTAGGCCTTCCACGAGCAGAGCCACAATCTCCGCAGCATACAGGCGCACTGCTCCTGCCTCACTGCTGGATCCCTCTTCCCACACCTTTGCGTGAACCAGGAAAAGCGAGGCACTTCTTAGCGGCAGGCGTTTTGCGTGCTCTGACTCTCACGTGGAGGTAAAAGCTGTGGACGCTCACTTGGCAGATTCAAGGTTAACATTTAAATCCTCTGGTTTTACAAGTGGTTGCGTGAGAGTATCAGAGTTCCTAACAAGCAAACAATTTGACTGTCAAGCAACAACAGCACACTCACAGTACATGCAAATCAGTTTCAACAGAACGTCAAGCAACCCATGACGCCCTACCTCCTTCCACACAGCAGCAACATCCGAGTCGTCGTCCATCTTTGCCCCAAAAGCCACAGGTAACGCCTCTGTGGCTGCGTGGGCAGCAAAGGCCTCAGGGGCGGAGCGCAGCAACTCACGCAACAGCAGACCAGCGGCAAACCTTGTGGTGGAAGTGTACGTTTTGAGGTGGGTACTTGCTGGCATTGGGATGATGAGAAATCACACTCTCACAGTGTTTTTGTTGATGCCATGGCCACGAGGACGCTCCACCAGACAGGTGCAGCTGTAATACATACACGAGGACGCTCAACCAGACAGGTGCAGATGTAATACATATAAAAGCTTGAACACACCTCGTGTCTTTGTCACCCCCGCCTCCCTCAATGCTTCCACTGCCTCCTTTGTGCATTTCAACGGCCGCCGTCACAAACCACTCCACACGTTTAGGGGCTGCATACCGGCATATCTGTGGAAGAGATAAGGGAGTGGATGAACAGAGTTGAACCTTCTGAGGTAATCAGGGTCATGCCATACAAAGCCATGCCATACAAGGTCATGCCATACAAAACAATTGAGGTCATGCCATACAAGTTAAAACTTGCAAAAGCAATAAACAGCACCCTTCACGTAAAGGCAAAAATAACCCAAGTCACCAGCGCTGCTGAAGCATGGGAGTGTGAGTTGGGGCCCTTACACAAGCAAACCAACAATCATCGACCTACCAATGCCGCTGCCCCTGCATACGCTTTGCGCACAGTGTTACTGCGCTCTGCTTTGACCGCCGACGTCAGTGCTTTAAGGAGGGGGGGAGCATGGGGCCGTAGTGAGGAGGCCGCACGTGCAGCTAGTGATCGCACAATGCGTGCTGCTCCAACCTGCGCGTATTGCAATGCCCAATCACTGCCTATTATTCCAGGGAGAGGAGGGAACGGTACAAAGCATTACAGTAACGCATCCTGCTGTCTGTCATGCAAAATGTGTGCTTTTCCTATTAGTTTTGAGGCGTTTTGGAGGGTTCCTAGCATACCCACGCTTCCCCACTCTTTTTCCCCCTCTGAGGCAACAACCTCGTAGTCGTCCTTATGCCTCACACCTGCAGGGCATTACTGCATTGCAACAAGGCTGCTCCCTGATCACACACACACCCCTGCTCATGCATACACACACCTTTGTGTTGAGGCCCACGCCATGCCTTATAAGGTTGGCTACGGTGGGCAAGACGGTCTCTAGAGCACCACCCTCAGATGCATCAGAACCGGCTATACGCTGTGTACAGGCAAACACATAAACACACAGAGAGGCACGGGTAGCTAAGCAGAGGTATCACAAATGCAGGCAAAAGTGATGGCTGTTTGAGTTTGATCCCCTGGCACCACCCCATTTGTTAGTACGAGATAAATGCAGCAATTGGAGCAGCACAAGTGCATTACCTGCCAGAGGAGTATGATGAATTCCAAAGCAAACATGCATGAGTAGCACGCTGAGAAGATTTTGTGTTGAAACTGTTCAGAAATATAATGCCTGTGGATCTCATAGGCTGGGCAGAAAAGAGAGGGAGCGTGTGTGTGTGTGTTTATGGGAAAAGCTGCATGCTACTCACTGCACAGAGCTCCAATGTCTCTCCCAATGGGCTGGCACGTGCGGCTGAAGTGCGTGCGCTGTCAAGGCGGTCTGCATCCATGCCTAGTCTCTCTGCGTGTTGCTCGATGTAGTTCAGCCTGTGTTGGGTGAGTGTGTGTGTGTGAGTGTTTGTGTGTGTGTGTGTGTGTGTGTGAGGAAGGGGACGCCAGTAGTTCATTAAAAGTGGTGTACATGCTCAGAAGTGCTTATACAAAAGCATTGACTGTTCTAAAGCAAAAGCAAGCTGCGTCTCAGTGTTGCTTGCGGGAGAGAACACCAGTCACTCCAATGACAGCAATCCTCAGCAAGGCGTTGCCTTGGTTATAATCTTTGGCAAGCACTATTGCATGCCCCAATTGCATGAGGACCATATCATATCCACCTGGAGTCTTCCAGAGAAGATAAGCCCTCCAGCATGGCTTGAACAAGGCCTGGTAGCAACGGCTTCAAGGCAGCAGGCGCAGCTGAGCGTGCTGACTGGGCAATGATGTCCAGGGCTAAAATGCGTACCTAGGTCAGTGTGTATGTGTGCATACGGGTGTTGGCGCCAATGGCATGGGTGTGCATTTGCGAGCAGGCATATGTGTAAAACTCTGCGGCGCAGAAGGTAATCTACTCGTATGCGTAACGCGCTGGGTACCAATTGTCACAACAAATCTTGTGTGCTTGTGCTCATCCCCAATTCCATTTACAACCCAATTTTTGTAAGAATGCTGGAAGTACAATTGAATTGAATAAACGGCCACTCCCACCTTCTCTCACACACAAACACACAAAAGCTCGCTCAACCTCCCACCCCCCACTCAGCCTCTTCCTACACCTCTGTCGCACTGCTCCCCAGGCCTTGCTCAATCATACTGCACCTCTGTCACACTGCACCTCTGTCACACTCTGCACCTCTGTCACACTGCACCTCTGCCACACTGCACCTCTGTCACACTGCACCTCTGTCGTACTGCACCTCTGCCACCCTCCCCTGTCTCCGTCACACTGCACCTCTGTCACACTGCTCCCCAGGCCTTGCTCAATCATAAGAGGCAGCACCACCGCCACAGCAGCAGCAGCATCTGCAGGTGGAGATAGCGAGGCGTCCACCAAACGCAGAGTGACTCCACGAAGGGAGCGGGCCAGGATGGAGGCAGCATTGCGCACCTAAGGAGGCGATGCAGCACACACCGGCATTATAAACTAGTAAGCGCAGGACAGAGAAGCAATCAAAACACTCCATCTAGGGATGTGAAGCACGGAGATCTTTCAATTTAAGAAGACTCAGGGAGGCTTGAGACAGTGACTGTTACCGAGGATATGCGATTCTAGCGCACAGCAGAAGTCAAGCTTGAGCTGTGTCTCTCGCCTCTCACCGAGTCTTTGATGTCATCCATGGCTCTGAATGTCATAGTCCACAGTGTAGGTATGTAGGGAGCCAGCTCCCCCCATCGTCGCCCCTGCAGCAGGTCTGCCAAAGCAGCAGCAGCGGCCTGCCTATTGCGCCACAGCCGGCCTCCAAGCTCCTGTGGGTGAATTGAGTTCATTCCACAAAGCCATTTGCAGCAAGATGAAGTAGCGGTGCATGAAGCGGATCAGTACACAGCCTGCAGGATTAGGCAATTGCTGATGGGAGGTTAAGAGCAGCATAAACACCAAGCACTCCATTTGATCACAAAAACAAAAAAACACAGCAAAAGCCATCTCCGCAAGAGGTTTATCCAGATAATGTAAATACTTAATGAATTCCGCCTAGCCCCACACAAGGCGCAGTGAACCAAATGCCCAGCCAGTGATACCTCAAGTAGCTTTAGAGGAGTGTTTGGGGAGGGACGTACAAGAGCAGGTCTGTTTCAAGCAAAGCACTCCAACATTGCCTAACAGCCATGCATTCAAACACGCGTCTGTCACATGCCATGCCATCTGTTTATGCCCGCTAACTCTGCGAGTGACAGCAGGATTGTGCTCAAACAGCAAACCCACCTGCGTAAGGTCTTGCATGAGTGTGGGTAGGGCTGCGTCCAATGCAGCCTTGGGGTCATCAACCAGAGACTTCCAAATGCCTGACATGGCTTCCTGCACTTTGGGGTTGGGGTCGTACTGGTACCTAGGGACACACAGCAGTAGGCACACGATGGTGCTTAAAGTCTGCTTGCACATCCTGCCAAATAGCAACTTGTCAAGAGGTGAGGTATAGAAGACACAATCACGTCAGCCCAGACCTTTCGTACGAGTAAACACCATACGTACATCAGCCTCCTTTTCTGCACGAAATCATTCTGCTTGCCCTTCCACCTCCCGCTACTTCCAGCTTATATATATGCATCAAGTATGCAGCTAATTGTTGGTCACGGCTTGCTTCACAAATAAAACCGCAGTTAAGCCTTTTTTGATTGAAGCAGGCCTGTCTCCAAGACCACTTCCTTTTTCAAACACAAAAGAAGAGTCATGCATGCTCACCTCTTCAAAAGCTGCAACGCAGTTCTCCTGCAAGAAGTTTGTGCAAACCTACTCCTTCCAGTGCAAATCAATACTTAGAATAAAGGGCTTACTTGCCGCCAGCATGTACGACGTATGCGATTCTGGCCAGCCTTACTTATACTGCAATCACTGCTTTAGCACCGGTTTGTACGGGACGCAGGAACTCCATGTTCTGGACTGTACACACCAAAAATTCAAGTTCTTACCTGCAAGCAAAAGCACAAACCTGTACAATCTTGGCAGTAGGCGTTGCACATGGGGCTTGAGGGCTTCTCCTGCCACGAGGCGTGCAATGCCCGCAAAGCCAAAGGCTGCACCACGCTTGGTGTTCAAGGCCTGTGTCAGTGTATCAGTCAGGCATATGGGATGAGAGGGAGAGGGTCGGGCATCTGTCCTGAAGTGAATGTTGCACAAGACATTTAAAACAGTATCTAGGAATGTCAAGATCCTGTCGGGATTGAGGACGAGAGGGAGAGGGTCGGGCATCGGCCCTGAAGTGAATGTTGCATAAGACATTTACAAATGTCAAGATCCTGTCGGGATTGGTTGGCGGTTGGTTTCGGTTGGTGAGGTGTGCCAATGCCCCTCGGCATGATGGTCCATGACGTGCTTGAACCAGCGTATAGCTCTAACCACAATTGCATCTTAGTGCCAGAACAAGGAATGTCAAGCGGCAACCGCAAAGGTATTATCAAGGGCCCTAGTAATTGCAAGAGCCTGCTTTTAAACGAACATTACAGGTGAAAAATGAAGAGCGGGAGAGGAAACGTAGTACCTTTGAGGCAGCTAGAACTGCTCAGCCAGGCACCTCACCTGCTGGTGATGCGCGAGGTCCATGAACTTGTACACAAGGTCAGGCTGCCCCACCTCTGTTGCCATTGAGCACAGCTCCTACAAATACGAATCAAGGCCAGAGAGTTCTAGACAGGGAGCGTGAACAGAAAAGACGTTTCATGTTAATTCAAAGATATGAAAAGGCAATTACGAGCATTCTTCCCCTCGGACTTGAAGCCCGTTGCAATCGAGCCCTTTGTCAACATTCTCACAGACCTGCCACCAATGTGGTTCTCGTAAATATTATGACAATATGACCAATAGCCGTTGCATATAATTCTGTTTGCACAAGCATTGCATCATTTGCTAATTAGTCGGTGATTTGATCAACGACACGGCAAGTACGACCAGTAAAACCTGTGCCAGGGTTGCACAGTGCTATAGGCATCAGACATCTATTGATGCTCTTTGTATCCAGCTGAACAAGGAGGCAGGAATGAGCAACTAGCTGGGTAACCTTGCTATAAATAAACACACCTGATAGGTTGACAAGGATCCACCCCCAGGGGCGCTGCCGATAGCACCCTCCTCAAACACACGCGTGTCTCCCTGCAACTTGACCTTGGCTGCGCGCGAGTTGTTGCCCTGGGGGCAACAACAGGATCCGGACATCCATTCAAGTGAGTACGGGCATGTCTTAAAAGAGTTGCCAACAGCAGTTTCGACAATGCACGGTGGAGGTAAGCTGCCTCGTCCTACGCCAAACCTCCCTGTGCCTGAACTCCTCGGCAAGCGGCTGAACCGTGTACATACATTTGTTAGGTGCCAGTTCGATTGTGAACACAAGCAAGCACGTACAATATTATATGCAAAAAGTGTGGGCACCGGCGCACCTGCAGTACCCCCACCAAGGACTCCACCAGCTTGCTCCGTGCAGCAGTGTCTCCCAGGGCATACACCATGGACACACCACGAGACGCCATCTCCTGCAAAACAAAATTGCACACACACGTACAATCTTGCATGCACATTCAGGCCACATTTAAATAACTGCACAAAGTGTACTTTTCTGTGAATACGCATGAGCTTGCAATGACAAGTAGGCAGAAACATCAAGCTTGCATCTCGGTTGTCTCCTTAATTTTCTCCTATTGCTCTGAAGCTGTGTCCTTCAGCAAAAACGACACTTTGTTTTCCCATGTACATTCATACATATCATACACTTCAACACCCAGCACGTTTGCACAAGCACATCATAGCACAGATAGACTCAACACCCTCCCCCTTACACACACATTCACAGGTATACATAATACATAATACACACTTGCGTGAGCTCGTTTGCGTCCCCCAGCAGCCCTCCAAGTGCCTCCTGCATGTCTGCAAGGCGTGGCAGCAGCGCCGGGTGGCGGCCACAGTAGGTGAGCAGCGACACCAGCCACACCGCTGCAGAGCATCGTACCTGGGCAAAGAATGAACATGCCCATGAAAATCTAGAGGGGGGAGGAGGGTATACAATGTGTGTACAATATACCTTGAGTGCAGAAGTGACAACATCAGGAATGATTCCAGCCTGAGACTGGCCTCAAAGCATGCATGAAAGCTGACACATCAGAGGCCCCTCGGAGGAAAGTATAACCCAAGATACTTAAGACAAGATAACCCAAGATACCCAAAATAACCCAAGATACAAATAAGAGGAGGGCAGGAATCAAATTGCAAGCAGAACAGGAGGGAGGGAGGACAGGGGGTTCATGCTAGCAAAGTTGCTTGAGGATGTACGACATGCAAGCAGGCTGTTACTAAGGTCAAGAAGGGTCAAACGGCACTGATAAAGCTATGGTCGGTCGCAACTTCTTAAACGGTGAAGCAGCCACTGCACAGGCACAAAAATGTCCTGTATCCTCCCCCCTGACTCCCCTCACCTCAGCTCTGCTGTGAGTAACCATTTCTTCCATGAGCTGCTGCAGTAGCTCCTTCTGCACTGCCGCCCTGGACTCTTGCTGCACGTCCACCTCAACGGCAGAACTGGGGTGGGGAGGAGCGGGGGAGGCACCCGTGCTTGTGAGCAGCGCAAACTCATCTGCAAGTGGCAGCAACTGGACCCATCATAAGAGTGACAACGACAACAATGCTCTGATCTGGAGAGGTAGTGAGAGGCACATAATGTCGCATGCGTGTACATCCGAAAACAAAATCATCTTAAGACGCCTGGGCCAAAAAGTGTACGGGTTTTGTGCGCCTCCACACATGCCACCACCGCAATAATGATATGAGTGCAACCTACATACCACCTCCACACGTACGTGCAAGCATGCCACCCCACATCCCTTCTTACCAGCCAGGGACGTGAAGTTGCCCCGCAGCACTCGATCTTGTGACACAGGCACCGAGCCAACCACATGCGCAAGGGCCTCTCCAACTGTAAGGGCAAGCATAGGTGCAAGCATAGGGGTATAAGGCAAGCATAGGAGGTGAGGGCAAGCATAGGGGCAAGCATAAGGGGCAAGCATTGGTGCAAGCATAGGATATGAAGGCAAGCATGGGATAAAAGGCAAGCATAGGATGTGAGGGCAAGCATAGAGGCAAGCATAGGTGCAAGCATAGGATGTGAACAAAGAGCTTTGGTGGCACACGGAAAGGAAACTACAAAGATGGGTTTGCCGCATGTAAGAAGGAACCAGAGGGTGCCCAGTTTACATGGCTGAGCTAGATGTTCTTAATCACACACATTTCTCCCATACAGGTATGGTGTTTCTCAACAAATCTACCACCGTGCCCATACCTGCAAAGGTGATCTCCTCATTCTTCTGTGCAGACAGCTTCAGTAGGCCCTTAAGCAGCACACGCAGCAGCAGCGGATCCCCACCGCTGCCTGCTGCTGCTGCTGAGTCACTGCAGCCCCAGGCCAAATAGCCAGTAGCATGGATGGCTCGGACAGCCACCTATAAAGGGTGTGTGTTTTTACAGTTGCAGAGCAGGGCGTGCTTGTGTGTGTATGAAGAGGTCGGTGTACGCACATGAGGATGGGGTGCTTTGTCCTTTGCGTGCGTACATGCCGCCTTTGCAGTCAAAGGCATGAAAGCACAGAGACAAGCGAGTCAACCGATTCACTCTCCTTTACGATGGCATGCGGCATTTGACCAGGACAAAATACGGGGGGAAAAATAGGCACATTTTTGAGTATATAACCTACACTTATTATAGTGAGCTCATACACGGGTTCATTATGCAGATTTGCTGACCACTTGCATCCTAGAACTGAACGGTGACTAAGCAGGGGAGAGGAGATCTGAGCACCGACTATTATGCTGACCTCATGTCTAGAACTGAACGGTGCATAAGGGAGAGGGGCCTGGGCACCATCTTTTATGCTGTCCTCATGTCCTCTGCTCCAAAGAAGCTGACACCTTGAATATTCCTGCAGGCTGGTATGTGCCCCCCTCCCCCTCTCTGCTCACCTTGACATCCTTATCAACCATGAGCTGCAGCATACGCCGTACCAGGACAGCCAGCCCCTCTCCTACCACACTGTCCAGGCTTGCACGCTCTGCCTCCTCTGTGGCCTCAGCCTCTGCCTCCTTGGCCACGCGGCTGCATTCGTGTGTGTGTGTGTGTGAGCAGGTGGTAAGGTGAATTGATGGATTCGTATGTGTATGGTGCACAAATGTAGGTAGTCAACTCCGGACACCCTGCACTTATATTTTGCTCGACATTGTTCACACACAGAAATGGAGGCAAAGACTCGGACAGATGGAGTATGGCGTACGCAAGCACACACACACACACACACACACACCTGCGCATTGCCTCTGCATTTGCTTCGACCGCCGAGGTCGCAGTGGCCCCAGGAGCAGCTGCTGTGGTTGACATTGCCGCTGCAGCTAAGGGTGACGCAGGCGCTGCTACTGCCACTCCAGCAGCGGCAGTGTTTGCAGCTGGAGAGGCTGTTCCCGTTGCTGCGGCCGTCGGCGGTGGTGTGGAGCCGTCTGTGCTTGCGCCTGTCTTCGGTACCAGCAGCAACGGCTGCAGGTTAGTGCCGCTCAGGCTGCAGTGACCGAGAGCAAGTGCAGCAGTGGAGGACATGAGGAGGGTGGGGTGGGACAGGGCGGTGGCGAGCAGGGT